>Ga0247609_10003660_pt1 | contig 15515 bp, 13 predicted proteins | sample 172DNAGHGlowgp2_FD_193487 | JGI IMG/M metagenome (GOLD analysis project Ga0247609, IMG submission 193487) | Sheep rumen microbial communities from Palmerston North, Manawatu-Wanganui, New Zealand - 1728 DNA GHGlow gp2 | ecosystem: Host-associated > Mammals > Digestive system > Stomach > Rumen ...
CACGGAATGGAAGTGCTTTGCCGAGCTTGACTGGAAGCGCATTTACAGTTCGATGGCAAAACCGGCTTTTGTATTTGATGGCCGCAATATTTTGGATGCGGACGCCCTTCGCAAGATCGGCTTTGAAGTGACTAGCATCGGTAAGGGCAAAGCGGAGTAAAGAATGTTTGATTACCTTGTTGTCGGGGCTGGTCTTTTTGGAGCAGTCTTTGCACATGAAGCTCTCAAGCGAGGAATGAAAGTTCTCGTGATTGACAAGCGTAATCATGTCGCGGGCAATGTCTATACTGAAAATGTGGCTGGCATCAACGTACATAAGTACGGTGCCCATATTTTCCATACTAGCAACAAGGAAGTTTGGAATTACGTTCAGCAGTTTGCTGAGTTTAATCGCTATACGAATAGCCCCATCGCTTGTTATAAGGACGAACTGTATAATTTGCCCTTTAACATGAATACTTTTAGCCGGATGTGGAACATCAAGACTCCGGCAGAGGCGAAGGCTATAATCGATGAGCAACGTGCTGAGGCTCTTGCTGCGCTGAATGGTCGTGAACCTGCCAATCTGGAAGAACAGGCGCTGTCTCTTGTCGGTCGCGACATTTATGAAAAGCTCATCAAGGGCTACACCGAAAAGCAGTGGGGCCGTAAGTGTACGGACCTCCCTGCGTTTATCATCAAGCGATTGCCGGTCCGTTTTGTCTACGACAACAACTATTTTAATGACAAGTATCAAGGAATCCCTGTTGGCGGTTATACGCAGATTGTCGAGAAAATGCTTGAAGGTGCTGAAGTGCGCCTTGGCGTTGATTTCTTTAAGGAACGTGAATCACTTGTTGCTTCTGCAAAGAAAGTTGTTTTTACAGGCATGATAGATGAGTTCTATGGGTACAAATTCGGTGAACTGGAATACCGTACACTGCGTTTTGAAACGGAAGATTTGCTGCAAGAAAACTATCAGGGCAATGCTGTTGTGAACTATACGGATGCAGAAATCCCATATACCCGTATTATTGAACATAAGCATTTTGAGTTTGGATGCCAAAGTGGGGTGGCGACGGACCATACGGTGGTGACTAGGGAATATCCGGCTGCCTGGAAACATGGTGATGAACCCTATTACCCCATGAATGACGAGAAAAATAATGCCCTCTTTGCAAAGTACAAGGCGTTAGCGGAATCGGAGAAAAATGTGATTTTTGGTGGCCGCCTTGGAATGTACAAGTATTTTGATATGCATCATGTTATTATGGAAGCACTTTCATGTGCAAAAAAGGAAGTTTGGTAAATTATGTTTGAATCCTTTGTGATATTTGGCGGATGTGGATTCATTGGGTCTCATATGCAACGGTTACTTCGGGAAAAGTATCCGGATGCGAAAGTGTATGTCGCGGATTTGCTTGCTGATGGCACCGAACTCTCTCAAAAGGTCGATGTCCGTGAACCGATAGAAATGCAAGGAAAATTCGGCAAGAATACACTTGTATTTAATTTTGCTGCTATTCACCGTACTCCGGGACATCCGGACCATGCCTACTTCGAAACCAATATTCGCGGCGCAGAAAACGTCTGCAACTTTGCTCGCAAGCATGGAATTGAAAATATTGTGTTTACCAGTAGCATCGCCCCGTATGGCGCTGCTGAAGAGCTGAAAACAGAAGATACGTTACCCACGCCGAATACTCCTTATGGAATTTCTAAGCTGGTGGCTGAAAAGATCCATCGCGAATGGGCTGCGGAAAATGTAAACCGCAGGCTCTCCATAGTGCGTCCAGGAATCGTGTTCGGTACTGGTGAAAACGGAAATATGACGCGCCTGTACAAAGGTTTAAAAAGTCATAAGTTTGCATACGCCGGCCGCAAGGATACTATCAAGGCGTGCATTTATGTGAAAGACCTTGTGCGTATCATGCTTGAGATGGCTGAGAAGTCTTTGAATGAACCGCAGACTGAAAAAGTCCAGCTTTACAACTGCTGCTATTATCCGTCGTTCACGATTGAACAGATTGCAAATACGATGCTCAAGGCTGTCGGAATGAAACGGTTTATTCCTTATATCCCGAAAAAGCCCATGATGGCGGCCGCTACAGTGTGCGGTATGCTTGGTGGTCTTGGTCTTGGCATTTGCCCTGCCCGCGTAAAGAAGCTCATGGTTTCGACCAACATTGAAGCAAAGAAACTTACTCGGGACTATCCGCTGAAATTTACCTTGGAAGAAGCTTTTGCTGACTGGTGGAATGATTGCAACCAGAAGTGCTTGGAATAATGCCTGATAGAGAAATTTGTATGAACGCAAAAGTTATTGTCGCAACTCATAAAACGTATAGAATGCCGACGGATCCTATGTATGTGCCTGTTCATGTTGGTGCAGAAGGAAAGCCATCCCTTGGCTATATCGGAGATAATACTGGCGACAACATCAGTTTGAAAAATAAGAATTATTGTGAATTGTCTGGACTGTATTGGGCATGGAAAAATTTGGATGCTGATTATCTAGGCATTGCCCATTACCGTAGGCATTTTTCGATTCATCCGAAAAAGGACAAGTGGTCTTCGATTCTGAGCGAAAGTGAATTGATGCCCTTATTTAAGGACTACGATGTCGTTTTACCAAGGCCTCGTGATTATTTTATTGAGACAAACTATTCTCAATATGCACATGCCCACCATGCAATCGACCTAGATACGACTAGGGAAATCCTTACGGAAAAGTATTCGGAGTATATCCCTGTATACGACGATTACATGAAGCGGACGATTGGTCACCGCTTTAACATGTTCATCATGAAAAAGGATGTGCTGAACCGCTATTGCGAATGGCTTTTCGATATCTTGTTCGAGCTTGAAAAACGCTTGGACATTTCTCAGTACAGCTTGAACGACTCCCGCGTTTTTGGATTTGTGAGCGAACGCCTGCTGGATGTGTGGCTGGAAAAGAACGCTATACAATATAAGGAAATCCCTTGCATGTTCATGGAAAAACAGAACTGGATTGTGAAGGGATTCAAGTTCTTGATGCGAAAATTGACTAGGTGAGTCAATGATTTATTTTGTAACCTATGTCATTGCGGCCCTATTGTGTGAGCTCGGTTTTAAAAAAAATGAACGTGCCGCATTTTTTTTAATTTTTGCGGCTTTGTTTTTGCCTGCTTTTTTAGCAGGCGTTCGAGATGATACAATTGGGACGGATCGACATGTTTATGGCGACGATCTTTTTTATGATGTGTTGAATAGTCAGGATCTTTTCCATTTGGATGAAATATGGACTGGATGGATTGAACCCAGCTACATTTATTTAAACGTTCTGGTCGGAAAAATTTATCCTAGTGTAAATTTCTTTTATTTTGTTTTGTCCTTTATTCAGGGCTCATGTGTGCTTGCTGCATTTAAGGTGCTGAATATCCGAAAGTATGCGGGCTTTGCATATGCCGCTTATTTGTTTTTGTTCTTCCAACCGTCGCTGAACGCTCTTCGACAATCGTTGTCGGTTTCTGTCTCTCTTCTTTGCATTGCTTTTATAATAAAAAATAAAAAAATTCCTGCGGTGGTTTCTTTCCTTTTAGCCATGTCTTTTCACAACTCAGCGATAATTGTCTTGTTGGTTCTGGCTGTTATATTGGTCCTTTTGAAAAAACATTCAAATAAATTGTATGTCTTCATGTCTTTTGCAATATTGGGAATTTTTGCATTTGGAAGTACATTAATCGATACTTTTGCCCCGATATTGAATATGGAGGCTTCTCGCTATAATTATTATTTTGCGGCATCTGATGTAACTGGTTTTTCAAATACGGAAATGGCTTTTGCTTTATTCCAAGGATTTTTTATTTTGCTGAATTTAAAAAAATTCCGTGGAACGTCATTGACGCTTAATTTCTTTGTGTTTGCTTCAATTGCTTCTATTCCGTTATCTCAGATTTTGATGTTTGGTGGAGATTATATAGGACGGTTAATTGTTTTATTTAATTGGTTGATGATTCCGATGTATGCAATTGTTTTACGATTGACCGATAAACGGGAACTTGTTTTTGCTGGATTATCATGTTATCTTGTTTCTTTTTGGTATTATCATTTCATCTATATGGGATGGAATGAAACTTACCCGTATACGTCAGAAATTTTAGGGATAAATTGATATGGACGAAGTTGATGACTTGATTTCTGTCGTTGTTCCTGTATATAATGCAGAAAAGTATATTGATAAATGTGTTGAAAGTATTCTCAATCAGTCATATAAAAATCTGGAACTGATATTGGTTGATGATGGATCGAGTGATTTATCTTTAAAAAAATGCGAAGCAAAAAAAGAATGCGATTCAAGAATTGTTTTGATTAGCCAAAAAAATTCGGGCGTTACAAAAGCTAGGAGTGTTGGTGTTGAAAATGCAACTGGAAAATGGATTTGTTTTGTGGATGCTGATGATGTGTTGCCAGTAGATTCTATAAGATGTTTATATATGAATTCTGAGGGTGCTGATATTGTTGTGGGGCAGATTCATTACAACGGAACTTATGAATGGAATTATCCAATATTTAAAGCTTGTTTAAGCTCATTTGATGCTATTGAAGCTATGTTTCACGAACGTATTCATTCGGGACCAGTGGCTAGATTGATAAAACGTGATCTGTTTGATGCCCAAGTTTTAGATATTACTCGTTCTATAACGCATGGCGAAGATTTCATAATGAATTATAGATTGTTCCAAAAGACGGAATCAATTAAAGTTATTGATTGCTTTGTTTACGAGTATGTCGAAAATTTGCAGGGTTCATCAAATAACAATGATCCTTATAGAAGTTTAAAATATTGCAGATTACAAGAAAAAATTTTAAATGAATCAACATTGTTCTGCAATAAGAAAAGAATGAAACCTTTGTTGCGTGAGTTTTACTGGTTGCATAGAAAAGGCTTTCTAAAAAAATGGACAAAAATATTTGTAAAAAAAATATTTAATCAAATTTAAGATATTCATAAAAAATGATTGGTTGATTAAATGTCCTCTATCGCATCGAAATCTATTCACGGAATTATATGGAGCGCCATAGAGCGGTTCTCTTTGCAGGGCGTTCAATTCTTAATTGGTATAGTTTTAGCACGCTTGTTGATGCCCTCTGATTTTGGCATGATAGGGATGTTGTCTATTTTTTTGAGCGTGTCTCAGACATTTATTGATTGCGGCTTTTCCAATGCTTTGATTCGTCAAAAGGATACTTCATCGGAAGATTATGGAACTGCATTTATTGTTAATTTTGTGATTAGTGTATTTGCCTTTGTAATATTGTTTGCTGTAGCACCTTTTGTTGCTAAATTTTATAGTATGCCGGAGCTGCAGCCCGTGATGCGGTGCGTGTCAGTGACTTTGATTATTAATGCGCTTTATGCTGTTCATAAAGTAAAATTGACTAAGAATATTGATTTTAAGACTCAGTCCAAAGCATCGTTGTGTGCTGCTGTTATTTCGGGAATATTGGGAATTGTCTTAGCATATAATGGCTTCGGTGTGTGGAGCTTGGTGTATCAATCTATATGTAATTCCGTGTTAAATGTGTTATTGATGTCCTTTTTGTTAGGATGGTTCCCTAGGCCTGTATTTAGCTATGATTCTTTTCATTCGTTGTTTGAATTTGGTTCCAAGTTACTATTGGCGAGTATTATTTCATCGATATACTCGAATCTATATAATATTGTAATTGGAAAGCTTTTTTCGGCGAACAATTTGGGGTATTATACTCGAGCAGATCAATTGGGAAATTTCCCTTCGCAAAATATTGCGGGTATTCTGTCAAGAGTGACTTATCCGATTTTGTCTCAGTTGCAGGATGATGATGAAAAATTGAAGTCAATATACATTAAATATTTGAGAGTCTCTTGTTTTGTTGTTTTTCCGTTAATGATGGGACTAGCTGCTCTAGCTAAGCCGACAATCATTCTTTTGCTAGGTGAAAAATGGGTTCCATCGGTTGTGCTATTGCAAATTTTATGCTTTGGTATGATGCTTGATCCTGTTTGTAATATTAACCTCAATTTGCTTTATGTTAAAGGTCGGTCGGATTTGGTTCTGAAATTAGAAGTTATAAAAAAGACTATTGCTGTAATGATAATTGTTGTGTCTTTGAATTTTGGACTTATGGGAATATGTATAGGCCGTGCTATTTATGGCGTTGTGGCTACTTTCATGAATATGATTTATACTAGACGGTTTATAGACCTTTCTATGTGGAATCAGGTGAAATTAATCTTCCCTTCATGGATTTTATCCATTCTTATGGCGGCTTTGGTATATTTTGTGACGTGTTTAAATTTGAGTTCTGTCGTTCAATTGGTGGTTGGAATCTTGATTGGTATTCTATTTTACTCGATTATTGCTATTATTTTTAAGATGAAGGCAATGATCTTTTTTATAGAGATGATTAAATGTAAATTACTTAATTGACCGTGAGAAAAGTTTTATGAAATTGATAAACTTGCTGAAAAAATGTATTCCAGATGCGTTATTTCTTAAACTGCAGTTTAAGAAAAAAATGGGATATCCTTTGGATTTAAAGAATCCTAAAACATTTAATGAAAAATTGCAATGGCTTAAACTTTATAATCGAAATCCTTTATATACAATTCTTGTTGATAAAGAGTCTGTGAAAAAGTGGGTCGCTAATAAGATTGGACCGCAGTATGTCATTCCGACATTAGGTGTTTGGGAAAAATTTGATGATATTGATTTTTGCAAGTTGCCGGTTAGATTTGTGCTCAAGTGCACACATGACAGCGGGGGCGTTATAGTTGTAAAAGATAAAAATAGATTAGATATGGATGCTGCTCGTAATAAAATTTCAGAATTACTAAAGAAAAATTATTATTGGGCGAATAGAGAGTGGCCGTATAAAAATGTTCATCCACGTATTATTGCTGAAGAATATTTGGAGGATGAACAAGATGGTGAGTTGAGGGACTATAAGTTCCATACATTTGATGGAATTCCTCATTTTTTACTTGTTGCGGCAAACAGGCATAATCAAAAAGGGCTTACCTTTGATTATTTTGACATGAAGGGAAATCATTTAGACCTGCATGATGTTAATGTTCCTAATGCAAGTGGAACCTTCCCTCATTTACCTTCTAAATTTGAAGAAATGAAAAAATTATCAAAGATCCTTGCTGAAGGTATTCCACATGTGCGTGTAGATTTTTTTGAAGTTAATGGTCGAATTTATTTTGGAGAGATGACTTTTTATGATGATGCTGGTTATATGAAAGCAACTCCGAAAACCTGGGAGGTTGAGTGGGGACGCTTAATAAAAATACCCGTATGATTGATGGTTTAAAACTCTTTTCCTAATTTAAGGATAAAATATGATTTTTGCTGATAAATTGTTGTCTCTTTATAAACATATTATGAATCTTTGCGTTTATAATGGTATACCATGGTGTCGCAAAGCAAAATCTAATGGCGCAATTTCCTTTAGAGCAAATAAATTTTTGTATAAAGATTATAAACAAAAATGGGGACGACTTTCTCGTATTGTTCTTAAAGAATATTTGGAAGTCTTTGGTGGGTACTTTGAACAAGATGCGGATCGGCTTAATATTGTACCGGAAGATATTTTTCGGACTTATATAGAACCTGTATTAAATCCGTTTTTATACAGAGCTTATTTTGAAGATAAAAATTTTTTTGTGAAAATATTGGGGAAAAAATTCTTCCCACATGAATTTCTGCGCTGTATTCAAGGAACTTATTATGATGGAGATTATAATTATATTCCGACTGAACAAGTTGCTGATTTTTTACAACGTATTGGAGAAAATGTTAAAGAAATTATATTGAAACCGAGTGTTGATAGTTGTTCTGGCCGAGGTATTTATTTTTTTGATTTGAAAAACAATCTGTTTGTAGAACGACATAGTGGAAAATCTGTAGTTGAATTGATTGCGGAAACTGGGATACAAAATTTTGTGGTTCAAGAAGTTGTGATACAGTCTAAGTTTATGAATTATTTCAATTCAACTTCAGTTAATACTTTGAGAGTTGTTACTTATCGAAGTGTAAAAGATGAGGTTGTTTATGTTCCCTCAATGATTCTTCGTATAGGGCACGCAGGTTCATTGGTTGATAATGCGCATGCCGGAGGTGTTTTTGTTGGCGTTGATCCGAAAACAGGGGCGCTTGGAAAATATGTGACTAATCAATATGGCGAGAAAAAGATTGTATTTAATGGAATAAATTTTTCGGAACAGAATTTTACTGTTCCCGAATTTGATCGTGTTTTGAAATTCGCAAAAGATGTTCATGAAAAGATACCTTATCATAGACTCTTGGCTTTAGATGTTGTTCAATTGGAAAATGGAGATTGCAAATTGGTGGAGTACAACATTGGAGGATTTTCTACGTGGCTATTCCCGTTTGTGGGACAATCTCCTTTTGGTATATGGACAGATGAAATTATTGAGTATGTAGAATCTCGTAAAAATGTCAAAAGAATATGGACTGTATAAAAATTGAAATATGAAAAAGAAAGTCCTTTTTTTTGTGCAAGATAGCGTTGGCGGTGCGGAACGTATTGCAGTTCTGATATCTAAAATTTTAGATTCAAATATATTCGATATCAAGTTTGTTGTTGTTCCCTATAGCGATGTTGCTAATTCGATTGAGGATTTTCTTCCAAAGGAAACTAAACGGGTCAATATCGGGAAAGTCCGTCCTGTACTGAAAATGTTCAGGATGTTTAAGATTATATGGCGTGAAAAACCGGATATTGTTTTTTCTTCGATTTTACAGCTGAGCAATAAGATTTTGCCTTATCGTATGCTATTCCCAAAAACGAAATTCATTATCCGTTGCGAAAATTATTTATACACATATTCGAAATTACAAAAGCTGGAAGTATTCCTGTTGTATCGTCTTGCAAATAGAATTATTGCTCAGACACAAGAAATGAAGGAAGAATTAGTGAATGATTCTGGAATTTCACAGAGACGAATCGTTGTTCTTGAAAATCCGATAGATAAGAATTTGATTGCCGAAAAAATCCAGAATGTTTCCAATCCGTATTCATCTTCGAAAAAGCATATTGTGGCGTCGGGCCGTTTTTGTTTCCAGAAAGGCTTTGATTTCTTGATCCAAGCTTTTTCGTCGTTGAAGAAAAAGAGAGACGATATAGACCTTTATATTCTCGGAGCTAACGATGGGGAGTATAAAGACGAATTTGACCGAGTCATGCAAATCGCATCTGATTGTGGTGTGATAGAAGATGTCCATTGCTTGGGGTACAAGTCAAATCCGTATCCTTATATAAAGTATGCTGATTGTTTTGCGCTCTCTAGCCGTTGGGAAGGTTTGCCGAATGTCCTTATTGAATCGTTGCATTTAGGGACTCCTGTAGCCGCATTTAAGTGTGTTCCTATTGTGGAACGGATTGTTGAACATGGGGTAAATGGGTTTGTTGCGTTGCCCGAGGATGTTGATTCTCTTGCGGAGGCGATGGATAAGGCGCTTTTGCTTGGGCGCGTTTCTTCCAATTATTCTGGAGCATCCATTGAAGAATTTAAAAAGGTATTCGCTGAATAAAAACAAGTTGTATCTGAAGGCTGTGAATGTATGAAGATTTTCTTTTTTATTAAAGATGTTTCGTTGACTGGTGGAACCGAGCGAGTTACCGTAAATCTTGCGTCTTTGTTCGCGTCTAAAGGTCATGAGGTGACGATTGTTTCTTATTACCATGGAAAAGAGCAATTGACCTATCGCCCGACTGAAAACGTGAAGGTTAAATTCTTGGATGAAGCTGGTTGCTATGATTCTGGACATCCATTTGCACGTCTAAAACGATTCTTTAGTGCGTTGACGTCCGTTATAAAATTTGTAAAGGAACAATGCAAGGACGAAAATAACGTCGTTATATCGCAGAACTTTTTCTCGAATGCGTTGATTTGGCTTTCCGGTGCTGCATCAAGAGCTATTGGTTGTGAGCATTTTAAATACGATGTATATCCTGCACCTGTCCGTTTCGTCAGAAACCTTATTTACAAGAAGTTTAGATATATTGTCGCATTGACGGATAAAGATGCAAATAGATTAAAAAAACATTTGGATGAAACCAAGGTCTGCTCAATACCCAATATGGTTACTACGAATACTGACATTGCGTTGGATTCCCGTAGTACGAAAATAATTGCTGTTGGTCGGTTGGCTCATCAGAAGGGTTTTGATATGCTTATTGCGGCGATGCAGAAAGTCATTGCCAAATATCCAAACTGGACGCTTGAAATTTTGGGGGAGGGTGAGGATGAATCTTGTTTGCAAAATCAAATTGCGGATTGCCAACTACAGTCAAATGTTTTTTTAAAGGGGTATAGCAAGAACATTACTCAAGAATTTGAAAAAAGCGCTTTTTTCGTTTTGTCATCTCGTTATGAAGGCTTTCCTTTAGTTCTTGTCGAAGCTCTTGGTTTGGGAATGCCATGTGTTGCTTTTGATTGCCCTGAAGGGCCGTCTCAATTGCTTGAAAAAGGTGGCGGCCTATTGGTTCCTTTTGACCGTAACTGCAAAATAGCCAATTCTGCAGGTTTTAAAAAGAATGTTGAAAAATTGAGTGAATCCATTGTTTTTATGATTGAACATCCGGATTACCGAGCGGAATGTGTGAACCACAAGGAAATTATAAAAAGGGAACTTAGTCCTGAAGTTGTATACCGAATGTGGAATTCGTTATTTGAGTCTCTGTAAATAATATGTATTCCTTGCTTTCTGAAAATTGAGACTAAAAGTAATGCCTGTGATGATTCCCGCAGGCTTCGTTGAAAAACCTTTGTTTAGGTTAATTTCTTGGTGGACATTAGCGTGGGTATAATTGTCAAAAAATAATAATCTATATTTTGTAAATAGATTTAATTAGTAGAGAGATAAAAATGCAAGCGATAATTTTAGCGGCCGGAATGGGAAAACGTCTTGGTGAATATACTAGGAACAATACGAAGTGCATGGTTCCAGTAAATGGAACCCCTTTGATAGACAGAACACTTAATCAGCTGAGCAAGCTGAACTTAAACCGTGTCGTAATCGTTGTTGGTTATGAAGGCCAAAAGCTGAAGGATTATCTTGGTACTGAACGAAACGGACTGCAGATAGAATATGTAAACAATCCGATTTATGACAAGACAAATAATATTTATTCGCTTGCTCTTGCTAAAACTCAGTTGCAGGAAGACGATACACTCCTTATCGAAAGCGACCTGATTTTTGACGACGGAATGTTTGACCTTCTCTTGAAAAATCCGTTCCCCAATTTGGCTCTGGTCGCAAAATATGAGACTTGGATGGACGGTACCATGGTCAAGATCGATAGGGACAATAATATTGTCAATTTTGTAACCAAGGCTGCGTTCAGTTATGATGAGGTTGGTAGTTATTATAAGACTGTCAATATCTATAAGTTCAGCAAGGAATTCTCCTGTTCTAAGTACGTCCCCTTTCTTGATGCATACTGCAAGGCGGTCGGCAACAATGAGTATTACGAGAATGTTTTGCGTATCATTTCATTCTTGAGCAAGAGCGATTTGAAAGCCCTGCCAATTACCAACGAAAAGTGGTACGAAATTGACGACAAACAGGACCTTGATATTGCCGAAGCTTTGTTCGCGGAAGAAAAGGATGTTCTCCGCAAGTATTACGGTCGTTATGGCGGATTCTGGCGTTTCCCGAAAATGCTTGATTATTGTTATCTGGTAAACCCGTATTTCCGTTATTCCCGCATCATTGATGAAATGGACGCCAACTTCAAGACTCTCGTTGGCGAATATCCTTCAGGCATGAAGGTCAATACACTTCTCGCCTCCAAGTGCTGGGGGGTGAAGGAAGAATACGTAATTCCCGGCAACGGTGCTGCAGAATTGATTAAGGCCCTGATGGAGGAACTTCCCGGTACGCTAGGCGTGACACGCCCCACTTTTGAGGAATACCCGAACCGTCGCAATCCAGATACCCTAGTCACATTCGTTCCAAGTAATGCCGACTATCGCTATTCCGCACAGGACCTGATGGATTTCTTCGGAGAAAACCATGCTGACAACCTGCTACTGATCAACCCGGATAACCCGTCAGGAAACTTTATCCCCCAAAAGGATATTCTCGTTTTGGCGAAGTGGTGTGAGGAAAAGAGCTGCCGTTTGATCGTGGACGAAAGTTTCGTGGATTTCAGCCATGGTTACGAAGAAAATACCCTTCTAGAAGACCGAATCTTAGAGGCTTATCCCCACCTTGTTGTGATGAAGAGTATTTCCAAAAGCTATGGTGTTCCGGGAATCCGCCTTGGTATCCTCTGCTCTGCTGACAAGGACCTCATTGCCAAAATGAAGAAGAGCGTGAGTATCTGGAATCTCAACAGCTTTGCCGAGTTCTTCATGCAGATTTATACGAAGTATGAGAAGGACTACAAGGTTGCTTGCGAACAGTTCATTGAAGAACGAGATGCTTTTGGAAATGAACTTCGCAAGATCAAGTTTCTGAGGGTAATGCCGTCTGAAGCAAACTATTTCTTATGCGAAATTCTTCCGCCTAAAAATGCGAATGAACTTGTACTCACTATGCTTAAGAAGTACAACATCTTGACTCGCGATTGTAGTGACAAGAAGGGTTTTGACGGCAAACAATACATGCGAATCGCAGTCCGTAGCCACGAAGATAATGCAAGACTTCTCAACGCCTTTAAGGAGCTAGACAAATGAAAAGAATTACGATTTGCGGAGGAGGCTCTTTAGGCCATGTATGCATAGGTTTTCTTTCATCACAAGAAAACCTTTCTGTGAGTCTTTTGACGAACCATCCCCAAAAGTGGAATCAGAACATTGTAGTTAAGGATGTCAACGGCAAGTTGTTTGACGGAAAAATTGAAAAAATATCGTCGAACCCGCAAGACGTTATTCCCGATGCTGATGTCGTGCTTTTTTGTTTGCCGGGATTTTTGATCAAGCAAAATCTTGAATCCATCAAACCATTCCTATCTTCGAAGACATTTGTAGGAACAATTGTTAGTAGCACAGGATTCTTTTTCTTTGCACATGAAGTACTTGGCACAAAGGCGAAAATTTTTGGGTTTCAAAGGGTTCCCTTTATCGCTCGCGTCGTAGAATATGGCGTAAGTGCAAATCTGTTAGGGTACAAGCCGTCGTTGAACATTGCCGTAAAAAATGCGGAAGATCCGGAGCAATTTAGGCGGTTTGTTGAAAACGCCTTTAAAACACCCGTTTGCTTGCTTCAAAGTTTTTACGAGGCGTGCCTGACCAATAGCAATCCAATTTTGCATACGGGACGTCTTTACAGCATGTGGCATGATTGGAACGGCACCCCTTATAACCATTGTATTCTTTTTTACAAGGAATGGACTGAAGATGCAGCCCAGTGGTTGATTGACATGGACGCCGAATTCATGCGCTTGCTTGAAAGGCTTCCCATGAACAAGAATGCAGTCCCTTCGCTTTTAGAATACTACGAATCAACAGATGCAAGATCTCTTGCTGCCAAGTTGAGTTCCATCAAGGCTTTTGAGACCATCAAAGCTCCCATGAAAGAAGTGGAAAAAGGCTGGGTTCCAGATTTTGAAAGTCGATATTTTACAGAAGACTTCCCCTATGGCCTTCGCTTTATTGTGGAATTGGCAAGAAAGCATGGTATTGAAACTCCCAAAATAGACATCGTCTATGAATGGGGGATGAAAAAAGCTGCAAACCATGACGTATTCAGAATTTCTTAGCTTAAAAGTTGAGCCTGCGGTGATTCCCGCAGGCTTTGCCATTATCCCCTTAATAATATGTATATTATTACATGTTTGAAAAGTGGCTGGTTGCGTAATTTATCTAAGGGTGGAGTAACGATTGAAATTTTTGAACAAAATTATAGGGCTGTTTCCTAAGAATATTATTCTGTTTGAATCGTTCCCTGAGTTAGATGGATCTCCATGGATGATTTACCAGGAAATGAATCATCGAGGGTTCCATAAGAAGTATAGAATGGTTTGGGCGGTTGACAAAGATTTTAAAGTTCCTGCCGATATTGCTTGTATACCATTCTTTGGTGATCTCTCCTTGCTTCAGCGGCTGCACCGCTTTTGGTGTATGCTTCATGTAAAGCTTATTGTAGATAGTAATAGGCCTGTTTGTAAAAAATATCCGGACTCATTTCGCTTGTTCACTCGACATGGTGGCCCGTTGAAAAAATGTTCGGGCTATATGCATTCTCTTGGAAAGATGGATTGCATGTTGACTTTGTCACCAGCTTTGCAGGATGTTGATTATATAGATTGCGAAGGTTATTGCGTAAAGCGAAAAGAAGATATTGTGCCTCTAGGTTTCCCGGCGAATGACCGTCTCTTTGAAAAAAAGGACTTGTTCGCGAAAGGCTTTATTCCTGCGTTGTGTGCTAGTCGTCCCAAAGAACGATTCTCTAAAATTATTGGATGGTTGCCTACGTTCAGACAACACCGTGAGGGAAACAGAATTGATAGTGATGTTGTGTTTCCTTTTGGTATTCCATTGATACAGACTGAGGACGATCTGCGGCAGTTAAATCTTTTTTTATCAAAAAAAAATATACTGCTTGCGATACAGATGCATCATGCTCAGGCGGCAAATTTTTCAAAGTTGACTTTTTCCAATATTGTGCTGATATCCCAAGAACTCAAATATAAAATGGGAGTATCTACGGCTAACTTGATGCAGTCGTTTGACGCTTTGATTACGGACTATTCCGCCGCTTATCATGAATATGTCTTGCTAGATAGGCCTATTGCATTGACTGTGGATGATTTTGAGGAGTATTCGTCTACAACAGGATTTTTAATAGACTACTTTGAATGGATTAAGGGCGTGTATTTGAAAAAAATGCCCGATTTGTTTAAATTTATTGAAGATGTGTTTTGTAATGTTGACTCGGCTAAGGAGAGCCGCTGTCAGGCGATGCACCGCATTCACAAATATGTCGATAATCAGTCTACGAAAAGAGTTGTTGATTTTCTCGTAGAAAAAGTAAAACTTTAACCCTACTACAAAAGTGAGGAAGGCTATACTCATGAGTGTAAAAAATTATATGACGCCGCTAAAGATTCTGTTTGTTTCTTTTATGAGTCTTTTGATTGATGTTAAAGCTGATGATTATTATTCCAATCCCGTAATTGATTTAGATTATTCAACTGCAGATGTGTGCGTCTGGGAAAATTCGGGTACGTATTATTTATTTCATTCTGCCTATTTTAATCGTTTGCATATCCTAGAAAGTAATAATCTGGTTGAATGGAAAGATTCTGGCAAAGAGGTTTTTGATAAAGAGATTTTAAACCTTTTTCAGGGGTATTTGAATCAACATGAAATTAAAGACTGTGTTGGAGGCTGCAAATCTGTTTGGGCACCTCAAGTTGCGAAGATAAAGAATAAGTGGAATATCTATTTTTCGTTGTCCAATAAAGGTGGTATACATGTTTTACAGGCTGACAAACCAACAGGTCCTTTTAAATTTGTTGGAAACCCGTCTCCT
>Ga0247609_10003661_pt1 | contig 15514 bp, 11 predicted proteins | sample 172DNAGHGlowgp2_FD_193487 | JGI IMG/M metagenome (GOLD analysis project Ga0247609, IMG submission 193487) | Sheep rumen microbial communities from Palmerston North, Manawatu-Wanganui, New Zealand - 1728 DNA GHGlow gp2 | ecosystem: Host-associated > Mammals > Digestive system > Stomach > Rumen ...
ATTATTAGAGAATACAATTAATTCCTCTGTACGGCTTCTATAATGCCACTTTAATGCCTTAGTTTCAAATAGCTCAGATGCCTTATCTAGAATTGAATCTAGGTCATTTTCTTCTTCAACCTCAGCCTCCTCATCTACCTGCGAACCAATTGTTTCTGCAGATGCTTGGAAGAATGATGTTGGTGGCATTTGCTTTGTATCTCCGATAACGATACATTGCTTACCTCTATAAATAGAACCGAAGGCATCACATGCGAAAATCTGAGAGGCCTCATCGAATATTACTACGTCAAACATATTTAATTCAGATGCTAAATATGTTGAAACTGAAAGTGGAGACATTAGGAATACTGGCTTTATTTCTAGAGCTAATTCCATTATCTTTTCTAGTAATGTTCTAATTGGTAATTGTCTTCTTGTCTTATTATATTCCTTATCTAATAGCTTAAATTGAGAACCTTCAACTATATCTACCTGTCTCATTTGAGAGTTTTCAGCTATAATGAAATCTCTATTGATATGGAACATCTTTTCATCTAAATCTCTAAATTCATTAATGATATCATCTGTCTTAGCTCTATCGAAATTCTTGAAATCATCATGAGTTTCATGAATCTCATCAATCTTTTGCTTAACAAATGTCTTCTTATAGCAATCTCCAATTTCTTCAATTGGTAATTGATAATCTAAATATGTATGTAAGAAATCAAGACAATTATATCTCTTCATCTTACCAACAATTACCATCAATTCTTGATAATTGTATAGATAATCTAATTCCTTATAAATAGCTACAAATCTATCATATATTCTTTCTAGTGTTGAAGTATATAAATCAATATCCTTCTTATAGAATATCTTAGCAGCACTCATCAGATGAATTGAATCTGGTTTAAAGTATGTATATGAAGGAATCTTAACAGCCTCCTCCTTTAATGCTTTAAATCTTTCTTCACTAATATCCATATCTGGTAAAGTTGATAATGTTTGACAATCCTTAAATACCTGGGCTAAATCATATTCCTCAAAATTACCTAAATATTTATTTAAATCATTAATATAGTTTTTAGCTACCGCGTAATAACGCTTATGTGCTGAAATCTTTTTAATTTCCTCTAGAATTTCCTCAGGCTTAGCCTTTTTATTCTTTCTATGATTTAAAATCTTAGCTATATATTCCTTAAATTCAGCATTCTTGAATAAGCCTTTATTATTTTCTTCAATCTTCTTATAGCAAAGATCTAAATCCTCATTAACTATATTTGCGTCATATAATGCTAATTCATCACATTTTAAATTTGGTGAAATTGCAATATACTTATCAATTGCATTTAAAATTCTATTTCTAGATGCCTTAATGAATAAATACTTATTATAGGTCTTTGTCTTGTTAATTCTTTCCATATAAGAAAGACCATTATAGATATCCATTACATTTTCAAATTTCATTCTAAGAGATGAGCTATTTAATTGGTCTCTTACTGCAATTAGCTTTTTAACGTGCTCAATAGCCACACTGAAGTTAGTAGCTAATTCACCTAAATTATTAATATTTTCTAGATTTAATCCAAATAAACCACTCTTTCTATAGTCGGAACCAATGTATTCTGTATAGATAGTATACTCATTAAATAATAATATTATTTCATCTAATGTCATAATATTAAAATCCTCTAGGTCTAGATGAACATCTAATGGATTAACATCATTTCCTAAATACATTGAATATAAATCAAATAATGAACACTCAAGTCCTGGAATCATTTGATGTAATAATTGCTCATAATGATTTAGCTTACCCTTTAAGGATAAATATCTACTTTCAGTAATCTTTGTTCTAACATTAAGTTCATATCTAGGTAATGTAGCAGCTGTATAAAGCTTTTCAATGAATTCCTTTTTAGATGCCTTATTAGAGTGAATTTCTAATGCGAATTCACTTAGCTTAGCTCTTCTTAGGTTTTCAAATACGACATTTAAGGCTGCTATCTTTTCAGATACGAAAAGAACCTTCTTTCTTTGTCCTAAGAATGTAGAAATCATATTAGTAATTGTCTGTGATTTACCAGATCCTGGAGGTCCTTGTAAACAGAATGATTTACCATTAGCGGCATTCTGTACTGCCTCTAGCTGTGATGAGTCACAGTTAACAACTGGATATACTGGCATATTTTCATCTAGAATTTCAATACTATCAGGCTCACCTAATAGTCTTCTAATATTCTTATTCTCTAATACCATTTCCTTATGAGATAAAAGGTCATTATACATATTCATCTTATAGAATGAGTAAATACCTAGTGAGGCGCCATCCTCAAAAGTAACCTTTTCCTCCTGGTCTACTACTGCTTGGAGCTTTTCTAGATAAGTCGAATAAGCTTCATCACCATATTCAGGTAAAACGATATTATATGCAGTTTCTAGATAGAATGCTAAAGTCGGATTTAATAGGATATCATCCTCGTATTGTCTTAAAGAATAATAGCCCTCTTCATTTGATAATTCTACTGGAATTAGTAGTAATGGAGCTGTATATGTTTCTCCATCATTTTCTGTATAATGAATGAAACCAAATGAAATATACAATGGGTTAATACCCTTTTCAATCATTGATGATGACATATCCTTAAACAATGATTTCAAAGCTCTTACCAATTGATATCCTGCCTTATAGCATAATATTTCATTTCTTTGTAAATACTTTCTTGTTACACCATAAACCTGTTCATATGTTAAATGCAATAAATCCTCATAGCCCTTTTTATCCTCTGCTAATATTTCTGGATTATTGATAAATTCATTCAATGTAGCATCAGTATCAAAAAACTTAAGATCTCTATAGCCCTTAACTCCACGGAATATTTCCTCAGTATTTTTATTCAATAATTTTAATGTTTTTAAACCCTTGTCTTGATAGTTTAATAGTCTGTTTCTTTTACCAAGGTCTAAAAGTTGGTTTGTTACAGCATTTAATTTACTTTCAAGTCCTTCAGGTACTCTCTTACGTTTCATTTGCATAAGTATCTACCACCAATCGAATAACATATATAAAGAATTATAGCATACAATTTTATTATTTTAAATAATAATTAAAAAATATAGGACAAAAGCATTAATATAGTAAAGAAAAAATAATGGATAAATCCATTATTGCTTCTCTTTTTTTCCTACTGTTAGGAAGAATACTATTAATGTAATTACAAATGCTAAAATAGCTAAAATTGGAATAAATGAATATTCCTCTGGAACAAAGAATCCTAATATACCAAAGGCTATAAATAGGATTGAATGAACAATACAAATTATTGGGAATAATAGCTTCTTTTCCTTTATAATTTTGATTATTCCAAAGCTTAAAACGATAAGTCCAATCAATATACTTACAATATTATAAAAAATATTTATCCATACGACTTCTAAAAAATTATTCATTAAAAACTACCTCTTCATGAAATATTATATAATATTTTGCTGTTTTTTCCAAAAAATATTTAACTATAAGTTAATTTGAGTTATAATGATATTTGAAATTTCTTTAATAGGGGAGGATTATTTATGTTAAATATAAAGATTAATAAGAATAACAATCCTAAAGCTAAGCCAGAGGGTGCATTAGGATTTGGTCAATACTTTACTGACCATATGTTCATTATGGACTGGAACGAAGGACAAGGATGGCATGACGCAAGAATTGTTCCATATGGACCACTTGAAATGTCACCAGCATCAACTGCACTACACTATGGTGCTGAAATCTTCGAGGGTATGAAGGCTTATAAGCAACCAGATGGTAGCATCAAGCTATTTAGACCTTATGAAAATGCAAAGAGAATGAATTCTTCTGCAGAAAGAATTTGCTTACCTCAATTAGACGAGGATGATTTTGTACAAGCTGTTTCTGCATTAGTTAATATCGATAGAGACTGGGTACCAAGTGAACCAGGTACTTCACTATATGTTAGACCATTTATGATTGGTGATGACCATACATTAGGTGTTCATGGTGTTCACCATGCAATGTTTATGATAATCTTATGTCCAGTTGGTTCTTACTACAAGGAAGGCTTAAATCCAGTTGGAATTATGATTGAAACTGAGGATGAAAGAGTTGCTGGTAAAGGTGGTACTGGTTACACTAAGTGTGGTGGTAACTACGCTGCTTCTACTCGTGCTGGTAAAAAGGCTGAATTAAAGGGTTATTCACAGGTATTATGGTTAGACTGTGTTTATAAGAAGTATATCGAAGAGGTTGGAGCTATGAACGTTATGTTCAAGATTAATGGTGAGATTTGTACTCCATCATTAGTTGGTTCTATTTTACCTGGTATTACTAGAAAGTCTTGTTTACAAATTTTACAAGAAAAGGGATTAAATCCTGTTGAAAGACGTATTACATTAGATGAATTAACTGAAGCAGTAAAGAATGGTACTCTTGAGGAAGCTTGGGGTACTGGTACAGCAGCAGTTATTTCTCCAATTGGTCTACTTGAGGTTAATGGTGTTAAGTACCAAATCAACAATGGACAAATCGGACCTGTTTCTCAAATGCTTTATGATGAAATCACTGGTATTCAATCTGGTAAGATTAAGGATACTAGAGGTTGGACTTACGAAGTAAAGTAATTATTGAAGTGGCTTAGGCCACTTCTTTTCTTTAACAAAAAAATGAGCGATTATTCGCTCATTTAGTTCTTTAATTTTAATCCATCATTGAATGCATGACCTACTACATCACCTAACTTTTTATAAGTATGGTCAGATGCATCATAAACAATTGGATTAAGCTTTGAAATCGATACCTTACCATCTAAATCTAAAATTGATTCATCAGCAACAGTATTAATTACCTCACCAATTAATACCTCATTTTCTAAAGATATAACCTTACACTCTAATGTTAGCTTATATTCCTCAAATAGTGGAGCATTTATGTTTTCAGATTTTATAACATGAACTCCACTTTTTTCAATTTTATCTACCTTTCTTCCTGATACAACACCAAAATAATCTGAAATTAATTCTGTATCTACAGTACCAAATGATACAGTAAATTCCTTATTTAGCTTTAAATTATCAGTTGTTTTATGATCAGATAAAGCAATAGCGATGCAATCAACATCAGTTTGGCCACCCCAAGCTGCGTTCATAGCGTTAGCTTTACCATTTTCATCATAAGTACCAATAATTAAAACTGGATAGACTGACATTATTGTTTTTTTACCCAAATTCTTCTTCATAAAAAATAGCCTCCTATTGAGACTATTATATCATATTTTTTAAATGTGTGCTTCCTTCACTTCTGTTAATTCACTATTTAATAAATATTTTTCTTTAGAATCGAAATCTATTACCTTTGATATTGCCATACCTAAGGCACCAGGTCCTGTATGGCATGAAATTGATAAAGATAGTGGCATTACTGTTACTACCTCTGTATTAAATTCATTCTTTATCTCCTCAGCAAGCTTTAAAGCTTCTTCATTAGATACTCCAGAATAAGCAACCTCAAAATGGAATTTAGCATTCTTATCAGCTTCCAAATATTTATCTATACATTTCTTGCAAGCATCCTTTAATATTTGCTTGGCTCCATCTAATGTACGATTTCTCATCTTATAGCTATCTAGCTTATCACCCTTAATTAATAAAACAGGCTTAAGCTTTAAAAAGCCTCCTAGCATAGCTGCCGCTGGTGTAATTCTTCCACCCTTTTTTAGATACTCTAATGTATCTAGCATAATATAAATATCATGTTCCATAGATGTTTCTAATAATATTTCTACTATTTTTCTTACATCTATTCCTCTTTTAATTAATTCTAATGCATCATAAATGCTTTGAAGCATTGGAACTGAAATTCTCTTATTATCAATTACAAATACCTTGCCATCATATTCATCTGACTTAGATAGAATAGTTGCTGTCTCACATGACTTAGAAAGTCCAGATGACATAGGGAAATGTAAAATATAATCATTATCCTTCAATACCTGATCCCAAGTTTCCATTAAAACTCCGATTGATGGCTGTGATGTTGAAAATGAGCTACCCTTTTCTAGTTTGTCGAAGAATTCCTTTTGTGTTAAATTAATACCTTCAAAGTACTCATTACCATCAATAAAAAATGGCATAGGAATAACTGTCACTCCTAGTTCTTTTCCCATTTCTTGAGTTAAGCCCGAATTTGAATCAGTAACTATGGCTATTTTCATAATATCCCCTCTTAGAATATATCATATGATGATATTCCGACAAAAATTATATCAAAGGCCGAAAAATATGTCAAGTTAACATTACAAAATATACTTAATGAGGAAAACGGTTTTATAATTCAAAGTAAAAGAAAAAGCGATAAATAGTTTATCGCATTCGGGGCTAATATAGCCCCTGTTTTTATTGTATAATTAATTTGGTGATTATTTTGGAAGCTTTACACTCATTAAACATTAATGAATTAGCATATAAACATTCATTAACTATCGCTGCTAGAAATGGTCAAAGAATATACGAAAATCAATTAAATATGATTAAGAATGCTGAAGCTTTTAGAGATAAGATAACTATTAAAACTATTTTCTTAATTTTTTGGGATGAATTTGTTAAGATTGCTAAATCTAAAAATAAGGTTATACGTCCAGCTATTACTACTGCTGTTGAGAAAATGATTCATTGTAAAGACCTATCTAAAGGTTACTTATTTTTTGAATGCACTAAATGTAATAATTTCTACATTGCTGGGTTTTCTTGCAATTCAAGATTTTGTCCTTCTTGTGGTAATAGATATAGAGAAGATAGAACTAGAGAAATTTCTAAGGTGTGCTTAAATAAACCACATAGACAATTTGTTTTCTCTATTGCTAAAGAATTAAGGCCTTACTTCTTATTTTACAGAGAATTATATGATATACTTTTTGAGAGTGTTGAAGAATCTTTTGATTTTCTATTAAAATCATCTAAGATTGCTAGGAAAGAAAAAAGAGATTTTGGTTATGTATCATTTCTACATACTTTTGGTAGAGCCATAAATGATAATCCTCATATTCATGTTCTTATTTGTGAAGGATATATGGATAAAGATAATTTATTCCATAAATATGATCACTTTCATTATGAAAAATTAAGAAAGACTTTTATGGGTATTCTTCTTAAGAAAATTTACTCTTTTCTAAAAGAAAATCACAAAAATGAAACACAAAAATTTTATGAACTTAAATGTTTTCTTTATAAGAAATACACTGATGGTTTTTATGCTTATGGTCCTAAATTAGATAATTCTTCTAGAGTAGCTGTTAAAGCTATCTCTAAATACATTGCTAGATATGTCTCTCATCCTGCAATTGCTGAATCTAGAATTATTGATTTAGACTACATCAAAAAAACTGTTACTTATCAATATGAACCTCATCAAGATGATCATACTGATGACCCAAATCAAAAACTTGGTACTCAAAAAGTTACTGAATCAGTTTTTGATTTTATAGCTAAACTAATAAGACATATTCCTGATAAAGGATTCCACCTTGTTAGATATTATGGTTTCTATTCAAATAGAACCACTAAAAACAAAGATAAATATGAAGCTCTTTACACTATTCAAGAAATTACTAGAATGAAAAATAATAATTATTGGATAAATCATTTAGTTGCTTCATATCATTATAATCCTCTTCTTTGCAGTTGTGGTGCTACCATGACTTTATGTTACGAGCTTTCATTCTTCCCAGGAGGTACTAAAGATGGCTAGAACTTTTAATACTATAAAACGTTCATTATCAAGGGACGAAAAAAAACAAGTCGTTAATTCTCATAACAAATTTGGTATTCCACTACCAGATAATCATACATATCAATCTTTTATGAAGGCTGATATACAAGATGAATTTATCATCATGAAATGCTGTAACTGTAATAATGAGGAGGAAGTTCAGGCTGATTTTGTTAAAGCTTATTTGGAACATTATCCTGATCAAGAATACCCAGAAGGTATTTGCGATAAATGTAAAGGTCGAACAATTCCTTTAGATATATACAATGAAGAAAATAATAAATAACTAAAACTAATTTTTTTAAATCCAGGTCACCACCTGGCCTTTTGGCGTTATAGAAGCTTTTCTCAATATCAATTGGAATTTACTAATAAAAGAAAAAATGAGGTTGCCCTCATTTTATAATTAATTATAATTCCTTAACTTCTTTTCCAGTAGCTACGTAATTTTCATCAAATTCAATAGTTACCTTATTAATAGATGAAATCTTAGAATCTACTAATGTTCCGTCTGTATCAATTTCCTTATCACCAGTTGTTAATTGGCAATAGATAGGTGCGAATACAACCTTCTCAAGAATCTTTTGCTTTTGCATATTCTTTTCGCCATAGTTTCTAACAACGAATGTAGGAACATAAACTACATCAACAGTAATATCTCTACTACCAGCCTTATATGCTGCTACTGCACCCTTAGCAGATTTAGTAAATGCTAATGAAGAAACAGTATTTATTTCAAAATCAAATAAATCATTATATTGGTGAAGACCCTTTTCAGTATCAAATAACTTAGCGGCTACCTGTGCTTGCTCAGATTCATAAATTGAATTTGATGTTCTAAATAATAATGATTTAATAGCATAGCTTTGTACTCTTTCACCTAATGTTTCTAAATCATTATCAATATTAATAGAATATACAAATGCTGTACTCTTAATATCATTAGATACATAAGCAGTATAGTAATCAGCTGATTCATCTAAATCAACAGTTGAATCTAATCTCTTAGCCTTATTATTTAAATCATAGATGAAATCTAAATTATATTTATCTTTAACTTCTGATAGGTCTAATGCTAAATCACTTCTAACAATTGTTAAATCGCCATCTGAACTTGATGAACATGCAGCTAGTGTAGCTAAAGCAACTAAACCAACAGTAACTGAAATCACTTTCTTTTTCATACAATAATTTCTCCTTACTTTGAACAAAAAGAATTATAACAAAATCAAATAAATATTACAAGATTAACTTTTATTCTTTGAAGGTTTTATAGCTCTAGGATGAGCCTTTGTATAATCCTCTCTCATCTTCTCAATTGAGACATGAGTATAAATTTGAGTTGTTGATAAATTCTCATGACCTAATAATTCCTGAACAGTTCTTAAATCCATTCCATTATTTAAAAGTGCTGTTGCGAAGGAATGCCTTAACATATGAGGTGAAATATGGAATGTTTCACCAGCATCCTTAACAAGCTTTTCTAATATCTTTCTTACACCAACTCTTGATAAGGTAGTACCATTTTTATTTAAGAATACATACCTATTTTCGGTATCCTTAGAATTATATAATATTTCAGGCCTAAATACAGAAATGTAATGCTTAAGCATTTCACCTAAGCCCTCATACATAATTACATCTCTATCCTTTCCACCCTTACCGCCTCTTACTCTAATAATTCTTTCAGAAAAGTCGATATCTCTTATTTGCATATTACATAATTCAGAAACTCTTAATCCACATCCATATAAGCATCCTAGAATACAGAAATTTCTATAGCCTAATTTATTTTCTAAATCACATGCATCAAATAGCATTACTATTTCACTTTCATTTATAACCTTTGGTAAATGCTTAGGAATCTTTGGAAGCTTTTCTAAATCCTTAAAATAGTTTTCCTTAAAAAGATCGTTTTTTACACAAAAGCTATAAAATGATGAAAGGCTAGAAATATGACGTCTAATGCTAGTGCTTTTATACTTTTGATTAGTCATATATGAAACATAGTTTTCAGGATGTCTCATAGAAATATGTAGTATATCCTTAGCCATTTTTTCAGTTTTAATAAAAGCACTAAAATCATTTATATCATGTAAATAATTAGAAATAGTATTTTCTGAATATCCCTTTTCATTTACTAAATATGAAATAAATTCTTGTACTGCCTCATCAGGTGTAACTTTAATTATCATTTATTTTCTCTAGCTCTCTTTCAAAATCAGCAAATGCTCTATCGCGATATAATTCCTTTCTATTAGCCTTTTTATGTGGCATATTTAAATCCTCCATAATACCAAAATTAGCATTCATCGGTTGGAAGTCATTTTCATTTGCTTCACATATATAATGGCTTAAAGCACCAAGTACTGTTGTTCTTGGTAAATAAATAGGATCTAATCCCTTTAAATATCTATCCATACTTACAGCAGCGTAAATGCCAGATGCTGCAGATTCAACATATCCTTCTACTCCAGATAATTGTCCTGCAATAAATAAATTAGGATATGCTCTAGTTTGGAAATTAGGATTTAATATCTTAGGTGCGTTAATATAAGTATTCTTATGCATTCTTCCATATTTAGCAAATCTTGCATTCTCAAGACCTGGAATCATTTGGAATACTCTTTTTTGCTCAGGGAATTTCAAATGAGTTTGGAAGCCTACAATATTATACATAGTCTTTGCAGCGTCATCTTGTCTTAATTGAACAACTGCGTATGGCTTACCACCATCAGGAGTTCTTAATCCAACAGGCTTCATAGGACCAAATGTTAATGTCTGAGGTCCTCTTTTTGCCATAATCTCAACTGGCATACAGCTTTCAAATACCTTAAGCTCAAAATCATGAGTTTCAGCGCATTCAGCATTTATTAATGCATCATAGAATGCATCAAATTCTTCCTTTGTCATTGGACAATTATAATATGATGGTTCACCCTTATCATATCTACTTTTTAAATATGCCTTTTCATAATTAATTGAATCAGCATAGATAATAGGTGCTTGTGCATCAAAGAAATAAAAATCATCTAATCCAAATAATCTTTTTATTTCATCGCATAAAGGACCTGATGTTAATGGACCAGTTGCGATAATAGTAGGGACATTAACATCTATTTTAGATACCTCTTCATTTACTATCTTTACATTAGGTAATGATTTAATTGCCTTTGTAATAGCATCAGAGAATCCCTCTCTATCTACAGCTAAGGCACCACCAGCCTCAACCTTATTCTCATGTGCGCATTTAACAATTATTGAACCTAATAGCTCCATCTCACGCTTTAAAATACCACAAGCATTAGTATCAGAATCACTCTTTAGTGAATTTGAACAAACAAGCTCACCAAATTTTTCTGTTTTATGAGCAGGTGTCATTTTAACTGGTCTCATCTCATAAAGAGTAATATCATATCCTTTTTTTGATAAATACCAGCAAGCCTCACATCCAGCTAAGCCCGCTCCAATAATATTAATATTCATAACAACTACCTATATTCTACAATTTCTTTTATATCTTTTCTTGTATTATGCTTCTTAACCTCGTTAGGATATCCAGTAGGGAGTAAGGCTAATACCTTAATATTTTCAGGTAATCCTAATATCTCTTCTACCTTATCCTCGTGCATACTACATACGAAGCATGATCCTAATCCTAATGCTGTAATAGCATTCATCATATTTGTTGTGACTATAGTGGCATCTACCATACCAAAGCCTCTATCATCACTTTTTCTAATCCATGCTTCTTTAGTATTATAAGCAATTACAAAAATTAATCCAGCATTAAATGTATATTTACATGCAGTCTTTAATTTTTCTAATATTTCTTTAGATTTACATACATATATTCTTTCAGGCTGAAAATTAACTGCAGTTGGTGATAATCTTCCTGCCTCTAATATTTTATCTATTAATTCTTGCTCTACTTCCTTATCCTTAAAATCACGACAAGAATATCTTTTTTCTAATACATCAAAAAATTCCATCTAGTCCTCCATAAATAGGTCACTTTCAAATTGTTCTAAAAATTCATTAACAAATGCCTTTTTTTCATCCCAATATTTTCTTGCTATAGGAGTTACCATATAATCCTGATTCAAAATATGGCCAGAATGCTTCATTATCTCTGATAGGGAATCCTCATAATTATTACAGCCTAGGGCACCCTTAGAAAGTAAATCCCAAACAATTCCCATGCAGCCTTCCTCATCTAATAAGTCAGCCTCTAATAATAATATTAATTCATCAGTACTATTTTTATCCTTTAATAATGTTTTATCAGAATGTAAGGAAATAATTCTTGCTACCTCATTAGAAAAATCAACATCGAAATTATTTTCCTTAGCATAATCTAAAAACATCTTAGCTGATTCCTCTGCGTGATTTTCCTTGCCATGAGAATAACCAATATCATGGAAAATCGCTGCTGTATACAAAATATCAGTATTACAATTTGGCTTATCAGCTACTAATCTCTTACACCACTTATAAATTCTTATAGAATGTGTATATCTAGATCTAAAGCAATGATTAGGTTTAGGTGGCTTAATAGCATTATTTTCCTCTAATGTTTTTTTAACATATTCTAGCATTTTATCGAAATCCATAATATCACCCACTTTAAAAAATATTATAACAAAAAACAAGCGGAAATAAAATCCGCTTGTTAATCTTAATATGTATGAATTTCACCAATTTCATAATTATAATTATTGAAATAATTAATATATTCTGTCATATCAACATCAGTAAACATTAGATGACCATCAACTTCCTTAACATTAGTTAATGTAATAGGATTATTTAATGTAATTTCTAATATATCAAACATATCTAATGATAATGAACTAATTGATATAATCGCATCTACATTAATATCATTATATAAAATTTCTTTTAATGAAATTGTAGTAGATAATGTACCCATTCCAGAAATGCCACTTAATTCACCAATATTTAATGCAATATTATAATCCTTACCATTTGATGAATAATCCTCTAATACTAGGCTCGCATCTATAACATTATCATTAGTTGTACTACTATCCATAGAATCTAATATTAAATCAGATAATCTCATACCAAAATCAAAGATGTAATATTTAATATTTCCTAAGAATTCTTCTACAGTAACCTTAACTGACTCATGGTAAGTAGAAAGATTCATGAAACCGCCCTTATATTTAGCATCAATAATTATATATCCATCCATATAATAGAATGATGTTTCCTTACCCTTAATCACTGTGCTTGCAAGTAAAGACTTATCATAATTTAAATTAGCATATAATGCAAAGCTACCATCATCAAAAACATTTACCTTAACAACAAATGGTATTGATAATGCATTAAAGAAGCCTCCTGCCTCTAATGTTACCTCACCAGATATTTCATATGATTTATTAGATGCTGTAACTAAAAGTCCTGCAACTAATTCATCAATTGATGATATATCATACCAGCTACTATCAACAGTAGGTAATGTAATATTTACACTATCATTTAATAAGCTAACCTTATTTATATCTAATCTTGTATCTTCCTTAATATATAAATCATCTAAGCTTATATATGCTTTATAATCATCTTTTTCTTCTACCGATAATACTAATTTAGTGCTTGCATTAGTAGTATTTAATAATTCACTTAAATTTAAATCTAATTCTAATTTATCCGTACCAATAATCATTTCATTTAATAAATTATTAAAATCTAAATTAGTTAATGTAGTATTTTTACTAAATAAATTCTTAATTTGTTCAGTATCAATATCATTAAAATCAAATGTTGAATAATTATTTAAGAAGCTTAAATCAATATCTAATAATTTAGTTAATGTTCCAATAACACTTAATAAATCCTCTGCCGGAGTATACATCTTAATTAAATTATTAGGACTATTTGGATTAGTACCATATGTAATGAATAAATAATCCTCATTATATTTATCTATATTATTCTTAATAAAATATTCCTTAGAAATTAATTTTAAATTAATTGAATGAACCATCTTAATAGATGAATCAGTATTATATTCAGTTATTGTTCCACTAATTTCTAAATCAAATCTGCCATTTTCATAAATATAGAATAGGATATTATCATTAACATCTAAATGCTTTATATCATTATCATAAATAGATAAATCTAAATTAATATTGAATTCCTTTTCCTTTGCTATAGAAATTACTTTTTTAACAATATTAATTAAATCATCTTTATTATACTTATTAATTGATTCAGATAATTTATCAACAAGACCTGATAAATCCATATAATTTGAATCATCAAATTCTTTATTAACGTTAATATGATTAATATCTAATTCTAAATTTAATTTATCATATTCGAATAGAATATTTGTAATATTCTCTGTAGCATTTATATCAATATTTTTAATGCTATTGATAATATCTAATATATTAACTTCTCCAAGTAATGGCTTAATTACATTGACAATATTATCAATATTTAATTCATCAATATCGAATAATGAATTAATTACTTTTAAAATACTACCCTTAGATACCTTAATCTTTAAGCCATTATATTTAACATAAACATTATTATTTGTGTAGCATACATTTAATAACATATCTAATTCATTATATTTAATATCTAAATCTAAATTAATGAATAAATCATCCTTAAATGATATAGCACCATTAGCCTTTATATCTAAGGAATCATAGCTTAAATCTAAATCAAATGCTAATTCCTTTTCGTTAATAATCTTCTTTACATTATCAATTAAGTTATTAATGTCATCTTTAGTAATATTTTGCTTCAATAATCCAAATATACTAGATAAGCTATTATTATATTTAGTCTTATCAAATTCCTTATTAACGCTTCTATTTAAAGCATTTAATGATATATTAATATCCTTATAGCTTACTTCAATAGTAGTTTCATCCTTAACTGAATTTAAATTTAAATTATGGATATTTGAAATGATTTCAAAGATGTCATAATTCTTTAATATATCCTTTATCGAATCCAAATTAAAATCAATTGAATCAGTAAATAAATTAACTATATATAGGATATCATCCTTATTAATTGATACATTAATATCATCATATGAAATATAAATAATATCATTATCATAAATAGCATTTAATTTAATATCTAAATTATTATATTTGATATCTAAATTTAGATTCATAAATAGTTCATCTTTAAATGATATATCTCCATATGCGTGGATATTAATATCCTTATATTCTAAATTTAAATCAATACCTAATTCCTTATCATTAACAATCTTTGTAATGTTTTCTATTAATGTATTAACATCAAAATCACTAAATGCACTATGATCAATTACATCAATTGTTGAATCTGTCTTTTCTATTGATAATTCAACATTAAATCCATTTAAATCAATATTACCTGTTGCGTAATTTAATGAATAATTGCCACTATTATTAGTTATATCGAAGAATAAATTTAAATCTACTCCAAATAGATTAATAGCTGATGTTATTTTTATATTATTTCCATCTTCTACTATAGTACCCGAATTTAAGTCATTTACTATTTTATCTACATCTAATTCAGCGTCAGCGTCTAAAATTAAATCAGATAAATCAATTTTATATTTAGCATCATTAATTCTTACATAGAAGGTATTATTATAATAATCCTCATAGAAATAATCACCTAAGGTAGCCTTTACTCTTACATTTTTTAAATCATTTATATTTAAAGCTACTAAGCCTTCTAATTTAATTAAATCAT
>Ga0247609_10003664_pt1 | contig 15511 bp, 8 predicted proteins | sample 172DNAGHGlowgp2_FD_193487 | JGI IMG/M metagenome (GOLD analysis project Ga0247609, IMG submission 193487) | Sheep rumen microbial communities from Palmerston North, Manawatu-Wanganui, New Zealand - 1728 DNA GHGlow gp2 | ecosystem: Host-associated > Mammals > Digestive system > Stomach > Rumen ...
AAGATCGAGGAGACCACCGCCCCCAGCCAGCAGAAGTGCGGGCAGCTCTACGACCTCACAACGCTCCAGCGCGAGGCCAACAACCGCTTCGGCTTCAGCGCGAAGACGACCCTTTCGATTGCTCAGGCCCTGTACGAAAAGCACAAGGCCACGACCTACCCGCGTACCGATAGCCGCTGCCTGCCCGAAGACTATGTGGCCCCCGTGAAGGCGACCCTCGGCAAAATCGAGGGCCCGCTCGCCAAGTTTGCGCAGGAGGCACTCGACAAGAACTACGTGAAGCGTACCCCGAAGGTTTTCGACAACACGAAGATTTCGGACCACTTCGCCATTATCCCCACGGGTGTTACCCCGAAGGGACTCTCCGAAGCCGAAGAAAAGATCTACACGATGGTGTGCCAGAGGTTCATCGCCGTGTTCTTCCCGCCGGCACAGTACCTGAACACCACCCGCATCACGACCGTCGAGGGCGAGACATTCATTACCGAAGGCAAGATTCTCGTGGACCCGGGTTTCAAGGCCGTGTACGGCAAGGACAGCGACGAGGAATCGAACATTCCGAAACTGAAGGGTAACGCCGCCAAGACGCTCGACATACGCGCCGAAGAAGACTTTACCAAGCCGCCTGCGCACTACACCGAAAGCACGCTCCTTTCCATGATGGAAAGCGCAGGCAAGCTCGTCGAGGACGACGAGCTGCGCGACGCCATGAAGGAGCGCGGGCTTGGTACGCCGGCAACGCGCGCCGCCATCATCGAAAAACTCGTAAGCGACAAGTACGTTGTCCGTGACGGCAAGGAAATGATCCCGACGGCGAAGGCTTTCGACCTCATCAAGGTGCTCTCGGCCATGAACTGCGAGGCCCTTACGAGCCCGGAACTCACCGGCGAGTGGGAATACAAGATGGACCTCATCAGCAAGGGCAAGGAATCCCGCGAGAACTTCATGAAGGGAATCGTCGACATGACGAAGAACATGGTGAAGAACATCAAGGGGTTCAAGGAAGAGAACACCACCGGCGAGGCAAAGTTCAGCCCGGTGAACGGCAAGAAGGTGTTCGAGACCGTGAGCCGCTACACCACCGAAGACGGCATTGTCATCCGCAAGATGATCGGCGGCAAGCACCTCACTGACGAAGAAATCGTTGAACTCCTCACCAAGCGTAAGATTGGCCCGCTCACGGGTTTCCGCAGCAAGCGCGGCGCAGAATTCACCGCGGTGCTCACTATCAACGACCAGAACAAGATCGAGTTCGTTTTCGACGAGAAGCCCGAAGAAATCGAGATCGGCGAGAAGGTGGGCAAGTCCCCCATCGACAACACCGACATGTTCGAGACGCTCACCGGCTACGTGAGCCAGAGCTACATCGACAAGAAGCCTTCGGGCCTGAACCTGCCGAAGGTGCTCCTCGGCAAGGAAATCCCGCTCGAAGAAATCAAGAAGCTCCTCGCCGGCGAAAAGACCGCTCTCATCAAGGGCTTCCGCAGCAACAAGACGCGCAGGCTCTTCGACGCCTACCTCACGCTCGAGAAGGGTAAGCTCAAGTTCGACTTCCCGCCGCGCGAGTTCAAGCCGCGCAGGTTCTTCAAGAAAAAGGAAGCATAATTGCACTCCGTCCGTTCTGCAATACTGGCCATCGCGATAGCTTGTTCCATGGCAGTGGCGCAGGTTTCGGCAACGAATAATCCGTACAACCTTCCAGCCGAACTTTTCGGCCTCTGGAACTCGCTCACTCTCGAAGAAAAAGTCGGGCAGATGATCATGGTGTACATGACGACCCCGAAGTTCGTCACCGAGAACCACTTCGGCGGAGTGCTCGTGATGAACCCGCACCTTTCAAACGTTAGGCAGTTCGGGCGCACCCTCACCAGCATCACCACAAAGGCGAAGGTTCCGCTCCTCGTCACCATCGACCAAGAAGGCGGCAGCGTGAGCCGAATCGGCAAAATCGACCGCAAGTGGGAAAAGACCCCGAGTGCAAAGGAATTACGCGAGCTGGAGCCCGAGGCTATCGAGCGCATCGCAGGCGAAATCGGTAATACGCTCAAGGAAATCCGCATAAACCTGAACCTCGCCCCCGCAATCGACCCGCCTTCCGATATCAATGGCAAGGAGACCTTCATGGAGCACTGGGGCCGTTCCTGGGGCGGCATCGGGAATGCAGACAAGGTTCGCGCATTCGTAAAGGGAATGAAGGCAAACGGCATAACGAGCGCCTCGAAGCATTTTCCCGGCTACGACAGCGAGACGAACAGCGATCTGCAAATGGCCGAAAGCGAGGCGACCGAAGAGACCATCCGCAACAACGTCGAGTTTTTCAAGACGCTCGCCACGGATGTCCCCATCATCATGATGAGCAGCGTTCGCTACAAGAAAATCTCAAACGCGCCCGCAGTCTTTGAACCGAAAATCGTGAAGATGGCCCACGACATCGACGACGATATCGTGGTACTTACCGACGACCTGTGGGGAACGAATCTGCGTTCATGGATAAGCGGCACCGACACCCTCGAGGAACCCTACCCCGCATCCGAATTCAGGAAGGTCGTGATGGCCGCGCTCGATGCCGGCAACGACATGTTCATGACGACCTACCCCGTGAAGGCGGTCGACATGAAAAACACGCTGGTCGAACTCGCCAGGCAAAATAAGGATTACCTTATCCGTATCGAGAAATCCACCGCCCGAATTCTAAAGATGAAGTTCCGGGCAGGGATTATCAGGAATTAGAGACTATTATCCGTGCCTTCTTGGGCTTCGAGAGGTTCTTCACCTCTTTCAGGATCTTTTCCGGGCCAACCTTGTTGTAGGCAAGTTTCAGAATCTCGGCACAGGCAAGCGTGTCGGCCATCGCCCTGTGGTGGTTAAAGTCCGGCAGCCCGAGAGCCTCGGTCAGGTTGTGCAGGCTGTAGCTCACATGCCCGGGGAAAACCTTGCGCGAAAGCTTCACCGTGCAGAGGCGCGGCGGGTCGAACGCAATACAGCAGCGTTTCATCTCTGTCCGCATGATCTTACTATCGAACATCACGTTGTGCGCCACGAAAATGCGCCCATCCAGAAGTTCGGCAATCTTTTCTGCAAGCGCCTGGAACTGCGGAGCACCGCGAACCATCTCGTCGGTAATGCCCGTAAGGTTCTGCACGAACGGCGTAATCGGCACTCCCGGATCCACGAGACTATGGAACTCGCCCACCTGCTCGACTCCATCGAGCAGGGCTATCCCTATTTCGGTAATGCGGTTCTCGTCACCCGCTCCGCCGGACGTCTCTACGTCCACGACGGCGAATTTCAACTCACTCAGGTTTTCCATTACCTGACCGGGACATCGATATCGAGCGTTGCGTGATTCTTGCGGTCCTCGACGCGGGCCTTCATCACCTTGGCCTTGGGGCGCCCATAAAGGGGCACGACTAGCAGGTTCGAGACTCCGGCATCTTCGCTGGCCTTCGCCTCGGTATCGCGCACCGTCTTCGTGAATATCGGATTCTTTCCCGTATCGTAGATGGAGTAGGTCAGTTCACGCACCAGACCCGGCTTGATCTGCTTGGTCGGGACCTGGAAATAGATGTAGCCGCCCTTCGGCACCTTGCGCAGGCTGTCCTTGATTTCTTCTTCGGTAGCGAAGTCGGCCTCGAGCGCCATGCGCACGTTCTTCTTCACCTTCTCGGCGGCTTCGTACATTACGGAAACTTCGAAGCGTGCGTCCTTCGGTACGGCGGATTCACGCACGTCGCGGATTTTTGCGTTGTTCTGGTAGTATTCCCATCGGCCGTTATCGTGCAAAATGACTGTAGAGCCATTGGATGTCGTAGCGATGATGTCTTCTGCTAAGGATGGCGCCACCCAAACCGCTACGGCAAATACGGCAAGGCATAAAGGGCGCAAAAAGTTCAATTGCATATAAAAATCCTGTTTACGGGTTTACCATCCTAACTCACCATGAATATATATAAAAACATTCAAAAACGAATCTGTTATAAATATTTTCCCTGGCCGTAGGGCAAAAATTCTAATATTCCGCGCATGCCAGGAAAAATCCGATTTGCGCCAAGCCCCACGGGCTACCTGCACGAAGGCCACCTGCTTTCGGCTCTATACGTGTGGGCTGCCGCGAAAAAATGGGACCTTTCGATCCACCTGCGCATAGAGGACCACGACCAGAGCCGCGCACGCCCAGAATACATAAGGAGCATCTACGAGGACCTGGAATGGTTTGGGTTCGAGTACGACAGCGACAGCATACAAAGTAACAGAAAATCCGTCTACGAGGCAGCCCTCGAAAAGCTCAAGCGCGAAGGCCTCGTGTACCCCTGCTACTGCAGCCGCAAGCAGCTCGAGGCCGAGAACCCCAAGAGCGCAACCGGCGAAGTCGTGTACCAGGGAAAATGTAGAAGGATAAATACCTCCATGGACACACTTGTGCCTACGGCACTGCGGTGTGACGAGCAGGAGGGAACACTTGTGCCTACGGCACTGCGGTGTGACGGGCAGCCGCATAACCTGCGGGTCATCGTTCCCGACGAGACCATCCACTGGCACGACCTGCGGCTCGGCGACTTCGACGAGAACCCGAAAAAGCAGTGCGGAGACTTCCCCATACGCGACCGCGACGGGCAATGGACCTACCAGTTCGCCGTATGCGTCGACGATATAGACGAAAGGATTACGCATGTCGTGCGCGGCGAGGACATCCTGAGTTCTACCGCCCGCCAGATTGCGCTGATGCGCATGCTCGGGCGCGAGACGCCGCCTGCATACCTGCACCACCCCCTCATCGTGGATTCCACCGGCAAGAAGCTTTCCAAGCGCGAACTCGCCCACAGCCTCCGGCAGGACCGCGAAGCGGGCCTAAGCAGGGAAACGCTACTCGGGCGGGTATGTTTCAAGGCGGGCCTTGCCGCCTCGCCCGCGCCTATCGGGCTCGCCAATGCTATTTATTTGATATATCAGATTCTGTAAACACTCTAAAACACGAAAAAATCTTATATTCATAGCATGTCGCACGTTACACCATCGTCCGTCGTTTTGAAGATATGTCAAGAAGCAGCCCTTTATGACAACAAGGACCGCTTGCTTCATTTTTCGACAAAGTACGAGTTCCAGACGCCGCTCCTGCTCGAGGCAGGCGACGCCTTCTATGACAGGTGGTTGCAATCCGGTTCGACACTCCCGCTCGATTCGTTCCTCCCCGAATCGCAGGGCTTTACCGCCCAGCAGAAAAAGGAACGTACCGAACTCTTTACCCGCGTTTTCAAGGACAAGGCCCAGGATTTTGGAAAGTCCGACCTGTACCTGCTCCTCGGGTTCCTCAAGTGGGACGGCAACGCGCTCGCCCCGACCCTGCTCGTGCCCGTCGACGTGAGTCCCGACTTCAAGTCACTATCGCTTTCGAAGATGCCGCCCCTGGAGAACATCGTGCTCCGCGAAAGGCTCGCCGACATGTCGCTCCCGAAGGCCGAAGACGCCACCGTCAACGGGCAATTCAACATCCAGCTTTACTTTTCACTTTTTGAAAAGGCCGTCGCCTCCGAGCGCAACTGGAAGTTCACTCGCCACGGCATCTGCCTCGCCTTCCTCAATTCCAGCAGGCTCCGCCTCAAGAAGAACATGGAGGATTTCTACGGCGACAAGCGTATCGACAGCAACTCCTTCGTGAGTTCGCTCCTAGGCGAAGACGGTTTCCAGGTCAAGGAATCCGTCTTTGACGACGCCGATTTCGACCAGCTGTTCAACCCAACCGAGCACCATTTCCTCTACACCACGGACTCGCACACGACGAAGGTCACCATCGACGCGCTCCAGGAGAACACGCTCGGTTACGCCATCCAGTCGCTCCCGGGTACGCAGAAGATGCGTGTTGCCGCAAACATCGTCGCGGAATCCCTCTCCAAGGGCAAGGACACGCTCGTCATCACGCGTCGCGCCGTCACGCAGCAGACATTCAACCAGACATGGAAACCGCCGTTCAGGTCGTACGCCGGCCCCGAACGCAATACGCTTGTCGACCAGGTGAATGCGGCCAGGAACTATTTTGCCTCTTACTACAGAGCCGTGAACCGCGAGGTTGAGCCCTCGAAGACGAGCCTCACCAATATCCTTGCCGAATTTACGCAGACCCCGAAGATCCGCGGCAAGTACATGGATTCGATTTTCCAGGAATCGAACACGCTCAACTACAAGCAGTTCAACGCCCTGCGCAACACGCTACAGCAGATTGTAGACATCTACTTCAAGCAGAACGGGCTTACTGCACGCAGGACATTCGAGAACGTCACCGCGAACGACCTGCCGCCTGAGAAGCGCGACGAGATCCTCAAGGCATTCGGCGAAGCCGAAGAAAAGGCCAAGACGCTCGGCCCGCTGGTAGAACTTTTCGAAAAGGAGAGTTTCTTCCCGACAGGCATATACCTGCCGCTGCTCGCCGAGGTCATCGCGCTCATCCGCAAGAACTTCGACGCGAACACTCCGGAATTCGAGAACTGGGATTTGAAGTCCTCCAGCTGGAGCGCCTACCAGGATACGCTGCGCGCGCTCCCCGAAGCCGGCGACAGCTGGGTCCGCTACCACCGGCAGACATCCGACATCTACACCGACAACGCCGTCGACGAGAATATCCTCTCGTTCCGTGACGAATTCGAGGACAGCCTGAAGGCGACCCTCAAGGGCCTTTCCGACCGCTACCGCAATTCGCGCAAGCGCCTGCTCAAGGTGCTCAAGCACCCGAAAGACGTCACATCGGATGCGCACCTGCTCGACCTTATCGACACGCTCATCGAGCTGCAAGAAAACAAGCGCGCCTACAAGGATACCGCAGTTCTCGGCAACCACCTGCTCGGCAAGGACTGGCTCTACGAGAAATCCAACTGGGTAACCCTGAACGCGAAGATTACCTACCTGTACAACTTCCGCGAGAAGTTCAAGGACGACCCGCATTTGGAACTGATGCTCTCCCTGCTCGAGCACTGGCACCAGTTCAAGCAATTGCTCCCGCAGTTTGCCGACTTTGACCAGAGCATCCAGGACCTGCTCTCGACAACCCGAATCCTCACCAAGGAACTTGGGCTCGACACCCCGCTCGAAAGCCTGAGCTTCGACAAGTGCCTTGCAAAGATTGACCAGTGGAAAACAAGCTGGGGCAGTCTCGAATCGCACCTGCAACTCACGGCACTATTCAACCAGGTTGAGGAATACGGCTGCAAGAGCCTGCGGCAATACCTGCAGAATCCGGGCGCCATCAGCGACGAAATTGTCCAGGCCTGCACGCACGCCTGGGCGGGTACCCAGGTGCAACTCATCAACAAGAACTTCCCCGAGATTTTCGCATGCGCCCCCAAGGCGCACACGCAGCAGAGTAAGCAGTACCGCACGTTGCTCGACCAACTTTGCAACGCGAACTTCCGCGAAGTGCACGCCATCGCCGATACCGGCAAGCTCACGGTACTGAACATCGACGAGGCGTTCACCCAGAGCAAGGACTACCAGTACGATACCGTAATCCTCCTCGACGCGGACTGCATCTCGGTCGCCGAGGCCATGCCGCTCGTACTGCAGGGCAAGAAGACTATCCTTATCGGCAACCCGCACGTGCCGACCCTCGAGGAGCAGGCATTCGACGCCTTCCTCGACGTGACTCCCCCGCACACGACGTTCTTCCTCGAGAACATCATGACGGCGGCACTGCGCAGGGGCATCCCCACACGCGAACTCTGGTTCTCGGATTTCTATTCCGACCCCACGCTGTTCCAGTTTGCGAACGACCGCATCTACAACGGCGGCATCAAGCAGTTCCCGCTCCCGATGAAAAAGACCCCGCGGCGCGATTCCCTGAAGATTGTTGCAGACAAGGTAAAGGACATCGCGAAGGCAGCGGTCCAGCACGCCGAAAAGCACCCCGGGCAGACCCTCGGGATTATCGCCTTCAGCGAAGCGCGTTGCCACGAAATCGAGGCCGCAATCAAGGCGCTCGTCACCAAAGGCTCCGCTGCCGACATGTTCTTCGCGCAGACAAGCCCGGCCATCAGTTTCTACGTGAAGACACCCGACAGGGCCACGGACAAGTTCCGCGACGTCATCTACGTGCTTGCCGAACCCGAAGGCATCGACAAGAATTCTGCCGAACGCAAGCTTGCCGTCTGCACCACGCTCGCCCGTCACGAGATGCAGGTGTTCTCCACCAAGCACGATATCGACATTCAGGCAAATGCCAAGCCCGGACTGCTCCACGACTGGATTGTCTACCTCGCGAAAAAGAGCGTCCCGGCATCGAACGACTCGCATATCGCCGATTCCGTCTTGCGCCCGCAGGTCATGGACCTGCTCGCAAACGAGAACGTCAAGGTCGAACCGAGTTTCGCCGGCAGCGGCATCCCGGTCGGGCCTATCGTCATCGACGCGAACAACAGCAACCGCATTCTCGCCGTCATCGAGGACGACTGCACCACCGAGCGCTTCCGTGAATCCGTAGAAGACCGCGAATACGTGCGCCCCGTGATGCTACGCCAGCTGGGCTGGAAGGTCATCACCATCTGGACACCGTTCTGGTACGTGTCGTACAACGACGAGGCAAGCCACATCGTCACGACGATCGCTATCGAACAGAGCGTGGCACCGCCCCCCTCCGACGAAGAAAATTCCAGCGAAGAATCCGCGCAGAGCACTCCGGAAATCGCGACGGTACCGTACCAGGCGATACACCCGAAAATCGAGGGTACCGCACACGACAAGCCCATCGCGGAACTCGACGCCATCGCGCTTATCGTACAAATGAAGTTCTACGTAGACCACGAAGCCCCCATCCACGAAGAGCTTCTGCTTTCGCGCCTGTTGCATCTGCACCACGTGGACCGCGCAGGCCCGATGATCCTCAAGGCGCTGAACGAGGCCATCAAGCAAGGGTGCCAGAGGCACAAGTTCATCAAGACCGGAAAGTTCTTCTACTCCACGAAGGACACGCCTGTCGTACTCAGGGACAGGAGCGCACGGCCCGCCAGTGAGCGCAAGTTCGCCTACGTGTCGCCCGAGGAACGCGCGCTGTTGCCTGCATCGATGGATGAATTTACCCAGAAGCAATTGCTTGGGGTGATTGACTAAGAAGATCCCCGCCTTCGCGGGGATGACAAAAAACAAAGGCTCGTTAATACGAGCCTTTTCCGTTCACGGGCAAAGCCCGCTTTAGCGCAGAAACGTAATGTGATTAGCGCAGCTTGACTACGAGCGCATTAATATTATAGACAGAGAGCTCGCGGGCCTTGTCGTCGGCGGCCTTCTTGCTGGTCCAGCCACCGCCACGGAGCTTGTAGAACGGAGCCTCGAACACCACCTGGATATTGTAGCCGGTAGAGGCCGCAATCTGAGCCCTGCGGCGTTCTGCCGCATCGAAATCGCCCACGGCTTCGAACTGAAGCACGTAATAGCCGTTACCCTTGGATTCCTTGCCGTCCTTGGCCTTCGACGGGACGGAGGTCGCCGAGACGTTCGTCGTGTCGCGGAGCGACGGACTCAGTTCGGGCTTGTATTCCTTACCACGGAAAAGGGAATCGATGTCGGTCGGGTCGCCCGCCCACGCGATAGACGCGAGGAGTGCGCAGGCCCAGAAGCAGATAGCAAAATTTCGCATGCGCTAAATGTAGAAAAAAAGAACCCCGCCCAGGGGCGGGGTTACAAAACTATGTGTGTCTGGACAAGTGTTACTTCACCTTACCCTTGCCGCGCTTCACGCCCCAGACTTCGGTCAGTTCCTTCTTGGCTCTCTTGCCCTTGTCGCCAAGCTTCACATAAGACGTAAACTTGGTGATGTAGGCACCGGTACCCACCAGACGGTGGTTCTCGGAAACCATGTTCCAGGAGATGTAGAAGTTACGCGGGTTCTTGACGCAGTCACCCGGCAGGTTCTGCGACGGGTCAGAGGAGAAGAACGGATCGGTACAGGCGATCGAGCCGCCCTGGTGGGCAACAAACGCACCGAGGTTCGTGTAGTAATCGACAGAGTAGTAGAACTTGACATCACCCTTGTTGACCGTGGCATATTCTTCCTTGGACCCAATGATGGAGCCCATGTCGGACTGCACGAAGTGGCCAAGCGTACCCGGGTAGTTTTCCTTGACGAAGTCGATGTTGTCGCTCGTCTTGATCGGGATAACTTTGCCCACAGGAGTGGTATCGTTCACAGAACTCGGGTCGGCGTAGTTGTAGCTGATTGTCGTAACGGCAATCTTGGCGTCACCCACGACTTGTACCCACGGAGACGGCAGGCGGTCCGTCGAATTGTAGTTCGTCGGAGAGTTCCAGTGCCAGTCGGCATCTGTAGGCTGACGCAGCGTATCGGCACCGGCAGCAGCACCGTTCAGGGTATCGGTCCACATGAACGTGTCGGCACGGAAGCGGATGTAGTCGCCCACGTGCGGAGTCGGGCTGTTCGGGTCAGAGTTGTTGTAACGCAGGGTCAGCGTAGCACTACGGTCCTGCGGGCTAGCCTGAGACTTCACGTGGATGTAGCGCTGCAGCGGGTCAGCGATATCGATTGCGGAGTTCAGGTAGTAGGAGAACGCCTCCTTACCCTTAGACGCATCGGTAACCACGACCGGTTCAGAAACTTCGATCTTCACCTGGTCAAACATGCCACCATCGCCTTCGTTCGTTGCACGGGCCGAGATGATAATCGGAGCCATGCGGTCGGTAAGGCCCTTCTCGAAGAAGGTCTTGGCTTCCCTGCCCTTCCACTTGTAAACCGTGAACGAGGCAATCTTGTCTTCGGGGTTCACCAAGGTCTTCACGTCGGCCGTGAAGGTGGAATCGATGGCGAACGCAAGTGTACGGCCATTATCCGGGCTCTTGGTGTATGCGACGCGGATAGCAGTAGAATCGAACTGCGTGGAGCACCACATTTCCGTATCCTTCTTGTTGTTGGAAATGCCCATTTCGTACGGATTGATCTTCTTCTGTCTGCTCCTGTCGTCTTCGAACTTCAAGCAGATGTAAGTCGGGATAGAGTCCGGATGGAACGCACGGTCATAGATAATAGCCATGGAGTCGGCCTTACCATCCAGGTACTCAGCAGATTCAATATGGAAGTCGGTCGGAATGTTCATTTCGCCAAGCGGCTCGCCCTTCACGTCGAACATGTCGACAATGAGCGGCATCGGTGCAGGCGGCTTGTAGAAGTGCATGTTGGTATAGGGCGAACTGATGAGCGGGCAGTCCGGAGAACCGATGACCATACTCGCCGCCTCGGTCGCGTATTCCTGGTTCGAACGGATACGGATAAGGTACACACCCTCGTTGAATCCGATAACCGGGTTACCGTCCTTTGTAGTGCCGTCAGCATATGTGTACTGTCCGGAACCGACGATACCCGTAGAATTGTCAAGGAAGTCGAGAACGTAGAAGCATTCCTTACAGATTTCACCTGTAGACGGGTCTACGACCAGCAGGTAGAAGTCGACATCGGCGCTCACCCAGTGGAAGTATTCTTCGCCGCTTTCGTCAAGATTCGGGTCGGCAGGAGGATTAATCGGCGACCACGTAATCACATTGCCTGCAGCATCGGTAGAATCCGGGTTAGCAAACACGAGGCGCGGAGCATAGAACTTGAGCGTAGCGCTGGTCGGGCCAACCGTGGCGGTAATCTCTGTCGGGGAGGCCGTGAGGCCGGCCAGCGGGACATCGACCCAGAAGGTATCGATACCGTCGTCGTTCACCCTGCCGGTGTACGGGATCGTGAGAGGCTCGGTGCCGTCCTGCGTCTTGTAGAGGGTTGCACCCGCCGACAGCTTGAGTTCGTAGGCCTGGCCCTTAGCGGAGATGATATCCACTCCACCGTATTCATCCGGAGCGGAGATGTAAATCGGGATGCGCTTACCGGCAAGGGACTCGCCGACAAACTTCCACTGCGTACCAGAATCATACTTGAGGCCGATTTCACCGTCAACGTTGTCGAACGTGACATCCTTGGTAACAAGGCCGAGGTTACCCTTAACCTTGAACTTGAACGGTTCCGTCTTGCCGTCAACCGTAATCTTCAGATAGTAGGTACCCGGAGCAAGTCCGGTAATCTTGTCCACATCGATAATCGGGACCTTCGGGTTGGTGAGGTTGATACCACCATGGACAATGCCTCCGAGCGGGAGTGCGGCACAGTCGCTGCAGCCCGTCGGGTTCAGGCCACCCTTCTTGGTCACGATAGAGTAATTGACGTTCGTCGAGATAGCATCGCCACATTCCTGGGTCGTTTCCTGACCACCACCAGCGGTACCGAGAGCAACGGAGGCACAGTCACCAGCGCCAGTCTTGAGCACGCAAATACCTAACTGCAAGCCGTTAGACACAGGAGTCGTTTCGAGCTGGATACCGGTAGCCTGCTTGATGTACATGTTCGTCTTGATACGCACGTTACTCATGTCGGTACGGCGGTCACAGAAGAAGATATCGATGTTGTAATCCTGGCCCGGCACCAGTCTGCCATGCAGGCCATTAAGGGTATCGAGCTTGACATAGCCCGGAGCGGCAAGGTGGGTACCACCGAGGTCCACGGCCAGTTTGTAGTCGATAAATACCCAAATGTCATCGTCGCCACGGAACGAGAACTGCATACCGTTGCGGTAGGTGAACTTGGCGTGGGACTCGAAGCAGAACATCTGGTTGTTATTGCCCTTGATACGGGCATCCCAGGTAGAGTTGTCGTAAACGTTGGGATGCTTACCATCGCCAAATTCGCCGTCAGAGACCGGATAGAGGTCGATGTATGGCAAGCCGGTTGTCGGTTCAATGGCAGACCAGTCAGAAACACCAGGAAAGAGCGTCTGAGCCTTCTGTGAAATTCCATTTTGAGTAGGTGTTTGCCCTTGTTCACCGACACCATACCTCACGTTACCGAGGCCTTCACGCAGCGTAGCGGCAGTCCGGCAGTCACCCGTACAGCCCGTAGAATCCTTCAGGTCGTTCAGGATAGTGAAGGCACCGGTCGGTTCGTTATAGCTATCGTATTCCCACAGGCCGTCCTTCGCGAGCTTGAAGACCACGTCGCGGCAGTGCTGGAAGTTAATACCCGGAGTTTCCTTGAACATGACATCGAAGGCTTCCTGGCTGACAAAGCATCCGCTAGCCGCATTGTAGACCGGCTTTCTGGTAACCGTATCCAAGGTGGCATTGACGATTCCCTTAGTCACGCCAATGCAGGGCACAGTGTTGTCTAGTCCATTGCCGGGGTAATTATACTTGGCAGTTGCAGAATAGCACTTATTGGAAGCCACATTGGGGTAAGCGTCACAGGTAAAGGCACCATGCATAGAAGCATCGGTATCATAAAGGATAGCAGCCAGTTTGTAGGTGCAGGTACCTTCAATGCCCGGGTCCGTCGTAAAGATACCCTTGGTGGAAGGATCGTCAAGTTCGTCGAAATCGGCAACAAAGTAAATCTTGTCGGCATCCGGGAAGGCATCGAAGAACGTCTGCATCGGGAACGGCGTCAGCGCATCCGCATCGGCACCATCAAGGCCGATAGCCTCGTCCAGTTCCTCGTCGCCATCCGTAAGGATGATCAAGTTGTCCGGCAGGGTTTCGTCGAGCCACACGACATAGTACCAACCACACATGCTGGGGTCGGCCCTCATTTCCTTACGGCTGGCATAGGTACCATCCGGAGAATACATCGGCACGGTGCCCTTCCATTCCGCGTTATCGGGAACGAGCACGTAGAAATACTTGATATTGGGCTTGGTGTAGGAAACAAGCGTCGTACCCGGTTTCTTGGGGTGTTCCATCACCCAGACATCCGTAGCGCCCTTCACCGACGGGCAGGCGATGTCACGGCCATTCTTCGCTACGTTCGGGTCGTAGGCGGCAGAACCATTCCACACGCTAGAGAGAATGTAATGCATCGGGTTCGCTGCCGATGTTTCCGCAAGGGTCTGCAGGGCGAACATTGTTTCCTGAGCTTCAGGACTTGCCAAGGACAAGTCAAAGTCGTAAAAACCCGTTGCAGCATTATATCTTGTAGCCGCAATTTTACCCGTAGTGCCAGCTTGGTTAGGGATGTTGTTCATGGCCACGAAAAATGCTGTCGGCCAGTCATCGGGCTTCTTGAAGTGCAATGTACCCGTACATGCAGACCACGCACTCTGGGCAGCCATCAACAGGAGAGAGGCGCTCAACACCCACTTCCACAAGCTGTTCTTTGTGTTTTTCATCGTTTTTGTTTCCATCAATGGTTTTCCTTCCAACTAAGCATACCAAAAAGACCGGCTTTTTTATATGCCACACCGTCCTCAAATTTATTCTTTTATTTGCCAAAAAGCCAATAATTTTTCTTTTTTTTTGCCTAAATCCCGGTTTTTTTTGTAAACAAAAAGTGAATTAACTAGTTCCCGTGTGAAAAATCACAAAAAACGGCATCCGCTTTGTTACTCAAAATTTACAAGTCCGCAAAAACGGGCCGGAAGTCATCACAAGAGGAGGTCTTTTACTACATTTTAAAACAACAACGGAGCCACTATGCAGGACCTCGACCAGACCATCGTCACCCCGGGCAAGACCATCAAGTTCGAAAAGATCGAACTGAGGCCGCACCTGATTATCCTGTACCCGCAAACGCAGTTCAAGCAGATCGCCCTCGAGAAGGGGACGGTTACCCTCGGCCGCGGTCAGGATGCCGACATCAGGCTCGACGATGAACTCGTGAGCCGAAAGCACTGCACCCTGACATTCGACGGCATCAACGTGACGGTAGAAGACCTGGGGAGCACCAACGGCACGTTCGTAGACGGGCAGCCCGTCACCCGTACCGTGCTCGACTCGGACAACCGCCTGCAACTCGGCAAGATGGTGATGAAGGTCGAATTCAAGGACAAGAGCGAAGAGGCTTTTGACCGCGCGCTGTACGAGGCGGCGACCATCGACCCGCTCACCAAGATTAGCAACCGCAGGAACTTTTTTGACAGGAGCCTCGGTGAGCTCGCTCTCGCCCGCCGGAACAACTACTTTGTCCACACCATCATGGTGGACGCGGACCACTTTAAGCACGTGAACGACACCTGGGGCCACCAGTGCGGCGACATGGTGCTAAAGGAAATCGCCCGCATACTGAACGAAGAAAAGCGCGAATGCGACCTGCTCGCCCGCTACGGCGGCGAAGAATTTTTATTGCTGCTCGCGGGTATCGGACCCGAAGACGCCCGCAAGAGCGCAGAACGCCTGCGCGCCGCCATCGAGAAGCACCGCTTCTCGTGGAAGGATACCATTATCCCGGTGACGATTTCGCTTGGGCTTTGCACCAAGCAGGGTGAAGAAATCCCGAAGATCGAAGAGATGATTGCCGAATCCGACAGGCTGCTCTATATAGCGAAAGAAGGCGGCCGCAATCGCGTCGCCTTCGTCGGGTAAATACTTCCAGTGGACGCCCTTGCTTTGCTATGCAAAGCTGCGGCGTGACGTTGACGCGATTGCGTCGTTCGCAGGCAGATTAATTCTCTAAGCGGTAGATTTTAATGTCCTTGATGTAGAACGTGCGTTCCTTTTT
>Ga0247609_10003665_pt1 | contig 15509 bp, 13 predicted proteins | sample 172DNAGHGlowgp2_FD_193487 | JGI IMG/M metagenome (GOLD analysis project Ga0247609, IMG submission 193487) | Sheep rumen microbial communities from Palmerston North, Manawatu-Wanganui, New Zealand - 1728 DNA GHGlow gp2 | ecosystem: Host-associated > Mammals > Digestive system > Stomach > Rumen ...
AATATGCACAGAGTCACATAGAATATTTTGAAGTGTTAGACTCTACTAACACCTATGCAAAAAAACTTCTTACTCAGGATACGGGTAAATATCATCAGGCTATTATTGTGGCAGAAAGTCAGACAGCTGGACGGGGTCGAATTGGTCGAAGCTTTGAATCTCCGGCAGGCACGGGCGTTTATTTTTCTATCATAATTACACCAAAAGGCGGAATCTCCCAACCGGCAGTTATTACAGCTTCTTCGGCTGTCGCAGTTTGCAGGGCGATTAAAAAACTTTATGGGGTTCAGCCGGCTATAAAATGGATAAATGATATTTATGTTCAAAATGACGGAGTCCTAAAAAAAGCAGCAGGCATTCTTACAGAAGGCATTACTAATTTTGAAACAGGGCAAATTGAATCGGCTGTAATAGGAATTGGCATGAACATCAGCCCCAGTGATAAAATTAAAAAATCATCAGCAAAGGATATTGCAGGATTTATAAAGCAGGCGCCACAAATTGAAGGTGTAGCACAAAACGAGGCAGCTCCATCGCGGGCAAAATTAATTGCTGAAATTGCAGGACAGGTTTTTAAAATTCTTGAAGAACCTTTAGACCATGTAATTACAGAATATAAAAGCCTGATGTTTTTAATTGGTCAGACTCTTACAGTTTATCCTTTAATTGGAGATGAAAAGACAGCATACGAAGCCACCGCGATTGATGTTGATGAAAATGCGGGTCTTATTGTTGAACTTAAAGATGGCAGTAAAAAAACGCTGAATTCCGGTGAAGTGACATTACATGGAGGCCCTTCGACAGGCTCAGGGACCCCGGTATAAAAGGCTCATTTCCTCGTCATAAAAAAATCATTTTCCTCGTTATAAAAAAATCATTTTCTTCTTTACAAATGTTTCTTTATACAGTAATATTAAGTATATGTTAAGAAATACAGGCTCACTAAAGAGCCGTTTCTTTGTCTTTACATTCTTTTTCGCCTAAGGGCGAACTTCTCTATCTTTTTTGTGCAATGCGCACCAGCGGCCGTGCACGGTAACTAATCAAATTGCAAATTAAATAAAACCATCTCTTAGGAGTAATCTATGAATTTAAAATACTATCAGAAAGAAAGCGAATGTATGCCCTTAGACCAGCTCAGAAAGCTGCAGGGAGAAAGACTGGCAAAAAATTTCCGCCATGTATATGAAAATGTTGAATACTACCGTAAGCGCTGCCAGGAAGCAGGCGTTACACCGGACGACATCAAAGGACTTGAAGACCTTGATAAAATTCCATTCACCTGCAAGGACGATTTGCGACAGACCTACCCATACGGACTTTTTGCAGTTCCTATGAGCAAGGTTGTACGTATCCACGCTTCAAGCGGTACAACAGGAAAACAGATTGTAGTTGGCTACACAAAAGAAGACCTGGACATTTGGGATGACTGTGCTGCCCGCCAGCTGGTTGCAATTGGTGCCGATGAAAACGACATTGTTCAGGATGCTTACGGCTACGGACTTTTCACAGGAGGCTTTGGTCTTCACGGTGGAGCCACAAAACTTGGCTGCGAAGTAATTCCAATTTCGAGCGGAAACACCCAGCGCCAGATTACCTTTATGCAGGATCTTAAATCTACAATCCTCTGCTGTACTCCTTCTTATGCTGCCTACCTTGGCGAGACTCTTCACGACATGGGCTTATCACCTGCAGACATCCATCTTAAAGCCGGTATTTTTGGTGCCGAACCATGGACCGAAGAAATGCGCCACGACATTGAAAAATCTCTTGGAATTAAAGCCTATGATATTTACGGACTTACCGAAGTTATGGGCCCGGGTGTTGCCTACGAATGCCAGGAACAAAAAGGCATGCACGTAAACGAAGACCACTTCATCATTGAAACAATCGATCCAAAAACAGGAAAGCGCCTCCCTGACGGAGAAAAGGGTGAACTTGTATTCACAGCAATTACAAAACAGGCCTTCCCTCTTATGCGCTTCCGTACTAAGGATATCGGTGTTTTGAACCGTGCCCCTTGTGCCTGTGGCCGCACCTTTGTGCGCATGAGTAAGCCAATGGGACGTACAGACGACATGCTCATTATCCGTGGTGTAAACGTATTCCCAAGCCAGATAGAAGGAGTTCTCATGAAGAACGGTTACCCTGCAAACTACGAAATCCACGTAGGCCGCGAAAACAACACCGACACCTTCGAAATCCTTGTAGAAATGATTCCTGAAAAGTTCAGCGATGTTGTATCCGAAATTAATAAGCAGGAAAAGGCATTGGAGTCTGCACTCTTGTCTGTTTTGCAGATTAAGGCTAAAGTTAAGTTAGTTGCACCTAAGTCTATTGCAAGATCGGAAGGTAAGGCTAAAAGGGTAATCGATACTCGTAAACTACATGACTAAACTAAAAAAATCAAAGGTACTTTAAATAGGTACCAGGTGCCAGGTTTTAGGTTCCAGGATAATGAAGGGGGAAGTCTCCCCCTCGACCGCACTTCGTTGCGTTCTACCCCCTCGCCTAGGGGCTCTGCCCCTAAAACCCCTGGAACCTGGAACCCAAAACCTGGAACCTAAAAAATAAGGAGAAACAAAATGACAGTAAATCAAATTTCAATTTTTTTGGAAAATAAACCGGAATCACTTTCTCAGCTTACAGATGTGTTAGCTAAGAATAACATCAATATGCGTGCCCTTAGTCTTGCCGACACAAGCGACTTTGGAATTGCCCGCATCATTACAGACGACTGTGTTGCCGCTGAGGATATTCTTAAAAAGAATGATTACATTGTAAAAACAACCGGTGTAGTTGCTATTGAAATTCCGGACGAAGCCGGAAGCTTAAACAAAATCCTTAAGCTGCTTGCCGAGAATGGCCGCAACATTGAATATATGTACGGTTTTACAGGCCGCAAGACCAACTCTGCCTGTATGATTCTTCGCTGCACAAACATGCAGAAGACCGAAGAGATTCTCGAAGGCAACGGTATTCACACCATTGGCCAGGAAGAATTAAAAAATATTTAATCTAACCCAAACCTTGGGGCCCCACAAGCCAGTCTTGTGGTCCCTGAGGCTCTCGAAGGGCCCTTCGACAAGCTCAGGGACCACAAATATCGATTCTGGAACCACATTTGTGGTTTTAAGCCTCTCCCGCACTTTTTCCTACACTTTTCCCCATTTTCTGCCGATAATCTAATGAAAAAATATTTTCTCAAGAAAAATCTTCATGATTTAGAAGGAGTTTTTTTATGGCAAAGAAAAATGATTTTAAGAATATGTCGACAAAGAAAAAGTCGCGCAGGTTGTTCTGGGGAATGCTGGCTCCGCTGCTTACAATAACTATTGCGGCCTGTACATTCTTCTACTATGTTTCTAATTCAATTCTTAAATATTATCTAACATCAGAACTTAACTATTCTGTAAAGAAAATCAATTCAGATGTAATGGAAAGAATGGAGCCAATCAACGTCAATCTTGAAAACTTTGCAAACTTTGCAGCCCTTTCGGATGACGGCGAAGTCCTTCAGGCTCTGGTAACAATTCTTTCGCAGAATCTGGAATATTCCAACTCTTTCTATTTTGGTTCTTCTACACCAATCCAGAAGGGCGGCACCTTTATAGAATCCAGCGGTTGGATTCCTCCTGCTGACTTTGAACATACAGGCCGCGACTGGTACAAAAATGCCGTTGCTGCCCGTGGAAAAATCACTTATGCAGACCCATACCTTGATGCCCTTTCGGGTTCTCTTGCCGTTGCTGTTTCTAAAAGTGTAAACGGCCCGGACGGAAAACTAAAGGGTGTTGTAGGCTGTGATATTCTAATGGACAAGCTTACTGGTGTTATAGAAGAAATCCAACTTTCGGCAAACAGCAAGGTTTCTCTTATAAACGATCAGGGTTATTACCTTGCCTGCGATGACGCTTCAAAAATCATGAAGAAAAAATATACAGATGAAACTACTTATTCCGGCGACCTTAAGGAATGGATGAACGGCGAGCAGAAGGTTTTCATAGACAAGAAAGATTTTTATGCCATCTGCCCTGTAGGAAACTCGCCATGGTTCATTGTAATTGAAGGTCCGGTTGTTGATTATACAGGCAAACTTGGAAATATAATTTTGACTTTTGAAATTGCACTTATAATCTTTAGTATCATAATGTCAATTCTTAATATTCTTACTATCCGTAAGATGCGTGTTGGCGAACAGCAGCTTGGTGCGAACCTTTACGAAGAAACTCAGACTCTTGTAGTTGCCGCAAAAGAAAACGCCGCTACAGCCCAGGATCAGAGTGCTGCGGTAAAAGAAATTGTTGCCACCATGGAAGACTCCAACGCACTTTCAGAAAATATATCTTCTAAGATTCACGACGTTTCCAAGGTTGCAGAAAAAACCTCAAGTGATGTTGCAGACGGTGTTGCTTCTATTGAACAAAACGTTGCACAGCTCCACGCAATTTTTGATGCTAACCAGCAGACAATTGAAGGCATGAAGGTTCTTAGTGAAAGAATCGAAAGCATCTGGGATATTGTAACTCTTATCAACAACGTTGCAGACCAAGCAAAGATTATTGCCTTTAATGCCGAGTTGGAAGCTTCGAGTGCCGGTGAAGCAGGAAAGAGTTTCCGTATTGTTGCTAACGAAATCCGCCGCCTTAGTGATGGAATTATTGACGGTACAAAAGAAATCAAAGAAAGAATTAACGAGATTCAACACTCTTCTGACTCCCTCATTCTTGCTTCTGAAAGTGGTACCGAAAAAATTAACGAAGGCTACGAAAACGCTAAGAGTCTTGGCGAAAGATTTGCAAGCATTAAAAACTCTGCCGAAATTACAGCCGCTTCTGCAGGAGACATTACAGAAATTATCCAGCAGCAGACTACAGCTTCGGAACAGATTCTTATTGCCCTCAAGCAGATTTCTGCCGGTGTAGAAAACTTTACTGTTGCTACAGATAATATTTCTGCTTCTTCTGAACACATCCGCCAGATGTCTGAAGAAATGAATAACAGCGTACAATCATCTGATGAAGAAAAAAAACACATTGGTAAGAACTGATTATGGAAGAGATAGACGCAAAGACAGAGAAAGAAATCAAAGAACTCTACGAAGGCAATGACACTTCTTATTTGATTTTTTCTATAAAAGAGCACCGCTACGCATTTAAATCGAGTCTCATTCAGGAAATTGTTTATGGTTCAAAAATCCATGTAATTCCTTTTGCGCCTGATTATATTGAAGGGGTGCTCAACTGCCGCGGAAATCCTTTTACTGTAATTAATGTCCTCAAAATGGATAAAGAAGAAAATTCCGAAATAAACGAAAAGGTTTTTCTTCTTTTCAAACGGGATGATGATAATTTTTGCATTCATATTTCGAATATCGAAGTTTTCTTTGAACCGGAAGCAGAGGATATTCTTGCCGACAAGGTAAAATATAAATTTAAGTTTATTCCAATTTTTGATCCCGACAGGATTGAAGAACAGCTTTGCGATGATTTGGGTAAGGACGAATAGCAAATGAGTGAAACAAAAATCAAAGTTCTTATTGTTGACGACTCTGCCATTGCCCGCGGCATTTTTGAAAAGGCTTTTAAAAGTACAACGGCCTTTGAAGTTGTGGGTATGGTTTCGAACGGACGTAAGGCTGTTGATTTTTGTCATGCAAACGAAGTTCAGCTTGTTGTTACAGATTATGATATGCCCGAAATGAACGGTGTTGAAGAAACCAGGATAATTGCAAAAGAACTTGGAATTCCTGTCTGCGTTTATTCTGAAGACAATCATGCAAAGGCCGACGCTCTTGAGGCTGGTGCAATGCTCTACGAAATTAAACCAAGTTTTTCTTCGTTAAGTTCTCAGAGCATGGTTTTATTTATAGAAAAAATTTCTGAAGCTTTAAAAAAGCGGGGTGCTCCGGCTCCTCATAAAGAAAGCAGTCATGATTCCCAGGAAAAATCAGAGCGGCCCTACCCTTCGCACGGTTATAAGATTTTATGTATTGGAGCTTCTACAGGTGGCCCGACTGCTGTTCAGGAAGTGCTTAAAGGCCTTGGTAAAAACTTCCCTCTTCCTATTCTTTATGTTCAACACATCGACGTGGGCTCAGATAAAAAAATGGTCAACTGGTTTTCGTTAACCTGCCCTAACACACCAATGGAGCTTGCCCGCGACGGACAGATTGCCCAAAACGGTCATGTATACATGGCACCTGCAGACAAGCATCTTGTAATTGATTTTATAAATAAAGATGGAAAACCTGTTCTTAAACTTTCGGATGAACCACCGGAGCGATTCCTTAAACCTGCTGTAAATAAACTTTTCAGAAGTGCTGCAAGCCTTTACGAAAAAAAATGTCTTGCAGTTTTACTTACAGGCATGGGCCGTGATGGTGCCGAAGGTTGTAAAGAAATTGTTGATAAAGGCGGCTACACAATTGTAGAAGACAAATCTACCTGTGCAGTTTTTGGAATGCCGGCTGCAGCCATTGAACTTGAAGCTGCAAAACTGGTATTGCCACGAGGACTTATTGCAAAGGAAATTTTGCAACTGGTATGAGGTTTGTATGGACGATCAGGAATTTGAAAAAATAATAGAACTGATTACTCAACGAACAGGAATAATTCCCCGCGACAGTCATATAACTGGCATTAAGAATTTTATAAATAAACGCCTAAAAGAACTTTCGGAAAAAGAAGCCCAGGTATATTACGAACTGCTTTGTTCTAACAGAGATGAAATGATTTCTCTTATAAACAGCGCAACTGTAAATGAAACATATTTCTTCCGTGAAGAAGCGCAGTTCCAGTTACTTCAATCAAAAATTCTGCCTGCAATAAAAGCAGCGGCTCCTGCAAAAACAATCAGAATCTGGAGTGCAGCCTCTTCTTCCGGAGAAGAGATTTATTCTTTGCTTTTGCTTGCCGAAGCAATGAACATAAAAACAGAATGCACCGCGAGCGATATTAACACAAAGGTTCTTGAAGAATGTGAAGCAGGACTTTACAAAAAGAATGCAGTACGCTCAGTTGACGGAGCAGCCTTTCATCACCTTCTGGCGCCATACAGGCAGACAGACGGAAGCTTCGTACTTCCAAAGAAAATCTGCGACAAGATAACACGAAAGCAAATCAATCTTTCGCGGCTAACCGATTTTCCAAAAAATCAGGATATAGTTTTTATAAGAAACGTTTTTATATATTTCAGCAACGAAATGAAAAAACAGATTCTCAATCTTATTGCCCAGCAGTCTCTTTTACCCGGCGGCTATCTCTTTGTTTCGATGAACGAAATTGCTTCAATAGATTCAACAATACTGCCAGACAGTCTTGAAAAGGTTGCAGATGGGAAGGTTTTTTATTTTCGTAAAAGAACACAGGCGGGGGTTAGTTTATGAAAGAACTCGATAACACAATAAAATGTTATATCGCCGAAACACGAAAACTCATTCTAGAGCTTAAGCAGCATCCAAAGCGATACTACGAAAACATGCGCTGCCTTAGCATGACCAAAGACAATTCAAGAATCTTAGGCTACATGCAGGTATATCATCTCTACAAGGCTGTAGAAGATATTTACAAAGCCCTTTGCGATGATAAGATTGTTTATTCCGATAACTTGGTTCTGCTCTTAAAGCTTGTTGCCGACAAGATGGATGAATGCTGTAACCTCATAGAATCACAGTCGCCGGACATAAATGATGTTGATGTAAGACCATACCTGCTTTACTGCGATAAAGCTGTTGCAGGAGAAATTTTTGATCCTAACCATATAGTAAGACACAATGCCGAAGCCGATAAATGGCTGATAAATAAACTCAAGGCTGCTCGTGCCCGAAAACGTCAGACAGAAAAAAAAGCCGATTCTCTGCTTAAGATTTCTTCAGAAAAAATCAGCAGCATTGTAAACCTTCACGAAGAGATGATTGCCCGCACTTACATCATAGACAATCAGGTTGCCCTGCTCAAAACTGCAATTGCCGACAAGGATATGCACGCAGTTAATGATGCCTACAAGCTGCTTGCAAATGATACTCAGAATCTTCAGAACTCCCTGCTCATTGCCCACGAAAATCTTATGGGCCTTATACAGGATGATTCTTTCCTTAAAAACCATCAGGAGTACCAGGGCTTCTTTGTAATGGCAAACGGCTCCAAATATCTTATTCCTTCTGAATATATTCACGACGTTATCTGCGAAAGTCCGCTCAACTACGAAACAGAGCAGAACCAGAAAATAGTAAAATATGTTGTAGAAAGCGAATCGGGTCAGGAAGAAGATGCTGTAACAGAAGACATCCCGGTTTATTATCTTTCATCCCTGCTGCCTGGTCAAAAAGCAAAAAACATGAACATTCTTGATACAATTTTGATTGTAGATTATCAGTCGCAGAAAATTGGAATCATTGTAGACAGTGTTCAGAAATTTGTTTCTGTAATTAAAAAAGGACTTCCTTCTTCTTTTGAAAAATTTGCACCGGTCGAAGGAATTGCTTTTGATGAAAAATACGATATGATTCCAATTCTTCATATTCCTGAAATTATGAAAATGTTCCGATCTTTGCGCGGTTATGATGTTAAGAAATTTGAGGCAATTACAAAGAAGCATATTAATAAAATTCTTATTGTTGATGATTCTGATACAACACGCCAGATTGAAAGAACAATTCTTCTTGCAAATAATTTCCTTGTAGAAGAAGCAAGTGACGGAATTGCAGCAATGGAAAAACTTAAGAAGAAGCTTTTTGATTTAATAATTTGTGATGATGAAATGCCGCGTATGAACGGCGATATTCTTATGGATAACATACGGCGAATGGATCAATATAAAAACGTTCCCGTTGTTGCAGTTTCAGACAGGCCTTTGACAAAAGCCAATGCCTTTGTAAGTAAATCTGATTTTTCGCGAGATCAACTTATACAAACACTTAAGAGGATGTTAGACAATGAGTAAGAAAATTTTAGTTTTAGAGCCATCAACAACAACCCAGGCAATCATAACAAACAAACTCAAGAAAAGTGAATATGAAGCAGTATTCGAAACAAGCGGTATAAAATTTCTTGTTACAATGTACAATACCAGTCCAACTGCTGTTCTCATAAATGCAAAAACTCTTAACCCAAAAAGTACAGAGCTTGTACGACTTATAAAAAGCGTTGACCGCCTTAGAAAAATTCCAGTTGGTGTTTATACTGCAGGGGATTTTTCATTTGAATCGCATTATATGCGCAACACCGGCACAGACATGTTTATTCATTTTAATCCTGAAGATTTTATAGAGAAGCTTAATGATTTAACAAGTCTTGCCAATAACGGAAACATGCGTTCTCCAATGGAAAGCGACATTCTTAAAAGTGGAATTGCCGAAAAGATTTTTACTTTAATGCGTTATGTAGAACATCTTGATGACCTTGCTGCAAATGTACTTAATCTTCTTACAGAGTTCTGCGAAGTTCCTGCTGTTTCTCTTTTTATTAATGAAGAAGATGGGGCCGAAGGTTTTTATCTTTGTGCCTCAAATTTTAGCGAAGGCGAAGAAGCTGACTTTTTAAAAGTTTGCGTTACAGACTTTGATGAAAAAATTCCAGACACAAATGTGCGCATGATTACTCCAAAAAAATCAGAAGCACTGCATGATCTTGAAAAATATCATATAAGCGAAATTCCTCTTTCGGCTTTTGAAAGCATAACAATTTCAGGATTGGATGGTTCGGCTGTTGGAACTGTAAATGTTGTGCGCGAAGGAACCTTTACAACCCATCAGCTTGATCTTTTAAATTTCTGTATTGAGCTTATTACTCCGCTTGTAAACAACGCAATTTATCTTAAAAAGAAAATCACTTTTGAAAGAAACATCCGTAAAGCCTTCAGCCGTTTTGTTCCTGCCCAGATTATTGATGAACTTGTAAAAAATGCAGAACAGTCAGACAAGGTTAGCGTTGGTGAAAAACGAGACGTTGCAATTTTGTTCAGCGATATCCGATCCTTTACCAGCATAAGCGAGCACAACAAGCCTGAAACAATTGTGGCCTTTTTGAACCGTTACTTTACTGTAATGTGTACTATTATTAAAAAGCATGGTGGTACAATCGACAAGTTTATTGGAGATGCAATTATGGCGCTTTTTGGTGCTCCTGTAAGTTACGAGGACAATGCCCGCCGTGCAGTTGCCGCTGCCTACGAAATGCGTGAGGCTTTGGAAACTGTTGCCCTTGAAGATCTTGTCATGCCGGACGGAATGAAGTTTAACATAGGAATTGGTATTCACTATGGAGACGTAATTGTTGGTTCCATTGGTTCAAATGATAAAACAGATTACTCTGTAATTGGTGATAACGTAAACCTTGCTTCCCGAATGGAAGGACTGACAAAAACTTACGGTTCAATGATTCTTGTTACAGACGCAGTAAAGAATGATATTTTCAAAACCAGCAATAATGAAGACTGCTTTGAATTCCGTTATCTTGATGATGTAAAAGTTAAGGGAAAAGAAAAGGCCGTTCCAATTTATGCAATTGACCGGGGCCCTGATGATTTTTCTGCAGCTTACCGCGACGCTTACTCAAAAGGCTTTGATTTATACAAGCAGGGAGTATGGAACCTTGCCCGCGAATACTTTGAAAAAGCTCTTACCGAAGCTCCAAACGACAAGGCCGCACGCCTTATGTTGGACCGCTGTATAGACTTTATTCAAAATCCTCCGGAGCATTGGGATGGTGCAATTACTTTCCACACGAAATAATTCCGCCACCAATGATAACGCCATCCTGGTATAAAACTACAGACTGGCCGGGTGCAACTGCATGCTGAGGACTTTCAAACATAACTTCCCATTCGCTTCCCTGCGGATTATTCCTGCGGATTTTTGCTTTAACAGGACGGCTTGCAAGGCGGATTTTTACCATTGCTTCGATTGGTTCACATTCTACCGGCGGAACTACATCTCCTGCCCATACAAAATCATCTGCAATAAGACCTGCGGAGTCTAAGGCACTTGAAGGAGCCAGAACAACAAGATTATTTTTTGCATCTATTGAATGAACATAAACAGGATAGCTTACTGCAACTCCAAGTCCACGTCTCTGCCCTATTGTATAATGCTCAATTCCTCTGTGGCGGCCAAGCACGTGACCATCCAAATCTATAATGTCTCCTGGAACAGAAGGCTTATCGGCAAAAAGTAAATCAAAATATTCGGAACTTATAAAATCCTGACTTTCGGCACGTTCTGCGGCAGCAAGACCTGCTTTTTTTGCAAGTTCAAAGACTTCGCTTTTTTTCATGAGAGCCAGAGGAAATCGGACTTTTTCTAAAACGCTCGAAGGAACTCTGTAAACAAAATAGGTCTGGTCTTTTGAAACATCAGTTGCAGAAGCAATCATGTAAGGTCTGTTAGTCGTACCAAACAATCCCTCTTCGGGTCTTACAATTTTTGCATAGTGGCCTGTACAAAAATAATCAAACTTAATTCCAAGAGCTTCTACTCCCTGCAGGAGAGCACCAAACTTTATCATCCTGTTGCAGCGGATACAAGGATTTGGTGTACGACCGGCCCGGTACTCGCTTTTAAAATATTCAATAACTTCTCGCTTGTACTGCTCTTTTACATCAATTACGTGATACTCAATATCATACTTAGCGCAAAAACGGCGGCACTCTTCAATATCATCAGCCTCGCCAGGGCCAAAGCAGGCATCCTTTACAGCTTTTGCATCATCACCTTTAAGAACAGGAAAAGAATCATCCCAAAGCGACATTGTAACGCCAATTACTTTGCAGCCGCGTTCCTTGAGCATATAAGCAGTTAAAGTTGAATCAACGCCTCCAGACATTCCAACTACAACAGTGTCTCCTGCCTCCGGCATTTTTTGATCAATATAATTCATAAAAGTAAAAATCCTTTATTATTTTTTCATGAGGTCTGCAATCGTAACGCTGTTCAAATAGCCCGAGATTCTTTTATCGAGCTCTGTCCAAAGAGGCAGCGTACGGCAGTTCTTTGCTTTATCACAAGGAGCAGCACCACATTCAAGGCAGGCTACCGGAGCAAGTGTTCCTTCTGTAAGAGTAAGAATTTCTCCAATCTTATATTCTTCGGGCTTACGGTTTAGTTTGTAACCGCCACCCTTTCCGTGAACGCCCTGAACAAATCCGCTTTTAGAAAGGATTGTCATTATTGCTTCAATATATTTTTGAGAAATATCCTGGCGCTGGGCAATATCCTTTAATGGAACAAATGTTTGAGAACCCTGCTCGGCAAGGTCAATCATAACTCTGAGTGCATATCTTCCGCGTGTTGAAACTATCATATCTGCATTATAACACGCGGCATTACTTTCAACAAGGTATTCTAGTAGGTAGGTAGGTATTAAAGTGGAGCAGCCGAAAAAGCCTTACCCAATAACTCCAACAAATGCTGTAACTGATTTTTCGGGCGACATTATGAGGGTATCCATAAGGGTAAGGCCTATACGCTGGCATGGTAAAAGGCGGAAAAAGGATTTTTGAACCTGGAGCGAAAGATCGCCATAACCGGGGCTGAATCTTGGCCGGGTAGATTTGCCCAAAGCAGCAGCTTCTTCTTTTATTTTTTCATTAAGTAAATCAACGCATTTTTCTATATACATGGCGCCTGTAGCCTGAAAAACCGCAGCCTTTACCTGATTTTTTACCTGGGCGCGACGAATCAGCTGGTCACACTGAGCCCCAAGCGTAGCAGCAAAAAGTACTACCTTACTGCATTCACGCAAGTTTCGGGCCAGATCTTTTGATTCAATTTTTACATCAGAAAAGGCCACGCTTCCCAGCCCCTTCTCTTCATCATATTCAACAGATAAATCAAAGTCTTCATAAACACTCTGGGGCTGAATAATCTCAAGCATTTCGTCTGCAGCCGTTTTTATAAGGGCAGACACCTGTTCATCTGGCACGGATATTTTTTGATAGCCAAGGTATCGGGCAATTTCGGAATAATCCCGGGGCAGAGGAGTCATTTGATTTTTTGACGGCATGAAAAACTGCGGCATAGATTAAATATACTTTACTATTCCTCAAAATTCTATATACTCATAATCATGGAACAATACAAAAAAGAATTTATTGATTTTATGGTTGCGAGCCAGGTGCTCAAGTTTGGATCTTTTACTCTTAAAAGTGGAAGACAGTCCCCTTTCTTTATGAATGCAGGAGCATATATCACAGGTGGCCAGCTTAAGAAACTGGGTGAATATTATGCAAAAGCTGTTCACGATAATTTTGGTAATGACATTGATGTATTCTTTGGACCTGCTTACAAAGGTATTCCTCTTGCAGTAACAACTGCTATTGCCTATTCTGAACTCTACGGAAAAGAAGTAAAATACTGCTGTGACCGTAAAGAAGAAAAAGATCATGGTGCCGACAAGGGAGCAATTCTTGGTTATAAAATTCAGGATGGTGACAAGGTTGTTATTATAGAAGACGTTACAACTTCCGGAAAATCAATCGAAGAAGTTTATCCAAAAATCAAAGCGCTCGAAAGTACAGAAGGTGGCATTAAGATTCTTGGAGAAATTGTAAGTCTTGACCGCCAGGAACGAGCAGGTGATTCTGAAAAATCAGCCCTTCAGGTTATTGCCCAGAACTATGGCTTTAAGACAGCTGCAATTGTAAGCATGGCAGATGTTTTGGAAGCACTTTATACAAAGGGCGACAAATCTATAATCACAGAAGAAATTAAAACAAAGCTTGATGAATATTATGCCCAGTGGGGTGCAAAATAAATAACGAGGACATTCACATGAAACACTTTGTACGCAAAATCTCAATTGTATTTTTAATGCTTTTGCTTTCTACAAGTTTAAGCGCAAAAGCAAGAAAGACAATTAAAAAGAAGGTTAAGAAGAATGCAAAGGAAGCTGCCGAAAAAGTTGTGCAGGCCCCGCAATATCCAAAAGCAATTGTTACACTCTCCCCTAGTGCTGCAGAAATTCTTTATGCAATCGGGGCACAGGACCAGATTGTTGCAGTAAGTGAGTTTACTGATTATCCTCCTGAAGCTGCCCAAAAGCCGGTTGTCGGGGGATTTGACGGAAAGACTTTGAGCATTGAAACAATAATTTCATATGAACCTGATTTTGTATACCTTACAGAAGGCATGCATAACTTTTTGATTGATTCCCTTAATTCTTACGGAATAAAATGGTACCTTTCAAATCCAACTTCGGTTACTGCAATTGAAAATGAGATTCTTGAAATTGGGGAGCTTACAGGCCATGCAGATGAGGCTTCTCTTGTTGTTGCTCAGATGGCAGAAAAGTTAAGCACAGCTTATGTTCCTGAAGCTGCAAAAACAGAAGACGATGAAGTTGAGACTTTGGACAATACAATAAACATTTACTACGAAGTATGGAACAGTCCTTTTATGTCTGCAGGAGCTTCTTCTTTTATAAATGATATTATTGTGCATGCTGGCGGCAAGAATATTTTTGATGACCTTACAGATGCTTACCCTATGGTTAGTGAAGAAGCAATTATTGCCCGTGAACCTGATGTAATTCTTATTCCAAAGAGCACAGGTATTAGTGCAGACGATGTAAAAGCCAGGGTTGGATGGTCTTCTATTCCTGCTGTTGAAAATAACAGAATCTTTTTGATTGATGACAATTTGTATTCACGCCCGTCTCCAAGAGTTGCAGATGTAATTCTTGAATTGGCTGAACTTTTGAACCAGTAGATTTTTTATAATGGCTAAACGACAGGCTCTTTATGCTCCGATTTTTTTTATTCTGCTAATTCTCTCGCTTTGTGCAGCCCTGATTTTTGGAGCAGAAAAATTACCTATCCAGGTATTATTCGGCCAAGCTACAAAATTTCAAAACATCATCTTGTGGAAAATCCGCCTGCCAAGATGTCTGCTTGTACTTGTTACAGGCCTTCTTCTTGGTGGAAGCGGTGCCGTCTTTCAGTTGTTTTTCAGAAACCCGCTTGCAGAACCCGGCATTATGGGGATTTCTTCGGGAGCAACACTTGGAGCTGTAATTGCAACTGTAATTCTTGCAGGAAGAGCTTTGCCACCGGCACTGGAACCTGTCTTTAAGTTTATTTCTCCAATAAATCTTTGTGCTTTTTTAGGTGCACTTGCTTCGGGATTTTTTGTAACGGCGCTTGCCTTCAGCAGGGCAGGAAAAGCTTCTTCTATAATGCTTTTACTTTGCGGAACTGCTCTTGGAACCCTCTACTCTTCAATTTCATCTGCAATTCTTCTTACAAGCAACAAGGAGCTTCACTCCATTTACACTTGGATTTTAGGAAGCTTTAACGGACGCGGCTGGAAGGAGCTCATTTTTATTGCTCTTCCTTCGGCTCTTTCTATTATCATTGCCTTTGCAGTTTCCCGCCCTTTAGATTTACTAACCTGCGGAGAAAAAACAGCGGCCAGCCTTGGAGTTCAGGTTGACCGCCTTAGAATTTTTGTTTTGATTTGCGGAGCTCTTGCCGTAAGTTCTGCTGTCTGCGCAGGAGGAACAATTGGTTTTGTA
>Ga0247609_10003666_pt1 | contig 15504 bp, 11 predicted proteins | sample 172DNAGHGlowgp2_FD_193487 | JGI IMG/M metagenome (GOLD analysis project Ga0247609, IMG submission 193487) | Sheep rumen microbial communities from Palmerston North, Manawatu-Wanganui, New Zealand - 1728 DNA GHGlow gp2 | ecosystem: Host-associated > Mammals > Digestive system > Stomach > Rumen ...
GACCTTCTGCTTTATATAGCACTATTGTTGAGATGGATAAAGTTAGAATTCTGAATGTTGAGATAGACAACGTGACGCAGGATGAACTGCTGGCACGGCTGAAGAAAGGGGTACTGGTTACGCCGAATGTGGATCAGATTGTAAAAATGCAGTCGGACAGGGAGTACTATGACATTGTGCGCAGGGCAGAGTGGTGCGTGTGCGACTCAAAGATTCTGTATCTCTGTGCGAAGCTGATGGGACAGCCATTGCCGGAGGCTATTCCTGGCAGCAGTTTCTTCCCCGCCTTCTATGAATATCATCAGGAGGATGAAAACTGCAAGATATTCTTGCTTGGTGCCATGGATGGCGTAGCGCAGAAGGCGATGGAGCGTATCAACAGGAAAACGGGACGGGCTATGGTGGTGGGTGCCTACTCACCTTCGTATGGCTTCGAAAAAAAGGACGAGGAGAATGAGCGGATTTACGAAATGATAAACCAGTCGGGAGCAAATGTCGTGCTCGTGGGGGTTGGCTGTCCGAAACAGGAGAAATGGATTGATGCCCACAAGACAAAGATGCCGAAGGTGGACATCTGGATGGCTTTGGGCGCAACGATTGACTTTGAGGCTGGGAACATCAAACGGGCACCCAGGATTTTTCAGATGCTATATATGGAGTGGTTTTACCGTTTCCTGCAGGAACCCAAACGGATGTATAAACGTTATTTCGTGGACGACCCGAAGTTCTTCTGGTTATTGTTGAAACAAATAATGGGCAAATATAAAGATCCATTTCAAATATGATTATTACAAAAACACCTTTTCGAATGTCGTTTTTCGGAGGAGGTACGGACATGCCAGCCTTCTTCAATGAGCATAGAGGTGCAGTTATCTCTACGACATTCGACTAGTTCTGCTCTCCGAGAAAGGAAATTCTGCTTCGTTAAGCAGCCCTTTGCAATTCAGTATGAACCGTGTCGCAATTTGGTATAAATTGCGATGTAATTCAGCCTGAATTGGAAGGTAAATCAGTATGAATTGCAAAAGGCGCTTTTTCGTTGATATTGTGAACAGAGGAAAGACTGTATGGAACTTCCTGTGTATCATTGTCTGTGTCTGATGCTGGAAGAACGTTTCTTTGGCTGAAAAGGAAAGAAATTACCAGAAATGAGCAAAAAATATCTTTTAAATTGTTGCGGATTCGAAGAAAAATAGTACCTTTGCCGTAAAAACCAATATAGAAGGATATGATAACAACAGCAACATCCAGCCAGGTTCCATCGGACAGCAGGCATTCAAGGCTTTATAATGCAAAAGAATATGCAAGGAGAATGGGTAGGAAACCGTTGACTCCCGAGGAGCACAAGGAATTCATGAAGATGGTAGCAGAGTTTACAAATCTCTAATATGCGCTATCTGCTAGATACTTGTATCATGCTCTATATGGTCAGAGACACTGGCGAAATGAGCAGCGATGTGGAAGCTGTAGTTAATGACTATGGCAACCAATTGTATATGTGTGCTGCAAGCATTCGTGAGATTGTGGCGGCATGGTACAAGTATGAGGATATGCGGAGAAACTGGAAGTCTCCTGAAGATGTTGTACAAGAACTGACAGACCAGTTGGGAATTCAGGTACTATATCCTCAGCGTGAACATTACGAGACTTTCATTCATTTGCAAAGGAATGTCGCAGAAAAGCACACGGACACAACAGACCACCTTATCATTGCTCATGCCATTACGGAAAAGATGACGCTCATCTCTTCTGACACAAAGTTTGATTTCTATTGCAATCAAGGTCTTGACTATTTCTATAACAAGAAATGAAGTAGTAGGTCAAAAGTAGACATAATATATACCGCAGTTATTTAATAAGGTAAGCATTGGGTTGTTTACCTTCTGTTATTTTCTTTGTATTTTATGAAGGTTGTGATTATGGCGGGAGGCAAGGGTACAAGGATTGCCTCCGTTAAGAATGACGTGCCCAAGCCGATGATTCCCATTGCAGGGAAACCAATCTTGGAATGGCAGATTGAGTGTCTGAAAAGACAAGGGCTGACGGATATCACGCTGGTCATCGGGTATTTAGGACATGTGATAAAGGAGTATTTCGCCGATGGCTCGAAATTCGGGGTGAACATTAGCTACTTCGTAGAGGATAGCCCTCTTGGTACGGCTGGTGCCTTGTTCAAGATGGAGCTGAAAGAAGACTTCCTGTTGATGTGTGGGGATGTAATTCTGGATGTGGACTTTCATCGTTTTATTGCTTTCCATCAAAAGAACAAGGCTTGGGCAAGTCTGATGGCACATCCTAATGGGCATCCATACGATAGTTCACTGTTAGTGACAGAAATAATTCCGCCTCAGGTTGCTGGTGGCAATCCTGTAGACACACATCGAGTGGTGAAATGGATGAACAAAGAGGATGAACGGCTTTATTACAAGAACCGGGTGAATGCAGGAATAGAAATTATCTCACCTGAGTTGCTACGTGAGACCATGAAGCATTTCGTGCCCCGTCATCCTGAGACCCCTGACAAGATTGACTTGGACCGTGATGTGTTGAAGCCGAATATTCCTTCGGGAAAGATATTTGCCTACGACACACCAGAGTATATCAAGGACATGGGAACACCTGACAGATATTATGAGGTGGAGAAAGACATTCTAAGTGGTAAGGTGAAAGCCAGGAATTTATCACATAAGCAAAAAGCAATCTTCTTGGATCGGGACGGAACTATCAACAAGTATGTTGGCTTTCTGACTAAACCAGAGGAATTTGAGTTGTTGCCAGGTGCTGTCGAGGCCATTAGGCAGATTAACAAGAGTGGCTATCTTGCAATAGTCGTAACAAATCAGCCTGTGATAGCCCGTGGCGAATGTACATGGGAAGAGTTGCAAATGATTCATGATAAAATGGAGACTCTTCTTGGTAAGGACGGTGCTTTCGTGGATGCTATTTATATTTGCCCGCATCATAAGGACAAGGGGTTTGAAGGGGAACGACCTGAGTATAAGTTCGACTGTGATTGCAGGAAACCAAAGCCAGGACTATTACTGCAAGCAGCTAAAGACTTAAACATTGATCTTTCTCAGTCTGTTATGATTGGTGACAGTGATCGGGATATGGAAGCTGGTAGGAATGCAGGGTGTAAGGATTGTATTATACTTGAAACGAACAGGGCGGATTCTTTACTAAAAACATCATGTCTTTATTTACAATTACATTGATGCACTTGGTATTTTTTTACAGAGGGGTAAAATGAGAAATTATGACAATCGCTTGGAAGATTGGGAAAGATTACGTAACTTTGCATCGGTAAAGGGAATCATTCTTTAGGAAATATGACTGAAAACAGCAGATACATCCGGTTTGACTGGGCCATCAAGCGTATTCTTCGTGACAAGGCGAACAAGAAGGTGCTTGAGGGACTTATCTCTGTGCTCCTCAAAGAACCGGTGACGATTACGGAGATTCTGGAGAGCGAGAACAATAAGATACGCCGTGAGGACAAGGACAACCGTGTGGACGTCAAGGCAAAGACAGGAAAGGGTGAGACGATCATCGTGGAGGTGCAGTTGACGAAGGAGACAGACTTCTTCAACCGCATCCTTTTCGGTACGACCACCGCCATCAATGACCAGATAAGCATCGGACAGGACTATAGTGTCATCAAAAAGGTGTATTCGATTAATATCCTTTACTTTGACTTCGGTAAAGGTGATGACTACGCCTATCACGGCTATCTGGAGTTCCACGGTATGACGAAGGAAGGGTCTGTGCTCAGTTTCAACAGCGAGAACGAACAGAAATATGCCACGAAAACTTTCAACCGTGTCTTGCCTCCCGAAGAAGTGTTCCCAGAGTATTTCCTGTTGCGGGTCAATCAGTTTAATGAGGTGGCCAAGACTCCCATTGAAGAGTGGATGGCTTATCTGAAGGATGGTATTATCAAAGACGACACCAAAGATCCAGGCCTGCAGGAGGCAAGGGAGAAACTTGCTTTTATGAAAATGACTGACCAGGAACGAAGGGAGTACCGCGATTATATGGTCAGTGTGCATGCGGCTCAGGATGCCATTGATACAGCCAAGAGTGACGGGTATGAGGAAGGCTATTATGAAGGCATTGAGAAAGGCATGGAGGAAGGCATTGAGAAAGGCATGGAGAAAGGCATGGAGAAGGGTATGGAGAAAGGTATTGAGAAGGGCATAGACCAGGAAAAGAAAGCTATTGCCCAAAAGATGAAAGCTAAAGGCATGCCTGTGGAGATGATTGCTGACATGACAGGACTTGTCGCTGAGGAGATAGCGAAGCTTTAGGCGCTTTAGGTCTGAAATGGCTATGAATTAATAATCTGTATATGGTATATGGAGTGGTTTTACCGTTTCCTGCAGGAACCCAAACGGATGTATAAGCGTTATTTCGTGGATGACCCGAAGTTCTTCTGGTTTCTATCGAAACAGATGCTTGGCTTTTACAAGAACCCGTTTGAGACCGAGAAACAAGACAAACGGCAATGAGAGGATGAAGCCTACAAGCCACACCACACCATTGAGAATCAGCAAAAAAGAAGCGCCAAGTCGTTTCATCAGGTTCAAAGATTATTGAAAAACCCCGCTCAGTCCGAAAACTTTCGCGGGGTTCATAATGAAAGGAGGAGTGGTACCTCCAGGAATCGAACCGGGGACACACGGATTTTCAGTCCGATGCTCTACCAACTGAGCTAAGGCACCATATAAAAGGCGTGTCCTTTCATTTGCGGGTGCAAAGGTACGAAGAAAAATGCAATCGGCCAAATTTTTGGCCGATTATTTTTGTGCTTAATTGAAAAATTGTAACTTTGCAGCAGTTAAAGAAAGAGTGACCGGAGTACAAACTGGAGTATGTGGCGGGTAAGAGCGGCTTTGCCTCGATGTCGACGTTCAGGAGGGCATTTACAAAACTGACTGGACAGACGCCCAGTCAGTTTACTGCGAAGTGATGTTCTACGTCAGTGGGTTCCATCCCTGCGCTTTCAGTTCGAACTCCTGGTTGTCGCGGGTGACAAGCACATGGCCGAACTTCTTATCGGTGATGTGTCCAATCAGGTGTACATCCTCGATCTGCTCAATCTTCTCGTGATCGCCAATGGGCACGGTGAATACCAGCTCGTAGTCTTCACCGCCATTCAGGGCACAGGTGGTGACGTTCATGTTCAGCTCTTCAGCCATCACGGCCGTCTGATAGTCGATGGGCAGGTTCTTCTCATAGATACGGCATCCTACGCCAGACTGCTTGCAGATGTGCATCAGCTCTGATGAGAGACCGTCGCTGACGTCCATCATTGCCGTCGGATGAATGCCTGCCTCACGCAGCTTCCGGACGATGTCGCCGCGGGCTTCAGTCTGCAACTGTCGTTGCAGCAGATACTCTTTCCCTGAGAAGTCGGGCATGGAAAGATTTGAGATTTGAGACTTGAGGTTTGAGATTTTCTCCAGGTCGCCTGCTTTCTGAGCTTCTTTGAGCTTTTTCTGCAAATCCTCCACCTGACTGTAGTAGACACTCTTTTCCCGTTCGAGGAGTTGTAGGCCCATATAGGCGGCACCGAGGTCGCCAGAGACGCAGACAAGGTCCGTGTCTTTGGCTCCGTTGCGATAGACAATATCTTCCTTCCGGGCTTCGCCAATGCAGGTGATGCTGATCGCCAGGCCAGTGTAACTGCTGGTGGTATCGCCTCCGACAATGTCGACATCCCATTTCTCGCAGGCCAGGCGCAGACCTTCGTAGAATAGTTCCATGTCTTCTACGGTGAAACGTTTGCTCAAGGCCAGTGAGACGGTCATCTGACGGGGGGTTCCGTTCATAGCGAAGATGTCGCTGATGTTGACCATGGCAGCCTTGTAACCCAGATGCTTCAGGTCGATATAGGTCAGGTCGAAGTGTACACCTTCCATGAGCAGGTCGGTGGTGACAAGCACCTCGCTGTCCGGATAACTGAGTACGGCGCAGTCATCGCCTACGCCGTACTTTGTTGACTCATTCTTGATCTGAATGTCCTTGGTGAGTCGGTCGATCAGACCAAACTCTCCTAATTTCGCAATTTCCATATTCCTTTTTTCTGGGGTGCGAGATTACTTCTTCCAGGTCTCGGTGGGATGGTCTTCGTTGTGCTTTGCCATCTTCTGACTCTCAATCCTTTCAGAGCGTACAATCATCTCCCGCATAATCTCGGTCATGATAGGCTGAGCCTTGTCGGCGGCCTCCTGTACCTCTTCGTGGCTGACCTCGACGGGACTTTCGAATCCGCCCAAATCAGTGACGACGGAGATGCCGAAGGTGCGAATGCCGCAGTGGTGGGCTACGATGACTTCCGGCACGGTAGACATGCCGACGGTGTCACCGCCAAACGTGCGATACATCTTATACTCAGCAGGTGTCTCAAACGTGGGACCCTGTACGCCGACGTAGACACCATAGACCAGTCGAATTTTCTTTTCGCGGGCTATCTGCGTAGCCAGGTTGATGAGGCTATGATCATACGTCTCGTGCATGTCGGGGAAACGCGGGCCAGTGGGGAAGTTCTTTCCGCGCAACGGATGCTCGGGGAAGAAGTTGATGTGGTCAGTTATAACCATCAGGTCACCGATTTTGAAGGCAGGATTCATACCGCCGGCTGCATTCGAGACGAAGAGTGTCTTGATGCCCAGCTCGTACATGACGCGGATGGGGAAGGTCACTTCTTTCATCGTGTATCCTTCATAGTAATGGAAACGGCCTTTCATCGCCATGATGTCTACGCCGCCGAGCTTGCCAAAGATCAGCTTTCCGCTATGACCTTCGACGGTCGATACAGGGAAGTTCGGGATTTCTTCGTAGGGTATCTCCTGAGCATCGGAGATTTCAGAAGCTAATTGTCCGAGACCGGTTCCCAGCACTATGGCTGTCTTTGGGCTTGTTGTCATCCTTTTCTTGAGCCAGGATGCTGTTTCTTGAATTTTTTCGTACATAGCCAATAATGTTTTCGTTAAACTTTTCTTGTTGTTCAGGCATGAACTGTATTTTCACGGGTAAGATGTATAGGTTCTTTTTCACCTCGTCGCTGAGTTCTTGCGTTTGCACGATGCGGGCAGCATCTTTCTCGGTGGTGATGATGCATTTGGGCGAGGGTAGGGTAGCAAAGGTCTCGTTGATTTTGCTGATGTCCTTCTGACTGAAATGATGATGGTCGCTGAAGGTGAGCGGCGTGATGTTTGGCGTGAATGGTGCCAGGTCTACCTGCATCTGCTTGGGTGAGGCGATGCCAGTCAGCAGCAGCACGTGCTCGTCTTGCAGACTTTCCAGTGACCGTTTTTCACGTTTGCTGTAGAGAGGCTGCAAGTGGCCGTAGGCCAGTGAAGTAAAGTATATTTGCTGGTAGGCAAACAGTTCCATGGCTTTGGTGATGCCGCGATACTCCATGGGTTTCAGATCCTTGGGACACTTTGTGACAATCACAATCTCGGCGCGGTTCTTCGCCCTTAAAGGCTCGCGCAACCGGCCAGCCGGCAATAACTTGTCGTAGATGATTAGCCGGTGGTAGTCGACAAGCAGAATGTTAATGCCTGGCTTTACATAGCGATGCTGGAAAGCATCGTCAAGCAGGACTACGTCGAGCTTGGGAACGCTTTCAGTCAGTTTCCTGATGCCTCTCACACGTTTCCGGTCTACAGCAATCGTGACATCAGGATATTTCTGTTTCATCTGGTATGGCTCGTCGCCAATGTCTTGGGCAGTGGTGTGTTTGTTGGCCATGATGAACCCTTTCGACTTACGCTTATAGCCACGGCTCAGAACAGCCACCCTGAAATGGTCTTTAAGGAGTCGGACCAGATATTCCACGTGTGGGGTCTTACCAGTACCGCCTACCGTGATGTTGCCTACCGAGATAACAGGCACGTCGAACGAACGGCTTTTCAGCACTCCCACGTCGAAGAGGAAGTTCCGAAATCCCACACCCATTCCGTAGAGCCAGCTAAAGGGTGTCAGCCACACGTTGATCTTGATGAAATCGCCTTCCATAGGTGTTATGACGGTATTTGGCTTTCAAGGCAGTTCTTTTGACTGTTCGTTCTATTTTTTTATTCCACTCTGTACGAGAAGGGCAGACGAGCCTGCAGACAGTTGCGCTGCTGGTTCAGGCGCATCTCCATGACAGGCTCGTAGGCATCGCCCAGTAGGGCGCGCAGTTCGCCATCGAGGTAGGTGCCTTTATCTTCTTTGGGGAAGAGATTCTCTGTCCAGTCGGTCTTGCCGGGGTATACCTCTGTGTGGTATTCCTCTTCAATCTTTGCCAGTTCCACCGCTTTCTTGACGGCATCATCGAGTGAGCCCAACTGGTCGACCAGTTTGATTTTCACAGCGTCTTTGGCCAGCCATACGCGGCCTTGAGCTATCTCGTGTACCTCGTCGCGTGTCATCTTCCGGCCTTGGGCCACGATGTTCAGGAAGGTCTCATAGCCACGGTCTACATAGTTTTGCATGTATCGTATCTCAGCCTCGTTGTCTTTGGCAAGGGTCAGGTTCTCCTCGTAGTCGCCGTATTGATTGGTTTTCACACCGTCGAAGGTGACACCTAACTTGTCGGTCAGCAGACCGCTGAAGTTTGGAATCAGTCCGAAGATGCCGATGGAACCGGTCAGTGTGGTGGGCTCGGCAACGATGTAGTTGGCACCCGCGCTGATCATGTAGCCTCCAGATGCAGCCAGGCCGCCCATTGAGATGACCACCGGCTTCTTGGCCTTGAGCTGTTGGATGGCATGCCAGATCTGTTCTGAGGCGATGGCGCTGCCGCCAGGCGAGTTGACACGGATGACGACAGCCTTCACGTCGTCGTCCTTTGCGAGCTCGTTCAGGTCTTCCACGGTCTGGTTGCCGATGATGGCATGTCCGCTGGTCAGACCGCTCAGCTGCTGGTCGACAATCTCGCCATAGGCATAGTAGACGGCAATCTCTTCACCTTTGTCTTTCTTCTTTGCGTCTACGTTGATCATGTCTGAGAGCATCAGCTGTGGGATGTCTTCGTCCTCGTCAAGTCCTAACTTGGCCTTGATCACGCCCTTAATGGCCTCAGGATACATGGCTCGGTCGATGAGCTTTGCCTTCAGGTAGTCGTCGGTCGAGGCAAAGACGATAATGCTGTCGTTGGCCAGTTGGTTCAGGTCGTCGGCCTTCACCTTACGGCTGGCAGCCATCTCTGCGAGCATGTGATTCCAGACTCCCTGCAGATAGGCCATGCGCTGTTCACGGTCGTTCTCACTCATGTCTTTTCGGGTGACACTCTCAACAGCACTCTTGTATTTGCCGACGCGCGTACATTGATATTTAACGCCCACTTTCTCGTAGAGTCCGGTCATGTAGGGATTCTTCCCGCCAAGTCCCTTGAAGTCAATCATGCCCGTCTTGTTCAGGAAGATAGAGTCGGCCACCGAGGCTACATAATAGCTGGTCTGCATGTACTGGTCGGCATAGGCAATAATCCATTTGCCGCTTTTCTTGAAGTCGACCAGTGCGTCGCGCAACTGCTGGGCTGTGGCCGGCGCATCGAAGGTCAGGATGCCGCCTTCCAGATAGATGCCCTTGATGTTTTCGTTGTCTTTGGCTTTCCTGATGCTTGTCAGCAGATCGTCCAGTCCCATCTCCTCCATGTCGGCACCGCCCATGAGTATACTCAGTGGCGAACTGTCTTCGGAACGTTCCTCGACTGTTCCGTTCATTTTCAGCACAAATACGGAGTTCTCCTTCACTTTCGTCGATGCCGACTCGCTGGCAATCATGCCGACGAGCGAGATCATGAAAAGGATGCCACTGACGATGGAGAGAAGTATGATACCACACATGGTGGCCAGTGTGAACTTAAAGAATTCTTTCATTTTTGTATAAATGGTGTTAGGTTTTTGGTGCAAAGTTACGAAAAGTCAGGTTAAATTGCAAGTAATTAAAGTTTTTTTGTCATTCACTTTCGTATTTTGCATGAAAATACAATGAGAAAAGAGGTACAGAAAGCATAGTTGGTACAAAAATGCAGGTTGTCGTAGCAATGCGGTCTCGATAAGCTTTTGGTAAAAAGAAAGAACCGGGCTGTGAAGTCCGGTTCTTTTGTTCGGGAGGATGGCTTTCATCCTGCACATATAAAGTGTCGGTTGTCCTTGAGGTTTAGATGACCTTTTCCAACTGAGCAACGTTCTTGTCGATCTCCTCGTCACTGAGCTTGTAGTTCTGCAGGTCGCCATTGACGAACAGGTCGTAGCTGGGCATGTCGATGAGACCGTGGCCAGAGAGGTTGAACAAAATGACCTTTTCCTCACCTGTCTCCTTGCACTTCTTGGCTTCGCGGATGGTAGCGGCAATCGCGTGGCAGCTTTCAGGAGCAGGAATGATACCTTCTGTGCGGGCGAAGAGCATGCCGGCCTCGAAGGTTTCAATCTGAGGAATGTCTACGCCGTGCATCAGTCCGTCCTTGATGAGCTGAGAGACAATCATGCCAGCACCGTGGTAGCGCAGACCGCCAGCATGGATGTTGGCAGGTTTGAACTGGTGTCCCAGGGTAAACATGGGCAGCAGCGGCGTGTAGCCGGCCTCGTCGCCAAAGTCATACTGGAACTTACCGCGTGTCAGCTTCGGACAGCTCTCCGGCTCAGCAGCAATGAACTCTGTATTCTTGCCGTCCAGAATGTTATGGCGCATGAAGGGGAAGGCGATGCCGCCGAAGTTCGAACCGCCACCGAAGCAGGCAATCACTGTGTCGGGATATTCGCCGGCCAGTGCCATCTGCTTCTCAGCCTCCAGACCGATGATGGTCTGGTGCAGACCTACGTGGTTGAGCACCGAGCCGAGCGTGTACTTACAGTTGGGTGTGGTCGTTGCCAGTTCGACGGCCTCAGAGATGGCCGTTCCCAGCGAACCGCTATGCGTGGGGTCAACCGTCAGGATGTCTTTACCAGCGCGGGTCGACATTGAGGGTGAGCCTGTCACGGCAGCACCAAAGGTGCGCATGGCAATCGAGCGATAGGGCTTTTGCTGCATGGTAATCTTCACCTGATAGACAGCGCAATCCAGTCCGTAGAGCTTGGCGGCATAGCTCAGTGCCATACCCCACTGTCCGGCACCAGTCTCCGTGGTCACGTTGGTCGTGCCCTCCTGCTTGGCATAGTAACACTGCGGCAGGGCGGAGTTGATCTTGTGAGAGCCTAACGGATTGGTCGATTCGTTCTTGAAATAGATATGGGCGGGCGTACCGATAGCCTGTTCGAGTGCGTAGGCACGTACCAGCGGTGTCGAACGGTAGTACTTATACTTATCGAGTACCTCTTCAGGGATGTCTATCCAGCGGTGTTCTGTGTCCAGTTCCTGCACACAGCACTCGCGGGGGAAGATGTGAGCCAGGTCGTCAACGCCGAGTGGCTTCTTCGTGGCAGGGTGGATGGGAGGCAGGGGCTTGTTGGGCATGTCGGCCTGAATATTGTACCACTGTGTAGGGATTTCATTCTCTTGAAGGATGAATTTTTTCTGTTTGCTCATAATCGTTTTTTATTGTTGGTTTTTAAATTATGCAGGCAAAATTACAACTTTATTCGGAAATAAGCGAATATTTCCCCGCTTTTTTGTAATTTTGCATGCATTATGATGATAATCATTGCGATTCTTGCATATTCTTGCATCTTGTTTGGTGTCAGCCGACTTGCTTCGCGTCGTGCAACCAATGAGACGTTCTATCGTGGTGAACGTCGTTCGCCGTGGTGGCTGGTGGCATTTGGTATGGTCGGTGCTTCCATTTCGGGCGTGACGTTTGTCAGTGTGCCAGGCATGGTGCTGACCAGTGGCATGGCCTATCTGCAACTGTGCTTAGGCTTTATCTTAGGCTATCTGGCTGTCGCGTTCGTGTTGCTGCCCGTCTATTACAAGTTGAACCTTATTTCCATCTACAGCTTTATTGGACAACGATTAGGGCGTCACAGCTATCGGACGAGCGCCTGGTTCTTTCTGCTTTCAAAGATGTGCGGTGCGGCCCTGAAGTTCTATGTGGTGTGCATCATCCTCCAGCGGTTCGTGTTTGATGCTATGGGCGTACCTTTCTTTGTGACTGTCGTGGGACTGGTGTTCTTCATCTGGCTTTATACCCGTCGGGGAGGCATTCGCACACTGGTCTTTACCGATACCTTTCAGACCCTTTGCCTCTTCTCGGCTCTTCTCCTTATTATATATAAAGTGGTGGGGATGATGGGCGGCTCTCTTTCCGAGACATTAAGTGCGGTGATGGCCGACGAAAGGAGCCGCATCTTTGTCTTTGATGACTGGACTTCGCCCTGGCTATTCTGGAAGCAGTTGTTGAGCGGCCTGTTTATTGTCGTGGTCATGACGGGACTCGATCAGGACATGATGCAGAAGAACCTGACGTGCCGCACACTCCGTGATGCACAGAAGGACATGTGTTGTTATGGAGTGGCTTTCCTGCCGGCAAACTTCCTGTTCCTCGCCTTGGGCGTGTTGCTGGCACAGTTCTTTGAAAGTCAGGGGATTGCCCTTCCTGCGAAGGGTGATGAACTGCTGCCTGCGTTTATCTTGAACAGCGAGAGCCTCTTTTCTTTCTATGCTCCCCTTTCCGCTCTTTTCGTCCTTGGCATTGTGGCCGCCTCTTTCTCCAGTGCCGACTCAGCGCTGACCTCGCTCACCACCTGCTATTGCGTCGATATACGCCGCCGGCAGGATGACGAACCGTTGCGGCGTGTCACCCATCTGGTGATGTGTCTGGTCTTTGTGGCTTTCATTCTTTTGTTCGATGCCGTCAACTCGAAGAGCCTCATCGATGCCGTCTATACCATTGTCTCCTATACCTATGGTCCCCTCTTGGGGCTCTTTGCCTTCGGCCTCTTTACCCGCAGGCCTGTCCGCGACCGGCTCGTCCCTTATGCCTGTGTGGCTTCGCCGGTCCTCTGCTATGCCATCGGCCAGATAGCAGCGCAGCAGTTCGGCTATCACTTCGGATACGAACTGCTGCTGATGAATGGTTTGCTCACCTTCTCCGGGTTATGTCTGTTGCGCAGGCGGCAGGACAAATGAGTCGTCTCCCGTCTGCTGCTACTGCATGTCGTAGACCACCTGCATGAGCTTCTTGCCCAGTGCGTCGGCCTCTTCCATGGTCTGTGCCTCGCTGTAGACGCGGATGATAGGTTCCGTGTTCGACTTGCGCAGGTGAACCCATCGGGTGGGGAAGTCGATCTTCACACCGTCGATGTCGTTGACCGTAGCCTCGGGGTCGGCAGCAAACATCTCCTTGACTTTCACGAGGATAGCATCAACATCCGTCTCAGGCGTGAGGTCGATGCGGTTCTTCGCAATCTGATAGTCGGGGAACGTCTTACGCAGTTCGCTGGCCGTGCATCCCTTCTGTGCCAGTGACGAGAGGAACAGGGCAATGCCGACAAGAGCGTCGCGACCATAGTGGCTTTCGGGGTAGATGACTCCGCCATTGCCTTCACCGCCGATGACAGCGCCTACTTCCTTCATCTTCGTGGTCACGTTCACCTCGCCCACGGCAGCAGCACTATAGGTGCCTCCATGCTTCTCGGTAACATCGCGCAGCGCGCGGGTCGAGCTGAGGTTGCTGACCGTGTTGCCTTTGTCGTGAGAGAGCACGTAGTCAGCCACGCTCACCAGCGTATATTCCTCTCCAAACATCTTGCCGTCCTCACAGATGAAGGCCAGACGGTCTACGTCGGGATCGACGACAATACCGAGGTCGAAACCACCCTGTCGCATTTTGTCCATGATGCCCTGCAGATTCTTCTCCAGAGGCTCAGGGTTATGGGCAAACTGACCGGTGCAGTCGCCGTTGAGGATCTCAAAGTCAACGCCCAAGGCCTTGAACAGTTCGGGCAGGATGATGCCACCCACGCTGTTGATAGTGTCGGCACAGACGCGGAACTTGCGCTTGCGGATGGCCTCCGTGTCGCAGAGCCGCAGGTCGAGCACCGATTGGATGTGGCGCTGGTTCATGGTGTCGTCCATGACGACGCGGCCCAGCTTTTCCACAGGAGCATAGTCAAAGTCCTCAGCCTCGGCAATCTTTAGCACCTCGGCTCCATCTGCAGCCGTCAGGAACTCTCCCTCGCTGTTGAGTAGCTTCAGGGCGTTCCACTGGGTAGGATTGTGCGAGGCAGTGATGATAATGCCTCCGTCGGCTTCATGCCAGCGCACGGCCAGTTCAGTTGTCGGGGTCGTAGCCAAACCGATGTCGATGACCTCGTAGCCCATGCCGACGAGTGTTCCGCAGACCACGTCGCGAACCATAGGGCCGGAGATACGACCGTCGCGTCCGACGACGATTTTTTTTCCGCCGATGAATGTGGCGAAGGCTGTTGTGAATTTTACGATATCCAAAGGATTGAGCGTGTCGCCCGTCTGTCCGCCGATAGTGCCGCGGATGCCTGATATAGATTTGATAAGTGTCATATTAAGTTTAGAGTTGAGTGTTTAGAGTTTAGAGATGAGTGTTTAGTGTTGAGTGTTTAGAGTGATTATCTCTGGAATGTAATCTCGTAGAAGTAAGGATAGACATTGCCCGAAGCTGTGCTGTGTCCTTGTGTATGGGGCACGATGAGGCGCACTTTGGCGATGTCTTCCGTAGCCGTAGGCCCGTCGAGCTTGATGTATTTGAAGGGTACGAGCCATCCTGAGGGCACGGAAGCTCCGTATGTGCTGGCCATGAATCCCGATGTGAATGAAGCCGTATAGTTACTTCCTGTACGCGAAATGCTCATGTAGTCCAGGTTGTATGCCTCGTCGGCGTTGGTCAGGTAAGAATTCGTGTTGAAGATGCTTGTCTCCGTGAAGCGCACCTTGAGCGTTGCGTTCTCGCCGTCGAGCAGGGGTCGCCCGCATCCTTTTCTCGTAATCTGCATGTAGACGCCGGTGTTGTTCATGTAGACATACTCGTTGATGGTGGTATCAGTCGTGCAGTCTTGTGCCTGGAACTTCTGTTCGCTGATGACCTTGATCTGTTTCTTTGAGATGAAGGCACTGATGGCGTTGCGTTCTTTGTCCTTCTTGTCGGCATAGGTCTCATAGTTGTCGCAGGACGTCAGGACGGTACAGGCAACGATGAGCATCAGGATGATTCTTTTCATATTGTCGGATATGTGTCTGTTTTTATTTTGCGCGCAAAGTTACTGAAAAACGTGGAGTTAAAGGCGTGAAGGGCGTTAATTGGAGTTAAAGACTGCGATATTTGCCTCACTTTAACATCTTTTCGAATGCCAGTATGGCTTGTTCGGCCACCTTTGTTGCTTCCTGAATAGAGCAGTAGAGTCGTCCACCGGAGGCATTCAGGTGTCCGCCACCATTGAAGAACTGTGCTGCTACCTCGTTGCAAGGGAACTGGTCGACCGACCGCAGGCTGACCCATACCAGGTTGTCTTTCTCCGTGTCTTCGCGCAGCGAGATGCTCAGTTTGTGACCTTTTATCTGCAGCGGCATGTTCACGAGCCCTTCAGCATCGCCCTT
>Ga0247609_10003667_pt1 | contig 15501 bp, 8 predicted proteins | sample 172DNAGHGlowgp2_FD_193487 | JGI IMG/M metagenome (GOLD analysis project Ga0247609, IMG submission 193487) | Sheep rumen microbial communities from Palmerston North, Manawatu-Wanganui, New Zealand - 1728 DNA GHGlow gp2 | ecosystem: Host-associated > Mammals > Digestive system > Stomach > Rumen ...
CACCCGATGTCTCGGGTTCAAAGCTTAAGGCGGCATCGTTGAGCTGAAGCTTGGCGAGAGCCTCTTTCAGAGCCTCATAGTCGGCGCCGTCGGCCGGATAGATACCGCAGAATACCATCGGATTGACCTTGCGGTATCCGGGCAGGGCCTGCGGCGCGGGATTTGCCGCCAGGGTCACGGTGTCACCTACCCTGGCCTCGGAAACGGTCTTGATTGAGGCGGTAATATAACCGACCTCACCCGCTCTGAGGGAGGATGCGGGCTCCATGGTCTGGGCGCGCATATAGCCGACTTCAACTACCGTGAACTCGGCACCCGTGGACATGAGGCGCATGGTGTCGCCCGCCTTTATTGTGCCGTCGACGATTCGCACGTACACGATTACGCCCTTGTAACTGTCGTAGATCGAGTCAAAGATAAGGGCGCGCAAAGGTGCGTGCTCATCACCCGTCGGCGGCGGCACGATCTTTACTATCTGTTCGAGCACCTGCTCCACATTCTCGCCTGTCTTGGCGGAGACGCGCGGCGCCTCGCTGCAGTCGAGTCCGATAATGTCTTCGACCTCCTTGCACACCTCTTCGGGATGTGCCGCAGGGAGGTCAATTTTATTTATGACGGGGCAGATTTCGAGGTCGTGATCCAGGGCGAGATACGTGTTTGCCAGTGTCTGTGCCTCTATGCCCTGTGTGGAGTCAACAATCAAAACCGCTCCCTCGCAGGCCGCGAGCGAGCGTGATACCTCATAATTGAAGTCAACATGGCCCGGGGTGTCTATGAGATTGAGCTCATAGACCTGTCCGTCCTCAGCCTTGTAGTCGAGTTTTACGGCATGCGCCTTTATGGTTATGCCGCGCTCGCGCTCAAGATCCATGTTGTCGAGGAGCTGTTCCGTCATATCGCGCTTCGCGACCATGCCCGTAAGTTCCAGCAGACGGTCCGCCAGCGTGGACTTGCCGTGGTCGATATGAGCTATAATGGAAAAGTTCCTTATGTTCTGCTTATAGTCGGACAAATCAATCACCTGACTGTCCCGAAATCCAGGCCTCCGCTTCCAGGAGCCCCTCGGGACTATACTCAAATTCTTTCTTTTCTGTTCTGCCGGCCGCATCCTCAACCTCAAAGCAGTTGTTTCTGTACGTGGCGGCAACGAAGACCTTATCGGTCTCATTTATGTTCTTCGGGAACACTTTGTATCTGAAACTTCCCACGCTGCCGGAAAAGGTATTTTTCTGGCACATGTAGTCAAAGCGCGGGATTTTTATTTCTGTACTCATGGATACTCCTAGTTTACGCGAAGATAGCTCATCGGCTGGATTGTAAGGCCGTTGTAGTAGCTGACTTCACTGTTGTAGTTTACGTAAATATATGTGCCCTTGTTGAACTCGGAGACATAAAGTCCTTCCTTGAGTTTCTTGTGGTCGGTCATCTTTGCGGAGCGCAAGTCTGAAAGCGCAGCGTCAAAGGTCCTGTAGGCGTCGAGAGCCTGCTGTGACCACAGCTCATAGTAGTTCTTCTCCTTGCTGTCGAAAGTGAGATTATAGGCCGGCATGGCGCCGTACTCGAGACAGCGCAGAAGCATCCTGTCATAATCGTCAACAGAATTGAGATAAGGGCTTGTATACTCGACCGTGCCGCGGAGAACCATCTGTACGAAAGGCTCGGCAGAATAGATGGCCGACTCCGGATAAGACGGTTTAATCGGAAGGCACGATACAATATTCGCGTTCTTCAGTGTGTAGAGATTGCCGTTGTCCACCATTATGCTCTTGTTTGTGGAGAGAGAGATGGACTGATTGAAAATACTCTCGGCGAATTCCTGGCGCGATGCAGATTCCGTTGAGGGCAGGATTGTACCTACATCACCCAGACAGTAACCCTTGAAGTCATATTTCTTCACGTTCTTTATGAAGGACATGACGTTGGATGTGAGGTCCTTTGTGGTAGTTGCCTTGCCGTCAAAGAAATTGGCGGTGACATAAAAACCGAAGCCCTGTGAAGAGAGATATGACATGAGTGAGTCAAGGCTCTCTCTGCTGCCGTACTTTGACTGTACGCGGAACTTCTTTAAAAGATTGTCATAGCGCAGGTTAAGGGAGTTGATACCCTTGGCCTTAAGTACGGAAACCATGTCCTCGGCATTCTCATACTTGTTCTTTGAGTCCGCGACTATAGTTATGTTTACGGGGAGGTTACCCTCCTCGGAAACGGTACGCGTGGACATCATGCCGTCACGCACCATCTCCTCACGGCACATGGATGCGAGTGATGCGCATGTTGCCGCAGAGCCGGAGATAAACTTGTATGAGACCTTGAGAACCTGATTGGCGGGATATGAGAAAACAGCGCTGACATAATCCGTGGCTCCGGTCGTCGCCTTTATTTTCGAAATCGCGTCGCCGCCGGTGACAATACCGGCGAAGGCGGCGTCGCCGTGCTTTAAGCCGAAGGCGCCGAATACGGCCGGGTGCTTGTTCTCCTCCGTCTTTGTCAGGTCAGCGCCGTATGTGTCGAGGACATATACGGCCTCCTCGGACGAGGTCAGGTCAATGAGAGCGCCCGGCCCGTCCGGTATGACGATGAAATCCCCGCCCTGCGGGTCAGAGACCGCGCCGAAGGTCGGAAGAATTTCAATACTGATTATGGTTACGTCCTTGCTGACTGAGGATGTGTCGACAGATGCAGAGAGCACACCGTCCTCAAGTTTGAAACTTAAGGTCAGATCCACGCCGATTGACGGGTTCTTCGCCTTGTCCCTGAACTTGTACTGAATGTCGAGTCCCTCGGCACTCGTCGCCACCTTCGCTCCGCCGAGTGCGACGGCATTGTCCTGCGAATTGAGTTTATACCACTTGACGCCGTCGGTGACCTCGACATTGAGGAGAGCGCCTACGCTGTTCTCGACGGTCGGCATTGAATAGTCAATATTTCCCGTCGTGTCTTTAAGCGCTATGGCGCAGTTCGCCTCATCGAGCAGAAGCTCATAGAGTCCGGATTTTAAAACCGACTGATAATTTTCAGGCACTGAAGTATGATACTGCGTGCCCTGGGAAGTATTTTCCACAACCTTGAGGCTCTCCTCCGTGAAATGGGAGCTGCAGCCCGCAAAGCTGAGAACAAGTGCCAGGGCAAGTAAAATGCAAATTACTCTTTTCGTTGAAAACCGGTTGTTCATAAACCATCCTTACTTAAGCGGATTGTTTTCGGAGTCCTTCTCCTCTTTCGGAGTCTCCTTGTCATCCATATTTGCGTAACGCTTTATCTTCATCGTTGTGGTCTTGATGAACTCGTTGTCACGAAGCGTCACTTTCTTTACGTTTTTATAATTCGGAAGTCTCTTATTGAGGTCTTTTATAATCTCGTCAAAGAGGCGCTCGAGCTCGCCGCCCGTGGGGGCGTCCTTGCCCTTTTCCGTGTATTTCTTCTTTATTGCCTCGAAGTCGGGGAATATCTTGGCCTCGACTATGGTCTCGTTCTCCTCTTCGTTGTCGAAGCCTACGACCATGGACTCGGCTATAAGCGGATTGTTGTTGAGGTGATACTCAATCTCCTCAGGGTAGATATTCTTGCCGTTCTTCGTGACGATGACATTCTTGATACGGCCGTGGATTCTGAGGATTCCCTCTTCATCCATCGAGCCGAGGTCACCGGTATGGAGGTAACCGAACTCGTCGATGGTCTCCTTAGTGAGAACCTCATCCTTGTAGTAACCGAGCATTACGTTCGGTCCCTTTACGCAGATTTCGCCTATTCCGTTGGAGTCCTCGTTGATGATTTTGACATCGATTCCGGGGATGGGCTTGCCGACGGAATCAATCGTGAAGAGCTGGTCGTGGTTGCAGGCTATGAGCGGAGCGCACTCCGTCATACCGTAACCGATGTAGGATGTAATACCGAAGGTCTTGAAGTCCTTTATGACTTCGGGACGCACTGCGGCCGCTCCTATGATGATAAGGCGCAGACGGCCGCCGAAGTTCTTCGTGATCTCCTCGAAGATACGGTCGTTCATGTTTACGCCTACGGCGTTTGTGGCCTCGGCAAGAATCTTACCGAAGGTAAGTTTGAGTTTTCCGCCCTTCTTCTCGGAGACGGCCTGCATTATGCGGCCGTGGAACTTCTCGAGCATGAGAGGTACCGTGACGAAGATGGTGGGCTTGACCTCCTGAAGATTTCTCATCAGGTGCAGAAGGCTGTCGTTGAAAGCTATGCAGGCGCCCATATAGAGAGGAATCAGAATGCCTTCCGTACACTCCATTGTATGGTGAATCGGGCATACCGAGAGATATTGGTCACCGGGGCCGCCTTTCGCGACCGAGCAGTTTGAAACTATTACGAAACAGATATTGGCCTGCGAGAGCATAACGCCCTTTGTAAGTCCGGATGTACCGGATGTGAAACTGAGTACGGCAAGGGCATTCGGATCAATCTCAACGTTTCTGTACTCCGCAACGCAGGGCGCATTATGGGAGAGCAGTTCATGCCCGTGGGCCAGTAAATCGTGGAAGAGTATTGTGCCCGGCACGGCCTCTTTTCCCTCAAGAAGGACTATTTCAATTCCCTCGGGAAGTTCAGCCCTGTGCTCTGAAATCTTTGAGTAGGACTTGTTATCGACAAAGATGAGCTTGGTTTCTGAGACCTTGAGAATTGTGTTGATGTCCTCAAAATAGAGTTCCTTGTCTATGGGTACAACGATACCCGAACCGATATGCGCGGCAAGATATGTGAGAAGCCATTCGTATGAATTTCCACCCATTATCGCGACATTCTTTCTCGGCAGCCAGCCGCGCTCCTGCATGGCGACGCCGAGGGCATCTATCTCTGTACGAAACTGCGCGTATGTGACTTCGCTGTACTCGCCGTTTGGCTGTCTGAGTTTGAAAGCCGGCTCGTTCGCGAACTCCCTCGCGCTCTGATTCATCATGTCACGAAAATCTCGGATCGGTCTCATTTCATAGAGTGCTTTGTTGGTGTTCATCTGAGTCCTCCGTTATTTCTTGTTCCAGGGGTTGTTCTTGTCGGGGTCAGTCGGATCCCAGCCCTTGTTCGGGCTGTTCAGGTCCATCTTCTTGAATTCGGGAACGCCGAGCGGGCTCGGTGTATCGCTGTCATAAATGAAGACTATGCAGCGCCAGTCGATATTATCGTACATCCACTTCGCATCGCCGGCCCTGAGCCTTACGCAGCCGAGCGAGGCGGCGGTTCCGAGTTTGTTGTACTCCTCAGACTCAAGTGAACCCTTGTCCTGTGCGGTGTACGGAACGGAATGGAACCAGATCTGGTCCGTAATACGCAGGGTGTACTGTGCATATGAACCGTCAACCATCTTAAGCCATTCGTACTTGTCGGATGTCTGGAAGGTGCCGAGAGGCGTCTCGCTGTCACCGCCGATACCGACGGAGCACGGGAAGGCCTTGACCGCAACGGTGTACTCGTTGTTTGCGTCCTTCTCGTAGATGGTTACGACATTCATCTTCCTGTTTACGCCGACACAGTATTTATGATTTTTCGCATAGGCGGCGTCGGTCTCAAACGCTATGTCACGCTCGTACGTGACAGTCTCCGTCGGGGCCTCCGTCGTAGTCTTTGTCGCGGCCTTTGAGGATGCCTCCTCCGAGGATTTCTTCTTATGGCTGTGGGAGATACAGCTGCTGAGGATAAGAATGAAGATGAGCAGAATAATACCTATTCCGACTATCGTGGTTCTCCTGCGGCGCTGCATCATGATCTGCCGCTTCGTCATATACTTGTTTTTATTGGTGTTTCTCGTGTACTTAGCCATTGGTCCTCTCCTCATAAGTCTTGGCCATATACTGCGCGGCCTTGTAAATGTCGCCGCAGCCCAAAGTGATGATTAAATCGCCGGGCTCGGCCTTTGACATGACATAGTCTGCGACTTCCTTTTGAGTCTCGTACCAGACGCTTCCGGGTATCAGTTCTGCAAGCTGCGATGTATATACACCGTCCGTGTTGACCTCACGCGAGCCCATGATTTCCGTCATAACGGCGTAGTCGGGAATTGAGAGGGCTTCCGCAAAGGCCTTCATATGCGTCTTCGTGCGTGAATAAGTAAACGGCTGGAAAACTGCCCAGACGTGTTTGTAGCCCATGGTCATGACGGCTTCGAGTGTGGCTTTCAGCTCCGTCGGATGGTGAGCGTAGTCGTCCGCAATAGTGATGCCGTCAAACTCTCCGAGTACCTCAAAGCGTCTGCCCGCTCCCCTGAAGTTGCCGATGGTCTTTGTAATGGCATCCATACCGATACCGTTCTCAATGGCAACCGCGACGGCTGAGAGAGCGTTGAGCACGTTGTGTTTACCGGGGATATTCAGAGCAACATGTCCGATACATTTGCCATAGGCAATGATGTCGAACTCTGGGAACGCTCCCCTGTTGTATGTGATGTTTTCAGCTGTGTAATCGTTTGAGGGATCAAAGCCGAAGGTTATGAATTTCTTTCCTTCCTTTGAAGTCATGTTCTCAATGGCCCTGACCGTATTCGCGTCATCGCCATTGTAGACGATAAGGTTCGTCGTCATATCCGCAAACTTCGTGAATGAGCGGATGGAGTTCTCAATGGTTCCGAAATATTCCATATGGTCATTGTCGATGTTCAGGATAATCGCAGTGTCCGGCGACAGTTCCAGGAAGGTGTCCTTGAACTCGCAGGCCTCACAGACCATTGTCTGCGAAGAGCCAAAGCGGCCGTGACTGTCGATGAGCGGAAGACGTCCGCCGATGACAAGGGTCGGGTCGGCGCCGTTCTCAAGAAGCAGCTGCGACAGCAGTGAAGTGGTTGTCGTCTTGCCGTGTGTTCCGCATACACCTATACAGTTGTCATACATGCGTGAAACGGCGCCGAAGAGTATTGCGCGCTCGACGCACGGCACGCCCGAGGCCTTCGCGGCCTCCAGCTCCGGGTTACCCGGAAGTATGGCGTTGGTATAGACGATGAGTTCCGGTTTAAACTGTTCGAGATTCTCCGGAACCTGCTCCATATTTATTGTCGCACCGAGTGTGCGGAGTTTATTGATATTGTCACCGGGATTGTTGTCGGAACCGGTCAGGGTATAACCCTTCGCAATAAGAATTTCTGCCAGCGGGCACATGCCCGAACCGCCTATTCCGATAAAGTGAATCCTGTTTATTTTTCCAAGCAAGTCATCAATATGCATGAACTGCCCCCAAAAAGACATTAATAAAATATACTTGAATATTATACAACACCTCAGTAAGAAAATAAACCAATATTTGTACACAATATTTTTTCGGATGTCCCATTATTCGCTCGCAGAAAAGCCGCAAATATGGTAGAATAAACGCATATCATCTGAAAGGATCACAAAATGCTGAATCTTGTTCTCGGCCGCGCAGGCACAGGCAAAACCGAATACGTCAGAAATCTTCTCTGCGAAAAGGCAAAGTCCGGAAACGACAAGCTCCTGCTCATCGTTCCCGAACAGTTCTCCTATTCCTGTGAGCGCGCCATTCTCGAGACTCTCGACGCAAAATCCGCTCAGAACATAGAAATACTCAGCTTCACGCGTCTCGCCGACTTCGTAAACCGCAAAGTTGGCGGCATAAACGGAGCCGTCCTCGACGATTCAGCCAAAGTCATCCTGATGTTACACACCTTGAATGATATGAAAGATCAGCTTGTCTTCTACGGCAGCCAGGCTGATAAAACATATTTTGCAAACGACCTCAACGTCCTTTTCACCGAGTTTCGCAAGGAATGTGTATCTGCCGATAATCTCGAGGCTGCCGCCTCAAAGTCACAGAATGAGACTCTGAAAGCAAAGCTCTCAGACATAGCCCTGATTCTCCGGCGCTATGATTCCATACTTCTCGAAAACGGATACACGGATGAGGACCTTAAGACCACACAGCTAATTGATCTCTTAAACGGCAATGACATTTTCTCCGGCTACACAATCTGTATTGACGCTTTCAAGGGCTTTACGGGCCAGGAATTTGAAATTATAAAGGCCATGGAGTCTCAGGCAGACAGCCTGTATATCTCCCTTTGCATAGACGAATCTCTCCTCGGCAAAGAGGACGATCCGTCAATGATTTTCGGAGCAGTCAAAGACACGGTGACCAGACTTAAATCCATATGCGATACTACAGTAAAAGTAAACTGCACCCACAAACGTTCAGATAAGGAAGAACTTCGGTTCCTTGAAGAGAATCTTTTTGCGCCAAACGAGAAGGTGTTCAAAGAGGAAACGGACACCGTAACTCTCTTTAAAGCTGACACGAAGTACGACGAATGTAACTTCATTGCTGCCGAAATCCGGAAACTCATCCGCGAAGAAAAAATGCGTCTTCGCGATATTGCCGTTTTGGCAAGAAATGAAGAGAACTATAAACACGACCTCATGGCGGCACTCCGTCGCTACGGTGTGCCTGTATACGAAGACACCAGGCAGCCGATTATCAATCAGCCGATAATCACTCTCTGCAAATCCCTGCTCAGTATTCTGATGAGCAGAGAGCTTAACACAAAAGATATCCTGACTTTCATAAAAACAGGCTTCTCTCCTCTCGACGAAACAGAGGCAAACGAACTCGAGAATTATGTCTTCACCTGGAACATTAAAGGCAACGATTGGCAGACGGATTTTGAAGGAGATCCGCAGGGCCCCGTGCCTCCCGAAAAACGGAAACCGGAAGCTCTGAAAGCAGTCAACGAAAAACGCGAAAAAGTCATAAAACTGCTCAACAAATTCCGCGAAAACGTTGATACTACGCAAGGAAAGAAGTGTAAAGTGAAACCACTTGACATTTCTGAAAAACTGTATACATTTTTAAATTCCGAAACAGTTAAATCCAAATTTACCGACTATGCGAGAGGCCTGAATGAAAACGGATTTTCAGACCTCGCTTCCGAGCAGAATCTCGTCTGGGAAATGCTCATGGAACTGCTCAATAAACTCGCCGTAATACACGGCGAATATGACATCACCCTCGAGATGTACAACGAGCTCTTCTGTGCCGCATGCGAACATGCGACTTTCGGCACTCTTCCCCACGGACTTGACGAACTCACCATCGGCTCCGCCGACAGGACCAGGCTTTCAAACCCGAAAGTCGTCTTCGCCTGCGGCTGTATTGAGGGACAGTTCCCTCAGAACGTGACAAAGAAAGGTCTGCTCACAAACAGTGACCGTAAAACCCTCAGCAACGACCTTGACCTCAAAATATCTCTCTCAAACGAGCTTGCCGCCTGCGACGAGCGCTTTATCGCTTACTCTGCAGTCACCTCATCTACGGGAAAGCTCTTTGTATCCTACCATACAAGATCCGGAGCGGACGAAGCACTCGAGCCATCCCCTCTCTACACTGAAATCTTTGAGCGTTTCAACAAAAGGGAACTGGACCAGGGCAGCCTCAATGCCTATTTCTACGCCGAAACTCCGGAATCTGCATTTGCTACATACGCCTCTGGGCTCCACATGCGCTCAGATGAAAATATTGAACAGTACAACACGATAAAGTCCGCTCTGTGCGACAGAAAGGGTTACCCGGAAAAGTTTGAATCACTTGAAAAGGTAATTCTCCGCAGTCCGCAGAAGATCACAAGGGAAAATGCTGAAATGCTTTTCAGAAAAGACATGTACCTCTCCGCCTCAAAGGTCGAGACCTACTACAACTGTCCTTTCCAGTATTTCTGCCGCTACGGTCTTAACATCCGCCCCAGGAAACGTGTCGAACTCTCAAGTCAGCTCCGCGGTTCCGCAATTCACTATGTCCTCCAGCGAATCCTTGAGGACCACTCAAAATCGGAATTTGAAAGCCTCGAACAGGACATTCCACTTCAGGAGAAACTTATCAGAGGCTACCTGGCTGACTATCTTGAAGAAAACGGCGTTGAACTGAAAAACGACAAGAAATTCGAATATGAATACAACAACCTCATATCTACGATGACTGACGTGTTCACCAGAATGATTGCAGAGTTCAAAGTATCAAGTTTTGAGCCTATAGGTCAGGAATATGACATCAAAAAGGAAATGCTCTGTGATGACGGCAGCAAAATGACTATGAACGGCAGCATAGACCGTGTTGACAAGTATATTGCAGACGACGGCAATGAGTACATACGCGTCGTAGACTATAAGACATATGTTAAGAACTTCCGTCTTGACTATGTCCTTGCCGGTCTCAACATGCAGATGCTCATCTACTTGTTTACCATAACCGGTAAAGGTTATATGGACTCTGCCACTCCTGCCGGAGTGCTCTATTACAAGACTAAAAAGGCCTCAACTTCTTTTGACAGCCGCGACCTGACGGAAAGTGAAAAATTTGAGAAGAAGGTCACCGACAACCGCAGCAGCGGTATGTATCTGTTAAATGACGATGTACAAAACGCCATGGAAAAAGATAAAGCGGAGTTATTCTATCCTCTGACAGACAGCAAAGGAAATCTGATAGAAAACCTCGTAACTCTTGAGGAAATAGGTAAAATATCAAAACTCGTAGACAAGAACCTTAACAATATGGTTTCCAATCTTCACAACGGCGAGATAGAAATAAAACCCATTTACAACTCAACCGAAAAACTTGACGGCTGTGAGTACTGCGATTATGCAAATGTTTGCGGCTTTGAAACGGTTCTGTATGAACAGAACAAATTCTCCAAACACACAAAGGCCGAAGTACTTGCAACCCTTGAAAAGGACGGTGAATCAGATGCCTGAAGAAAGAGAATGGACAAAATCCCAGAATAAAGCTATTACAAGCGGCGGACAGGCCATAGTCGTCAGCGCCGCAGCGGGTTCAGGTAAAACGACCGTCCTCATCGAAAGAATCATACGGAAAATACTTGCAGGTAATTGCAATGTTGACGAACTGCTTATAGTAACCTTCACACGCGCAGCGACAGCTGAAATCCGGACAAGGCTATCCACTGCAATCACGGATGCTCTCAAGGAAAACCCAAACGACAGCAACCTCATTAAGCAGCAGATGCTTGTACCTTCAGCAAATATTTTCACAATCGATGCATTCTGCGCAGACCTTGTCAGGAACAATTTTGAGACACTCGGTATCAGGCCTGATTTCGGCACACTTGATGACGGGTTAAACAAGGTATATTCCTCTGAAGCCATGTCAGCTGTTCTCGACAAGTACTATGAGGAAAACAGCGCAAGTTTCAATATCCTGAAAAGCATTATCAAGGATTCCTTCAACTACAAGTTTGAACAGGCAATCAATGATATCTACACAAAGGCGCAGGCCTATACCGATCCGCAGAAAGTCCTTAAAGAGTCACTCTCCTACTACGAGTTTGACGGACCGGTCAAAGATGCTCCGGTTGTAAAAGAAGCCATAAAAGGTTTCCTGGACTATGCCGATTACATACTTGACGGATTGAACAGAAGTATTTCATTCCTGGAAAGCAACGAAGAAATAATCTCAACTGAGGGTGGCAGAAAAGTCCGCGACATGTTAAGCAGTGACCGTTCAACTTTTGAGGAATGTTGCGGCTATGTCAAAAACGCGGAATTTGAAAAAGCATTTAAACTGGCTGAAGACTATTCTCCTGACACCTGGAGCAGCTCGGGATTCCCTCAAAAAGCAGACTTTGAATTAAAAGTCGCGAAGTATTACAGGGACCTCGCAAACGGTTTCACCAACAAGGCCAAGAAAGGCATTAAAAGTTATTTCGGCACCGGGCTCAAAGCATTTGAGTCGGATCGTGAAGTCCTTCTCCCCGCGCTCAAAACCCTTCTGGCAATTGTAGAGGACTTTGATGCCGAATACAGAAAGATTAAAGAAGAAAAGAATGTCCTGGATTTCTCCGATATTGAACATCTTGCGTACAGCCTTCTTATCAAAGACGGCAAGAAGACCCAGCTTGCATGTGATTTGTCAAAGAACTATAAAGAAATACTCATTGATGAGTACCAGGACACAAACGAACTTCAGGATGCCATTTTCTCGGCAATATCCGATAATGAAAACAATCTCTTCATGGTCGGAGACATTAAGCAAAGTATATATGCATTCCGAAATGCCATGCCTCAGCTCTTCCTGCACAAGAAAGACACTTACCCGGGCTCAATGTCGCTCGGTGAAAACTTCAGGTGCAGTTACGGCATAATCGAATATGTAAACTTCCTTTTTGCTCAGATAATGAGTAAAGATTGCGGAGATATTGACTACAGCAAGAAAGAGGAACAGCTTCAATACGGTCGTAAGGAAAAGTGTGATCCTTCCCGCCCGGATGTTGAACTGCATCTCTTCGAAGGAAACAAGACCAAGAACCTGCCGACAGAAGGAAGATATATCGCAAAGTATATTTCAGAAGCCATGGAGAAAGACAGGGATCTGAAATACTCGGATTTTGCCATACTTATGCGAAAAGTTGCTTCCGACAAAGGCAGCAAGGTTGCCCAGGCCCTTGTGGATGCAAACATTCCCGTTGCTTTTGAAGGCGGAGCAGATTTCTTCGACACTGCCGATGTCAAAATTGTACTTTCCCTGCTGCATGTCATTGATAATCCTCTGCAGGATGTACACATGCTAGCAGTTTTGATGTCACCTGTCTTTTCCCTTTCAGCGGATACAATTACAAAAATAAGGTGCCAGGACAAAAACACTTCACTTTATGCAAATCTGCTTTCACTGAAAGACAGCGACAGTCAGATCTGCAGCATTATTGATACTATCAGCCTGTACAGGCAGCTTTCAATCACCATGCCTGTCGGAGAGCTCATAAGGAAGATTTATTCCGATACCCTTCTTCCCGACATAGTTGCCGCTATGCCCAATGGTCCTTCAAGACAGGCCAACCTGCTGCTTTTGCAGGACTATGCAGACAACTATGAACAGAGCAGCGAACTGGGTATCTCAAACTTTGTAAGGTTTACCGATACGCTCATTGAAAATGAACTTGACCTCAACACCGCATCACTCGGAAGCGGTACAACGAACGCGGTAAAACTGATGACAATCCACAAGAGCAAAGGTCTTCAGTTCACACATGTAATACTTCCGAATCTCGGTGACGGAAAGTATACACCTCAGAGGAACATAATCGTCAGCAAAGACATGAAAATCGGACTCAAAGCATGCGAGCCGGTAACAGGCGATACCTTCCCGTCTTTTGTCTTCAGCCACATCAAGGAAAGTCTTAAACCTGCCGAAGCATCGGAAGAACTCCGTGTGCTTTATGTTGCAATGACAAGAGCAAAGGAAAAGCTGATTCTTATCGGTTCGCCCGGCAAAGACGGAATAAACAATGCCGTTTACGCATCCGAGCTGAATGAAAACGGTGCTCTTCCTCCATATATGGTAGTAAACTCAAAGAATCCTCTGGACCTTATCATCTCAGCAACCACGCACCATTTAAATGCTGAAATCCTGGAAAAAACCGCGAAAGTCAAAACTCCTGTTCTCCCCTGCGACACGAAGATAATTGTTGAAATCCACCCTGCGGAAGATACTGAACAGGAAGCCGAGGCTGATGCACATGAACTCAGCAGTAAGATTGATGATAAGATGCAGAAAGAACTCTCAGAGCGGATGAATTATGAGTACCCGTACCTGGCGCTCAGCATGGTGCCTACAAAAAGGTCAGCATCTGCTACCGAGGCTGCCGGATTTGATACGAGATACTTTGCATCGGCAGAGCCGGAGTTCCTGCGCGGAGACAAACTGACACCCGCGCAGAAAGGTACGTGCCTGCACAGATTCATGCAGTTCGCAGAATTTGATGAAGCGAAGACTGATGCTGCAGCGGAAGTTCAGAGGCTATACGCAAAAGGCTACTTCACCGAGGCCGAGGCTGCAGCGATTGATGTTAAGAAAGTCGAAGCATTCTTCAGATCCGATATGTTTGCGCGTATGGAACGCAGCGAAAAAGTCTGGCGTGAGCACAAGTTCGCGGTACTTGTACCCGCAGTCCGCTTCAACCCTTCCCTTAAGGGCGAGATGGCTGAAGAGACAGTTCTCATTCAGGGTATTGCCGACTGTGTCTTTGTTGAGGACGACAAACTTGTAATCGTTGACTACAAGACCGACAGGACAACTGTTGAGGAAGAACTTATAAATCGCCACAAAGCACAGCTTATGACCTATGCCGAAGCACTTACCGACGCCCTGGCAATGCCGGTAAAGGAAGCTTATGTCTACGCCTTCAGCCTCGACAAAGAAATAAAAGTAATATAAAAAAAGCCCCTGATTTCAGGGGCTTTTTCCCTTGATTTTAGGGGTAATATCACATATAATTGTATTGGGATACGGAAGAAGGTGCATTTATGTTTCACCGGGCAATAAGCCTTGAGTTCCTTGACGGAACAAGTCTGAAAGTCAGGTTTCAGGACGGCAATGTAAAAAGATACGATATGAAGGTACTGTTTAAGAAATACCCTCAGCTGAAAGCTTTAAAAAATCGTGAACTGTTCACTTCCGGAAAGCTTTTAAGTCCCTATGGTATCGTCTGGAACGATGAACTCGATATCGAAACCGAAACAATCTATCAGGAAGGTGAAACTGTCGGGCAGGAAAATGCTGCAGATATGAGTTTTGCAGACGCCGTGCGCAAAGCACGGGCTGAAGCCGGAATATCTCAGACTCAGCTTGCAGAACTGACGGGTATAGATCAATCAGATATTTCCAAGATAGAAAGAGGTGTTGCGAACCCGTCTGTTTCAACACTTCAACGTATAGCCAAGGCACTCGGAGGACGGTTAACGATTACCATCGATTTGCCTCGTGCCGTTTAACAACAAAAAAGCTCCCCGCGAGGGGAGCTTTTAATTTTGGGTTAGTCCTTTGATTTCGGAAGGGCTATAGTGACCTTGAAGAGGTCGCCGTCGACCGAGAGGTTGAAACGTCCGCCCTGGAGTTCAGTGAGGGACTTGGCTATTGAGAGGCCGAGGCCCGAACCCTCGTTGGTGCGTGACTCTTCGCCCTGAACGAAGCGGTCGGTAAGGCGCTCAACATCGAAGTGCATCTCGTCCTTCGCGACATTCTTCATGGTGATGCTGGCGAACGTGTTGCCGGATGCAATATCGAGGTAGACACGTGAGCCCGGCATTGCATACTTCTTGACGTTTGAGAAGAGATTCTCAAGAATGCGGTAGGTCTTCTGTCCGTCTGCGACAATGTATACGGGGTTTTCGGGAGCATTTATCTTGAGTTCAAGATCTGCTGCGGTGAGGTCGTCCTCATACTCGCCGTAAATCTGCTCTGTGAGCTCGTTTACGTCGATTTTAACCATGTTGAGCGTTACATTGCCGGAAGAGGCTTTGGAGGCCTCCACGAGGTCCTCAACGAGTTTCTTGAGCCTGTGTGATTTCTCATCGAGAACGCCTATATACTCGTTTGCAGTGGCGTCTTCAATATCACACTGTTTAAGAAGGTCAGTGTATGTGATGATTGAGGTCAGCGGAGTCTTGAGGTCATGTGAGACATTCGTGATGAGTTCGGTCTTCATACGCTCGGACTTTGTAGCCTCATCGATTGCTATGTTCAGACCGTTTGTGAGGTTGT
>Ga0247609_10003669_pt1 | contig 15488 bp, 8 predicted proteins | sample 172DNAGHGlowgp2_FD_193487 | JGI IMG/M metagenome (GOLD analysis project Ga0247609, IMG submission 193487) | Sheep rumen microbial communities from Palmerston North, Manawatu-Wanganui, New Zealand - 1728 DNA GHGlow gp2 | ecosystem: Host-associated > Mammals > Digestive system > Stomach > Rumen ...
AGAAATCAGAAAATGGCAGCGTCAATAACCTGGTTACCGACATGACCAAGTATACCGACATGACCAAGTTGCGCGACAGCTTGTTCTATTACAGTCCCGACTATCAGGACTTGCCCTACGACTTCTTCAGCTACTATGTCGACGATTTCGTGCCCAACAGCACCAATACTCATCGTGAGGCCGACCGCATCTATCACGACATCACAATCGACGGCAGTCAGGACATCATGTGCGGAATGGCAGACCCGCTTGACTCGCTGATTCAGGCTTTTCAAAGTCATCCGGAGTCGTTTGCCAAAAACTCACCGCTCAAGGCGCTGAGCATTACCGACCAGTTTAAGCTCATGAGTGTGGGAGGCTATTGCGCATACGCTGCTCACCGTGGCATTGACCCGCAGGTGAAGATGACCCACCAGCTGGCTCGTCTAAAATTCTTTGCCCACCCTGGTGACGAGTCGTGCGATAGCATCACGATTACAAAGATTGAAGTCCGTTGCCCCAACAGTGGCCAGCTGACGGTGGCGAGCAGAGATGTGAAAGTCCATCCGCTTGGCTTCCAGTGGTCGCCGACCAATGGCAGTGTCTTTCTGAAAGAGCCTTCCGTCGATGGCTTTACGCCCTGTGAGGACTTGAAGCCGATCAAGATTGAATGGAATCCTGCAGAGGCTGATAAAAACTGGTATTATCGCAAGGCTCACGAGATTGGCGGAAGCCTGATGGTGCCACCGGCCGAAGAGTATGACTTATGTCTGTATTTCACACAGAAACAGCCGATTCAATATGGTGGCAAGGATACAAGAGATGTAGAATATCAGGCCAATTACAAGATAACGCTGGCTAACAAGAATGATAGGTTCAAAGCGGGCATCGTCTATCCGGTGCATATCGGTGTCTATGGCTTGCAGGAGATCAAAGTGTCTACCTGGGTACAGGGATGGGAGCAGGCTCCCGACAATGCCGTCACCCCCATCGACCCGGATGCAGAGATTATCGAATAAGGACAGCTACAATCAAAGCTTCTATAAAAACGAGAACATTTTTTTATTATTAATTCATTTATTTATTCACTTAAAAAATTAAAAAGATGAAGAAAATCCTTTTCTTTTCGCTGGCAGTAGCAGGAATGCTGACCAGTTGCTCGTCTGACGACAGCGTGAACATGAGTGGCAATGAAGCCAACATCGGCAGTGGTGTACCCATTGAGTTGAGCTTTGGTTCCAATGTTACTACTTCTACTCGTGGTACAGGTACTGTAGGCTATTATTCAGATAGTGCAGCCAATGTTTGGCACAATCAGACTGTTCATATCTACATGTTAGAACAGGGCACAATGAATTTAGCCTCACTTACTAAAGATGACAATGGAGAACCAATAGATCCAATTTATGACAATGAGCCTTTCCTAACTCCTGGAAAACCATTTGCAAATATGGATCCTTCAGAACAAGGTCCGCGGAATTCAGGTATTGCTCGTCCTGCAAATTCGCTTGTCAAGTATTATCCTATTATGGGTAATTTCGACTTTTACGGATATCGTGTGGATGATGCAAAAATTGAAACTGGTTATCCTAAGAAGACTGCAACAGATTTGAAAGTGAAGTTTACGATGAACGGTTCTCAAGACATTATGGCAGCACGTGCCTATGTTCCCTTCAACAGCACAAACCTTCCTGATCCGAACCGTTATTATTCGGCTTATGCTGCTCGTCGTAACGTTCAGCCAGTTCTTGACTTTAAGCACTTACTGAGCCGTTTCTCGTTTGAAGTGATTCCGACTGATTCTGGAGCAGTTGACTCTATTAGTGGTGTTCTTATTGATTCAATTGTGATTTCAACAACCAAACATACTGCTGAATTCACTATTGCTCGTATTCCTACGGCAGCCGACTCTACTGATGTTGACTCTGTTTATTTCAAGGGTAAATTCCAAAAAGATCTTGAATGGTTTAATGAGAATCAGATTAAGAGATTTGCTTTGATGCAGCGTGATACAGCTTGGCATTACTATACAGAGCCTACTTATGATTATAAAAATAATCTTGACAGTCTGCCTCTTGTTCCATTAGACTCTGTTGACTTGAGAAAACGTACACAAGAAGTTGCTGTTGGTGTAGGTGAGGCTATGTTCTTGGCTCCAGATGTGGATGAATATGATGCAACCATTTACGTTCACCAGTGGACGAAGCTCAGTTATGATTCAATTCCTTTCAATAAACCATCTAACCTTGTTAAAAAGCCCTATGATGTAAAAGCTAAGATTAAGCTTCAGAATGGTGCAAAGTTCAAACAGGGGTACTCTTACAAAGTTTCGATTAGGGTTTCTGGTTTGCAGGAGATTGTCTTAAGAACTGTTCTCACAGGTTGGGACAAGGGTGAAGATATCACTATTATGCCTGAGGAAGACGAGAATCCTATTTGGCCAAATCCTTAATTTAATTCAACATGCGAATCCATAAGCTCTATATTGCCCTGATTTCTGCCGCTGCGATGGTAGCGAGCTGTTCGAGCGAAGACGATATCGTCATGAGCCCGAAGCCACAGCCGCAGCCAGAGGTACAGGTCGTAGATCCAGATTCCGTTCCACAGCCCATTCTGGTGGGTATGGGTGGTCTCGCTGTCAGCACGGCTGTCAGCGAGACCCGAGGAACGGGTACTGTGGGTGACATGACCGGCTCGGCAAGAAATAAGTGGCAGTCGCAGCATGTAAAGATTTTCATGCTCGACAAGGGCACAATGAATCCGACAATCTTCCCGGACGAACTGAATAAGCCAATCTACAAGAATGCTGACTTCTGGACACCGGGAAAGCCGAACACGGAGACTCCGTTCCAAGGAGTGACAGATCCGTTGGTAGGCGTTGTGGATTCGGGTATTGCCCGACCCGTTGACAATCGGGTGAGGTACTATCCGCCACGCGGCAACTCCGACTTCTGGGGCTACCGAGTCGACAGTTGTGAGCTGGCAGAACCTTATCAGACAGACGATGCCTGGAAGGTTGATTTCAAGATCGACGGTTCACAGGACATCATGGTGGCCAGAGCTATTCCTTCTCAGGAAGATATCGACTCGCTGGGTCGCACAGCTGGCTTGGATGCCGATGCAAATGCTGTCAACCGTACGCGAGCCTACTCAGGCTTTGCTGCCCGGCATGGCATTCATCCCTCGATGACCTTCCGTCACAAGCTGGCTCGTCTCACCTTCCAGATCAGACCTATGCTTGACAAAACGGTCGACCCCGTCAAGGGCATCACCGTAGACAGCATCTCGGTGGCTTCATGGTCGAAGGGAACGCTGACGATTGCCAAGCTGAATGATCCTGACGGTTCAGAACAGAATATCGAGTGGGACAAGTCGTCTGACAAGCGTGACACGCTCTACCTGAAGCAGCGCGCACAGGATTACAATGCTACCATTCTTACGGACAGCCTGAATCTCGTCAAGCTCGAGTCGCTCGATCTGAAAGGTGCCACCAAGAAGCAACTCTATCCCATCGGTGAGTCGCTGCTCGTAGCGCCTGATACAATCTATCGCATCCGCGTCCACCTGACACAGATGATTGAGAAGTATTATGACGACCCGACCGATCTGAAGGCTCAGGACTACTGGTACGATGACTACATCAAGCTGCCGAACAATGCTCCTTTCCTGGAGGGCTGCTCTTACAAGGTGAACATCAGCCTCTACGGTCTGGAGACCATCAAGATTACGACGGTGCTGACAGGATGGAACGACGTGGATGAGCCCATCGAGCTGCAGCCGGAAGACGAGGATGATGTTCCGGATCTGGAGCCTTGATGCGTGATATGATATGATTTCAAAAAAAGAGAAATAAGAAATGAAATTGAACAAGATCTTTTTTGTCCTCTCTGTAGCAGCAGCATTCGCTGCCTGCTCAAACGATGAGGTGCTCTCTGCACAGCAGGATGCCAGCGACGAGATCGTCGCACCTGAAGGCGGACTGGTACCTGTACGGCTGGGCATAGGCACTACGGATATTACCCGTGCCGCTATAGAGAGTGATGCGAATAAGCTCTTCGAATTGGATAGCATCGGTATGTTCATGCTTGCCCGCTACGAGACGGGTATCAATGCTGAACCGTTGCCTCTGGATTGGCTGCGTACTTCTCCAGTTTCTCAAACTGTCCATACGGGTGTTTCGTCTGACTATCCTGTTTGGGTGGACAACAGAATCTCCCGGGCAAAGAAGAACGACGGAGGAACAGCTGTCAACGTGTTGTTCAGAACGACTGACGACACGAATGATACGCTCGTTTACTATCCTGTCGGCAACTGGTATAGCTATCGTTTCTATGGCTATTATCCGTATCAGGACTTCAGCAACGTAGAGTACAATGCCTATACGAGAAAGGTGCATTTTTACGGACTCGATGGTAAGACCGATATCCTGTGGGGACGCTCGGGCCGTGCAGACCTGAGTGATTCGAAGGAAAAGTTTGCCTATTGTGCAAAGTACTTCCGTTTCTCAGGAAACTCACAGAAATATCCTGAGGTGAAGTTCAAGCATCGCATGATGGCATTCCAGTTCCAGATTCAGGGACTGCCCGATGAGAATGCTGCTACAGAGGCTGACAAATGGACGGGTTGCGACTCGATGTCGATCGACACAATCATTATCGTCAATGCGCCGACAGAGGCTGTGCTGACTGTCGCCGACTTGGCAGATGATACGGACGATGACAGCGACCCGAACTGTCAGGACGGAATACTCCATAGTGACTGGGTGAATAATCTGCAGGATTTGGGTGTCGTCGGATGGCCTTTGATTGATAAGGATGTGCCGGGCTATGACGAGCATATCGACGGAGAGTTCTCGAAAAAGCGCTGCCACCGCGACAGCATCATGGATGTAGGTCAGCGATTCCTGCTCCCGATCATCGATGCCGATGCCGTGGCTGCCGGATACAATGTGGACGCTCAGGACACGTCTCCAAAGTATCGTGTCAAGGTGCGCCTTCGTCAGCATAACGGAACATCGTCTGAAACGTTTGATCATGAGAAACCCATTGACCTGAACATTCTTACGAGTGGTGGGTATAAGATGGGTGACTGCTACAAGATTCTGCTTCAGATCTCAGGACCTAAGCACATCAACATGAAGGCTACCCTTGAGCCGTGGGTTGATGTTGCTCCTGATCCGTCAAACGACCAGGGCGTGAAACCGCTGGAATTCAACTAAACGTAACCTCTTATCAATGGATATGCCCTTCAGCGCCCGAAAGGGCAGGGGGCATATCCTTTACCAAACGAAACAGAGAAGCAAAACCTCTGCAAAAGAACTTTAATGAAGAAGAAACTCATCATCATCGTATTGACACTGATAGCATCTGTCGGCGCAAAGGCACAGTTGCTCGCAGTTAGTACCGACGCACTCCACGACGTGCTCATGCTCCCTTCACTGGGCGTTGAGATGGTCACGGGAGAGCGAACCACTTTGGGCCTGAGTGCCTTCGGCGCATACCATCCCTGGGGAAACCAGTCACGAATGGTGGCCTTGCAGCCGGAGTTCCGCTACTTCTTCTCGGGACGCCCCATGAGCCGCGAGTTTGTGGGAATCGGTGCCGTTGGCTCACTTTACGATATCACCTGGGACGGCAAGGTCTACAATGGAGAGGCCGCCGGACTCGGTATCACCTTTGGCTACGTGCTTAGCCTCACCCACCGACTGAATCTTGACTTCCATGCTGGTTTCGGCGTCGTCGTCTATCACCAGAAGGAGTATTACGTCGGTGACTTCTACGACATAGACTTCAGCAAAGGCGGTTGGCTCGAAACCAACGCCAGCGGCTACTACCTGATGCCTACCCGCATCGGCATCTCTCTGTCGTACATCTTAAAGTAGAACATATAGTAAGTCTTTATAGATTATTATAATATAGACAAATGGCAATGAACTCGATTTCCTCTAGGATACTTTTCAATTTGGCAATTGGATTTTTGCTAACTTTGTTTTCGCAAACTTCTCTGGCTCAGAAAAACGATGATTTGTTTGAAGCTGAGTTCGAGATTTCTTGCTATAATACGGTAAGTAATAGTTATGAGTATACTAGGGCATTTTATTACGGCATTGTGGCTTCAGAGGGCAAAGCTCGGGAAATAGAACAAGCTATAAAGGCAACAACGAGTAGAAAAGCTTTTGATGACATTTTGTTCAAAGAGAGTATTGGTTCTACCAGCCGACGAAAATTCAAAGCGACCGTTATGCCAGGAACTGCAGTTATAGCTATCTTGCGTGACGAACTTGAAGTGGTCGTTATACCTATTAAGCGTGGTAAAAATGTTTATCGATATACTGCCCATAACAAAAAGTATTCATCGTGGGAAAAAGGTATGGATGGTGAGGGATTTGTTTATCAAGCTCTGCCAGAAGCTACAGTGACAGTTGAGCGTGAGAGTACGGACTCTGTAAGAGTGCGTCCAAGTAAGCGTAAGGGGCACTTTAAAATTTTTCCAATCGACTTTATTTTGCGTGGTCAATGGGCCAAAAACAGCACAAGACTTATCATACAACCATATGCTGTAGATTGTTTGACTGAAGATACTCTCGAAAATCTGCGCCCTATTGTCTATGAAGGAAGGAACTTCCATGAGCTGCAAGACAAACGTATGGATTTTGACTATGAGCATGTTGATCCGTTACATCGCGGATATGATGATTCTCATGTGATTGTAAAAGGGCAAAAGATACATGTGTCAGATACTGTTATGTTCTGGATGCCAGACGTCAAACGTTCTTACAAGTGTCCTTACAGTGTTTCGTTGGAAGATTATCACCACCAGTATCATACTTTCAACGCTGAAGGCTCATGTTTAGAAATCAATCCTTTTAAGCTTTTAGATTTTACACCGGCTTTAGGTGAAATTGAGTTGAATGAAGATTTTCGAATCCCTGGCGAATCGAAATTTGGTAAAGATTCAAAAGCTTTGGATTTGAGATATGATGTAGGTAAAGATGTTTTCATTGATGACTCTCTTAACTGGGCACAACTGGATGAGATAGTGAAACAGATGAATGCTTATGGTGAATCTCTTCAGAAGTTTGATATTGAGGGATCTGCCTCACCTGATGGCTCTTATCAGGCCAATGAAGGATTAGCTCGTCGGCGAGCTTTAAATGCTGCAACTACGATTCGCTCTAAGATAAATAAGAATGTTAGTAATCCTAATATTACAGTGAAGGTCTGCACGTGGAGTGACGTGGTAGACGAGTTGAAGCGCCGAGGTAAAGCGGAAGATGCTGATGTCATTAAGAATTTGATAGACGCCAAGAAAACGGATGCTGCTATTTGGGCAGAGGTGAAGAATTTGCCTCAATATGATGAAAGTATACGTCCTGTGCTTGAGAGTCAGCGTCGAATGTCGTGTTCTATTATGTTTATGCGTCCTCATGTTCTGATAGAAGATGAAGCTGCTGAACAATATTACAAGAATAAGAAATTGGCAGAAGAAGACAAATGGAAGTTCTCAGAAGGTGACTATTACAATCTTTTCTATTATGTTACGGATAGTGCTGATTTGGATACGATTACAGTAATGGCCTATGAATATTGTAAGCGTGATCCAGATTATGTGAACATGAAGCTTGCACCCTATGTAGCTAATCGGATGGCAATGATTGGTATTAAGCGAGGTAATCCCGATCCTTCAATTCTGGATCCTTTCTTGGACTATTCTGCTAAGGCTGTTCATTTCTATAAAGCTGTAGATGAGTTGCGTACTAATGTAGTAAATAGGCGTGAGCATTTGATGAATCAGGCCATCATCTATTTCATGTTGGAAAAGCAGGACACAGCACAGCATTGGTTAGATAAGTTACTCAATCCACAACTGGTTCCTATAGCTACACGACCATCAGGAGCTGAAGCTCTTGATAAGTTTATCACCTTTGAGACACTGTATGATTCTCGAGAACCAGACGAAGAGCAGAAATATCAGGAGGCTAAAAGATTTGTCCTCTCTACAGGTGATGATAATAGAGCAGTACTATATACTGAAATACCTGAATGGAGAGAAACCTTTCAGGCAGAGCGGCTTACAGACTTAATGGACGATAATAATCCGAAGAAGTGGTATCTCAAAGGATTGCAGTGGGCCAGTGAGTCCAAGATTGCAACCCAAAGTCTGGAAGACCTTGTTAGTGGTCGAGTACCAGGAACCTCAGAGAACGGGGAGTTTCGCAAGTTGTCTGAAGCAGAAGAAGCTATGCTTGTTGGTCAAGAGGCCAGTAAGTATTTTGCGGAACTTGAAAAATGGGAGGAAGAGCATAAGAATGACCCCAAGGTGGCTGTTAATCCAGAAGATACAGTAAGTGTTGACAATATACCTTATTATTTAGCGTATTTCCAGCATTGTTTCGATTTGGAACCTCGCTATCAGCGATTCTATTACCAAGACGGACATTTGCTACCATCATTTAGAAGGGCTCATAAATACAAGTTCAAAGATGTACCCGCCTATCGAAGATTATTCAAGATGCTGAAGGCAAAGGACGACATGACGCGTGCTGAACTGTTGAAGTCAATGGAAAATGACTTAGATGATGTTCAGACACAAAGTACGAACAATACCGAAGTTCCTGAGCAGTCCTCAAATAATAATGTATCAAACAACAATAATGAAGAATTGAAAGAAGAATGAAAAGATATTTGTTTTGCATAGTATTCCTGTCGTTCTTCTTGTCAACAGCTTTGATGGCAGTTCCAAGACTGAGAATCGATAATAAGTCATTAATAGCTGAACCAGACACGACGGAATATGGTGAAGATACGTATGAAGCAACTGTTGACACTATTAAAAAAACAAAGGCGAACAAAGCGGTAGGTATCGATGCATTTGAATATGTGCTTGGTCCTCGTTATTTGGCCTACGGTGACACTCTTACCCAGCGTCATTGGTACGATAATATGTTCCTGGAGGTGGGTATGGGTCTGGAGCAGCTGATTGCACCGTACGATGCATACGCCTTCAAACCGTTTACGACGGTGCATGGCGGTCTGGGCATCCAGTTAGGGAAGTACCACTCGTTGCGTGGTATTGCCGAGGCGACGGTGGGTTATCAGAAGCATAAAGACCTGCTCTTCCTGCGTGGTGAGGCGAAGATGGATCATCTTTTCGATGTCTCTTCTTACTTCGATGGCTATGATCCCACACGCCTGTTAGGCGTCTCGACCATCATTGGCGGCGGCTTGCAATATTCCGTGCTGACACCCAGCAGTACTAACCCAAAGAAAGGTCTGGGTGCTGAGATTCATGGCGGCTTACAGTTGCGCTTCAATACGGGTCCCCATGGTTCGTTCAACATTGAGCCTTATCTGGGTATCGGTCCCGACCGTATGGATCTGAGTGGTGACAACTGGCGAAAGACCGACATGTTCTACGGCGTGAACGTGAACTACATCTACTATTTCAATAACCATCTGACCCGTGCTGCCCGCATGCGTCTGATTGATAGTCGTGATGAGCGTAACTACCTGACCAAGGACTCCATGCTGCAGTCGTGGGCCAATCCCTGGTTCTTCGAGGTGGCTGCGGGGCCTGTGTGGCTTGACGGGGCAAAGGTGCCGTTGTCAGAGACTTTGGGTCACAACATCTCGCTCTCTGTGGGCAAGTGGTTCTCGCCTGTCATCGGTGTCCGTGCTACTGGTTCAGAGCGTATGACCACCTGGGCCCGTCGAACTGAAATCGTAAACAACGTGGAGCATGTCCTGACCTACGGCAACCATTATCTCAGTCTCCGTGGCGATGCCATGTTCAATCCGCTGGGCTTCACCCATAACTACGACTGGAACGCCCCGGCAGGTGCCTATCTGATGGGCGGCTACGAGCTGGGCTGGTTCTCGAAATCACAACCGGGCACTCCGTTGCGCTGCTTCAGTGAGTCGTATTCGGCTGCCATTCATCTCTGGTACAGGTTGAGCGAGGGTGTACAGTTCTTCGTAGAGCCGCGCTTCATGCATAACACCTATAAGATTCCCTATACGAACGTGAAGTGGAACCATCAGTATGCCGATAACTCGTTTATGGTCAATCTGGGTGTCACGGCTACCGGTCTTTCACGTAAGTACCGCACTGAGCTGACCGAGGAGGAACGGAGTGCCAAGCCGATGCGCTGGTCGTTCGGCGTGGGTGGCGGTACCAACCTGATCCAGACGTACATGCGCTACGACGAGAAAGAGGCATTCCCTTTCAACATCAATGCGTTTGCACAGTATAACTTCGATGCAGTGTCAGCCGTAAGGGCGGGATTTGAGTTCTTCGTCCACTCGGCTACCGACTATACCAAATATAATGACTATAATGTGTTGATGCATACCAAGTACGGCATGGGACCCATGACGCGTGAGGGCCTCTGGGATCACACCTACTACCTGGGCTTGACTTCGCTGAACTATAGTGTGAACCTGACCAACCTGATGGGGGGCTATCGTCCCGGACGGCTGTTCGAGGTAGAGGCCTTCGGCGGCCCCGGCGTGGCCTTCTTCTTCGGCCAGACGGGACAGCTGAACCCGAAGGAGCTGCTCTATCAGGGTCACGATGCCCAGTCGAAGATTGGTATCAAGCAGGGTGCTTATGCCTCGGCCAATGGTGGCGTGAAGCTTTCGGTGAACCTCACAGACCATCTCGGCCTCTATGTGTCGCCACAGATATACTACATTCATAAAATAAACCTGCAGGCCATCCTGATTACTCGCACCGGCATCTTAGAGACGCTCGATCTGGGGGCACAGTTCAGGTTTTAGGAAATAGAAGTTTTTTGACAATCACGAAACACGTCGTTGCTTATGAAATACTTGCAGATCATGATGATAGCCCTTGCGCTGATGCTCTCCGGTTCGGTGCAGGCACAAACGAAGCAGGAAAAGGCAGAGAAAGCCAGACTGGAGAAGGCGGAAAAAGCCGCTAAGGCCAAGGAGGCTGCTGAGGCAAAGAAGGCTGAGAAGGCCCGGAAGGCTGAAGAGGCCAAGAAAGCCAAGGAGGCGAAAAAAGCTGAGAAGGCTGCGAAGGGGAACAAGGCTGCGGAGAGTTCCAAGACCTCTAAGTCATCGAATTCTTCGAAGGGTGCTAAGACTGCGAAGTCTTCCAAGACGGCCAGGGCAAAGGGTGTCAAGTCGCCGGATGTAACGACCTATGATGTGAAGCTTGGCGCGTTGCTCGGTCAGAAAATTGCCAAGGAAGGAACACCTCAGTATCTCGCCCAGCGTCAGGCAGTGGTGGTAACTATGGACTCTATCATCAAGTATGCAGGTCGCCGAGAACTGGCTCAGAAGTATTTCGGAGAGGAACCGACACCTGCAGCCCTTATGCGCTTCTCTGATCTGGTCTGCCAGAAGTTCAATTGGGATCCAGTGCTGATGGACTCTATAGCCAGTGGTTATTATACGCTTTATAATAACGAACACTATGGTAAGCTCCGCTATGGGGTGATAAAAAGCTTATATCCAAAGTATATAGATGCCTACTTTAATGAGGCTCGTCTGTTTCATCAGATGGCTTGGAAGGAAGATGCAGATGGATGGCATATTGATCCAGACAAGTTGGAAGATGCAAAAGAACAATTAGACAGTGCAAAAATCGTAATGCCAGATAACGAAGAACCATATATGCTGTGGGCCAGGTTACAGGCTCCACATATTCATCACACAAAGACTCCGATGATAGACGAAGAATTAGCTGAATTAAAAGCTAAGTTCCCGTCATATCCCTGCTATTTGGAGATAGCACGTTATTATGAGGAAATATTGGCAAAGAAGGATAAGAATTTCCTCTTAGATGCAGCTGCATATTATGAGAAGGCTGGTAGTTATAATGAACTTACCGCAGCGCATTGGACGAATTTCTCAATGCTTGTCTTTCAATATTTTAATAGTTTCCCTGAACCAGATTATGGCGTGTCGATAGCAAATAGAGGCTTGGAATTGTTCCCTAATCATCCTCCGTTGATAAGGGCTAAATTGTGGAATTACGGTAGATATGAAAAATGGGATAATGTATTGGAGATGGCTGATTCATTTTTCGTAATGACAGATACTCTTGTACCGAGTTTCAATGATTATAAATTTATTGCTAATGCATACATGAATAAAGGAAGATACACAGAGGCAATAGATGGATATGTTAAAGAATTGGAAATGGTCAAAGATACTTTAGAGCGTCTAAATGCAATAATTGATCTGATGGATTGCTATAACCGTACATCACAATACAATAAGACCATAGAAACGTTTCCAGAGTATGAGGCTCTTAGACTTAGTTTTGGAAGGAGAATGGAATATGCACATTATAATCAGCTCATAAATGCATATATATATTTAGGTGTTGATTCTGCATATACAGTTGATGAAAGAATTCATTTTCTTGAGAAAGCTGATTCTGTATGTCAATTAGCTGCAGAGGCTTCACCAGAATATTTGGTTCGAATCAATGATGTTCGATTCTGGACAATACTTGTCGGTGCTCTGGCCAAGGTGAAATATAATGGCTTCAATGAAGAATTTGTTGTTCTTCCGGAATTCTTAGAGGGTGCGCAACGGCTATATAAATCGGCTGAAGAACAGGAAGAACGTAAAGACAATGATTATTATTTCATGATGAAGGGCTATTACTGGGCTATGATACATTATTCTTATCTTGAAGATGAGGAAAACCTATATCTTATGTCTGAAAAAATGTGTTCAGTAGATATGCCGTCTGAAATGGAACTAGTATCTTTGTCAAAAGAGAGACAAGAAGAGTATGCGAAATGGGTTGACAAAGCTGTGCAGATAAATATCGATTTAAGTTCTAAATTTGGGAGAAAAAATAAAAAAAGAAGATAGTTCCCTCGTTTGGTCGGATTTGCAATCCGACCATTTTTTATATAAGCATTTGTAATGCACTGATGCAATTCCGTTGTTGATGGATTGTTTAGCATTACAAATGCTTATATTCATTTTGTCTGGATTGCAAATCCAGACAAACGTACTGCGAGAACTTGTAGGTTTTCGACAAATCTCGTGTAATTCATTGTCAAAAAGATAATTCTGTTTTGCATAGAATCTGCTTGAAAAACCATGTCATCTGCGTCATCTGTGGTCATGTGAAAGTGCAGAAAAGTTCCGTATTTTAAAATGTTTGTTTCTTCCTACACCCTACACCTTTTTGCTTAATCTTCTGTTAGTCAGTATGTTATCTGGTGTGGGATGAGGTGAGAGGTGTAGGATGGAAGTGCGAAATGCAGTGGAAATCGACATGACAGGAACATCCGTTCGATGCCTACGAAGACGATGACAACTTCTAAACGACCTGAATGGAGCCGTTCCCAATGACAGCTCACTACTTCTGGGCAATGTGTTCGGAGACCAAAAACAAACTGTACATAAGTCATGTACAGTGTGTTCGTAAGTCATAAACACTGTGTTCGGAGCTTAAATACGTTAGTGAAGTGAGGTGTAATCTTGAGAGAACTTAGAGAGGTGCTAATGCTTTTATATGCTCCTGATGCCATTACATTCAGGATAGTTGCTGCAGCTCCAGAATTCTTTACCCGAGTTGATGCCCTTCTTGGCCGTTCGCTTGATCATAGGCTTCCCGCAAAGCGGACAGGTGGGTGCAGCGCTCTGAACGCTCTGTTGTGTGCGATAGGCCAGTCGTTCTGCCGTGAGACCCTCTGTGAAACCGCCCTCCTCTCTGAAAGTGTCCAACTGCCGTTCTATCTGACGGTTCAGCATCATGATGAGTCGGTTGCAAAGGACTAACAGGCAGTTGGCTGCCACAATTGAATTTCCATTGTTTAGCCAGGCGTCGAACTTATGTTTCTGTGCAAGGATGTGTATGCTACTCTGATGGAGTACATCATCCTTGTAGTTTGGTCGGTCAAGCCGGATATTGCTGACGGCTTGAAACTGACTATCGTTGACCGACCAGGGGATGCTCTCCTGTCGCAGTAGCCAGTTCATGTAGTCGTTTGCCAGTTCAGCGAGAGTGGCACGAGCCACGTCGGTCAGTCTCATTTCTGTCTCCTTCGATGTGGCGTGGCGTGAGTTCCCTTCGGCGATGTTGGCAGGAGCCGACCGTGCCGCCATGGTCATTTGGTCGAACTGCCGTCCGCAAGGGTCATTGGTGTGGTTCAGAAAACGGGAACAAAAATCTTGGGTGGCTAACTGAATGACGTTAGCAAGCACCCAAGTGTCTAACCAGAAATAGCTGAATCTGGTGATTTCAATCATTGTTCTTTGTTTTTCTTTCGTTATTCCGTTATTTCGTTATTCCGTTATTACGAGGCCTCGTTATCCCGTTGTACCGTTATAACGTTATTACGAGGTCTCGTTATCCCGTTATTCCGTTATAACGTTATAACGAAACAAACGAAACAAACGAAACAAACGGAAACAACGGGATAACCTCACGAGGCCTACAGCGTGGAGCGGTACCATTCGAAGAGCTTCTGTACGCCGTCCTCAATCTCAACCTTGTGAGTCCAGCCGAGAGAATGGAGCTTCGACACGTCGATGAGCTTACGCATGGTGCCGTCGGGTTTAGAGGCATCGAACTCAACCGTTCCCTCAAAACCTACGGCCTTGACCACCAGTTCAGAGAGCTCGCGGATGGTGAGTTCCTTGCCTGTGCCCACGTTGATGTGGCAGTTGCGTATCTCGCCCAGCTTGGGGATGGCTCCGCCGCGTCCGGCCGAGTGGTTGCGGTCGACGGCTCCGTTGGTAGAGGCTCCATAGTGTACAGAGGAATATTTCTCGATGCCTATAATGTCGCTGAAGTTCACGTTGAGCAGCACATGTACCGAGGCATCGGCCATGTCCTCGCTCCAGAGGAATTCGCGCAGCGGTGTGCCCGTGCCCCACAATACCACCTTGTTGTCTTCTATGCCGTACTTCCGTAATATCGTGATAACGGTTTGTCGGGAGGCTGATCCGTCAACGCCCTCCACGGGCCGCTTATTCAGGTCGGTGGCAATCATGTCCCATGCGTTGTCGTGGATGAGCTTGGCCAGATAGACCTTGCGCATCATGGCGGGCATGACGTGTGAGTTCTCCAGATGGAAGTTGTCGTTGGGACCGTAGAGGTTGGTAGGCATCACGGCGATGTAGTTGGTGCCGTACTGCAGGTTGTACGACTCGCACATCTTCAGACCTGCAATCTTGGCGATGGCATATTCCTCGTTGGTGTACTCCAGTGGCGAGGTGAGTAGGCAGTCTTCCTTCATGGGCTGCGGTGCATTCTTCGGATAGATGCACGTAGAACCGAGGAAGAGCAGCTTCTTCACGCCGTGGGCGTAGGCCTCGCTGATGACGTTGCACTGAATCTTCATGTTCATCATGATAAAGTCGGCGCGATAGAGCGAGTTGGCCATGATGCCACCTACGAAGGCGGCGGCGAGCACAACGGCATCGGGGCGCTCCTCGTCGAAGAACTTCCTGACGGCTACCTGATCGGTCAGATCCAGCTCCTTGTGCGAACGTCCCACGAGGTTTGTATAT
>Ga0247609_10003671_pt1 | contig 15484 bp, 16 predicted proteins | sample 172DNAGHGlowgp2_FD_193487 | JGI IMG/M metagenome (GOLD analysis project Ga0247609, IMG submission 193487) | Sheep rumen microbial communities from Palmerston North, Manawatu-Wanganui, New Zealand - 1728 DNA GHGlow gp2 | ecosystem: Host-associated > Mammals > Digestive system > Stomach > Rumen ...
AGTGTATACTGTGTGTCAGGAGGTGTAGCCCATGTACCATCACCACGTAGATAAGTATTTGTATCACCAGATACACTAACACCAATCTTACCATCAGCACTAACACTTATATTATCACCAACAATGACACCACCAAGTGATTCTCTTGTAGCAGCAGTTAGTGTATACTGTGTGTCAGGAGGTGTAACCCATGTACCATCACCACGTAGATATGTGTTTGTATCACCAGGTACACTAACACCAATCTTACCATCAGAACTAACACTTATATTATCACCAACAATAACACCACCAAGGGAGGTATTAGTTGCAACAGGCAGTGTATATTGTGTGTCTGTATCGGGAGGTGTAACCCATGTACCATCACCACGTAGATAAGTATTGTTAATATTTGTTGTAGGAAATTTAATACCACCAATTACAGATGATGATGCAGGAACAACTGAAATAACACCACTAGATCCTATAGTAATACCTGTGTTATCTGCTATTTTTACACCACCTAGTTCTCCAGCTGAAGCAGACTGAAGGGTATAAACATCATTAGGAGGTATTACCCATTGACCTTTACCATTAAAAAATTTAGCCTCTTCATCAGGCAATTTAGGCGTTAATCCATTGGCTTCTGCAGTAACTGTATCTTTATGAGCATATATACGCTCTATTATAACATCATGAGCTTTTCTAACTTCATGAACAAATCGTTTAGCTTCTGCTTTACTTATTGCTTTATATGCCATCACTCTCCCTCCTCCTTAAAAATATCTTGTACATCTTGCTCTGTAAATGCTTCAAATACAACATCGTCAGCCGATATAGAGGGAGTGATTGTACAAACAAGGGTATCGCCCACCATAGTTAATCCTTCTCCAATCTTAACACATCCTAATTGCGTAGATGATGCTATTGGAAGAGAAGGTTTTGCTATGGATTTTTTAAATAATTCTGAAAATAAGTCCCAGTTATCTTTTGGTAAACGTTTATATTTACTCATTATTCCCTTCCTCCCTTTACAGTATTTATTCAAATGTCGAACTTAAATTTTAAAAGATTAGCATGAGGGAATTCCCTCATGCTAAATCTTTAGTATTCGTCTTTAAACATATCATCTATATCATCTTGATTGAATGTTTCATATTCTATATCTACATCTACTACTACACTTCCACCAGTGGCAATACAATTTAAAACATCGCCATCTAATTCTAAATTTTTACCTAATTTAATCTTACCTATAGATGTTTGAATCGCTTTAGATATTTCTTGTGTTTCTGGATTAATTACATCTATTTCCTGTCTATCTACTGCAGTTCTTAAATCAACTTCGACAACTTCTGCATTAGTTCCTGTCATTACAAGTCCGGCACCATTTTTTGCTCCACCTTTAACAGTAGGACTCATAGTAGGTAAGACATATTCACCTGTGACAAAGATTATTTGATGACAGCGTGCAGCATTAGGGTAATTTACAACATCGATCTGATCCGGAAGAATCATTTTTCCTTCCATAATTTGATAACCAATTAAATTAGGATCATATGGAAGCGGAGAATCCCATATTACAGGAACAGATTCAACATTACTATCTCCATAATACACTGTAGCATGAGTAGGCATAGATATATCTTTTAACGGCGTTCCTTTAGGAACTGTAATAATATCAAAAGGTAATACTCTCGAGACATATTTTGATAGAGACAACATAACTCTTTGAAATTCTTCTTGAGTTACGTAATTTTTCATATCTTCTATGGTTTGATAATACCGCATGATAGTAGTTCTATCAAAATAAAGCTGAGTAGCTTCTGCCTTAGACAGATAATTTCTTAAATTAGCTAATAATCTATCTATAGCATCAGATAATCCATTTTGTTGAAGAATTAAATTTAATTCTTCTAAACCAATACCATCAGGTATATATTTCCAATGCTTAAATAATGTATACTTAGTATCAGGATTATATATTAATCTATATTTTCTTTGAGTACTAAGTACATTAACTTCCATTCCTTCTTCGCGGTATTGAGGAAGTATCATACACATATCTTCTTCATTAGGAACTACATGTAATCCACCTTGAACTAATTCCGCGATTGTTACTGGATAATTTCCTTTAGGCGTCCCAGGAGCAGGAACACCATATCTTTGTGTAAACTCTGCATTAGCCATGGGAACACTCTCCTAAACGTCGAGTTTTAGCCAATAGTATTAAAGAAACTAAACATCCACTTTTCATCAAGATTCGTCTGATACGTATTAACCAAAACTTGGTACTTACTAACCTTGCTACTATCCCAATGCAAATCATTAGAATAAATATTATTAAGTAATACACTGCCAGATGTATTAGTTGTAGTACCAGCTCTTTGAATAGTGATAGTAATTGTATCATCTGCTCCAAGTTTGGAGAAGTCATTCAGAATAATATCAGAATATCCAGTACCAGCAATAGCTGAAGGTGTTCTGATAGTATAGTCAGTATCTTTAACTAACACTGTATCTCCACTAGTGAGAGTAACAGTGTCATTAGCAGTAATTTCTTCAACATCCCACAAACGATTCTCTTCTGACAAATCAGTTTTATTATCAATATGCCATGTAATTATTTGAGGAGTGGCAGAAACAGACGCATCCGGAACAGTTTCATTCCAAGTATTTCCAATATCATGACTACCTTGAACCATAAACCCATCTTTAAATGCTGCAAAACTGCGTGTAGGAACAAAGAGAATCAAATGACCTTGTTTCGGCTGTTCAATAAACGTTGTAACTACATTTTGATCATTAAAGTCAATAGTTTTTTCTTTCAAGATAACACAATTCTGATAGTTATTATCAGTAACACCAATATATGCTTTAAAAGCAGAAACAAACGGAATCGGAACAAAAACTATCGGGTCATCATCATCATTAGCGAAATAACCCGTTAACTGTAATGTAGTTCCGACTTCATCAAGAGTCAATTCAAATTCACCATTTTCATTAGCCGGTTTGCCATTCAAAAGCAATCTGGAGAATTTATCCAAGTCCAAAAGATTAGAATCTACTTTAAATTTAATTTTAGAAGCTTCGTCAATATCAGAAACTTTAAAAGTAGGTCTGAGAGCCTGAATAACATTATCTAAGGCTCCACTGCTGATAGATCCATCTTCTACACCATTAGGATTAAAGACATTATATGCTGCACAACCAGTAAAGTCACCATAAGCAGACTGAGATTTACAAACATGAATTCTGTCAACAACCTGAGCAACAGCCGGATTAATCTTACAAACCATTTCTGAACTAAGGCTGCTAGTTACATATACATGCCCTTTGCTGTTAATATCGATAGCGCTAGGACCATCACCAACAGCAATTGTAGTCTGTTGATTGTCCTCCGATGTCGAAATCATGGTAACAGTATCATCTTCAAAGTTAGCTGTAAAGACATGACCTTTTTTATCTGTTACAATAGCAACCGGGCATTTACCTGTCGGAAGAGTAAGTTTTTTCTTACCATCAGTAATTTTAACAACAACATTACTACCAGAGCAGGCAACCCAAATGTCATTAGTCGGACTGCATGTAATACCATCAGGATTATAAGCAACCGGTATCTCGTCAACAACCATTTTATTCGTGATTCTAGCAACCGAATTAGTTAGATAACAAGAAACCCAGATATTGCCGAAATAGTCAGCAACAATACCCTTAGGTCCACCAGGAACCGGAATGGGATGACCAACAACGACTCCGTTTTCAATAACACTAACAGTATCATCCGTATGGTTAGTAACATAAATTCTGCCATTTCTGTCTTCACAAATACCATAAGGCATATTACCGACTTTAATATCTCCAACAACCTGACCATCGCGAATACGTGTGATAGATCCATTAGCCCTATTAACCGTATAAACATCAATCATGTTCTGGCAAACCAAAACAGCTTGACCTTGATTAATCTCTGTCTCATTAGGGTTAATAGAAACAGAGCCGCTTACAACATCATTCTCAACCACATATAAACGCCCATCAGTAGGATCACAAATGTGCAAATTATCAGGAAACATTCTAAATTCCTCCTTAAATAAAAAAATAAGAAAAATAGCTTTACGATATCTCCTTATTTTAATGTCGTAAAGCTATTTGAAGAACGTACGATATTAGCATATATATTATCTAACTCTATTACCTTTTTAATAATTGAACTAAATAGCAAAGTGCTTGCCACTGGAATAGTTTTATATTTTATCATTTCATTATTTAGCAAATCAAAATCTTTTTTAAGAAAATGATATTTCTTTAAAAAGGTCTTATTATCTTGATTAGTATAGTAATGAGATAGTACAGTTGATAATAAATAAAAAAAGATTGATAATAAATTATCTAACTCTTCATAAGAATTTTGCGAATGTTTATCATCTTTTGTATCTGGGAAATCTTTTTGATCTTGTCTATTGATACCAACAAAACTTAAAATATATTCTAGAATTGTCATATTACCCTTTACGGTAGATAAATGCTGTACTAAATCCATTCCAGATAATCCTATTAGTAATGGTGGTAGAAACACCAATCTTGGATTAAATTCCATTATAAAAGGATCTATTACAAAACAAATAATAGAAGTAACTATCGTACTTATCCAGATATTGTAATTAAAAAAAAAATATTTATTTGATTTAAATATATACTCATGAATACAAGAACCAAGTAAAGAAATTACAATAATGGGAATGATTTCATCTAACACTTCTGTATTTTCTATATAATTGAATAATTTGTCCATATCTTTATCAACTCTCCCTTGAAATAGCGTTATTTTCTTTCACTAAAAGATGCTATTGGTTCTTTATGAAAATATTTACAAGACGAAGATCCTTCTTGAATTTTTCTTTCATCATAACCACCAGCTATAGAATTATATCGAGAGTTAATAAATTTATTACCAAATTGTAAAGCTGCAGCTCCTCCACCAGTATAAGATGCAAATATCGTATAACCGGCCCAATCAATATTTTTTATTAACAAATATAATGATCCTATAGTAAATACTAAATACCCCATAAATGCTAGAAGAAGCGTCATAGAAGGTTTATTATTTTCATAAAAAAGCTCTACTAGCATTTTTCTGATAGAATTTTTAACGCTTTTCATAATAAACGCCTCCTCTTTATCTTTATAAGAATGTTGACGTATATAGGATGGCGACATTTGAATAAATATTTTGTAGAAAGGAGATCTAATATGCCTATAAGTTCTGAAGAAATGCGATTAAAATTATTAGCATACGATGCAAATAGTAATATAGATAATAGTGTAATTACTAAAGGGCTTTACTTTGATATTACTGGAAACTATTTTCTTTTTATAAATAAAGCAATACCAAAGTACTCCAACGTCTATATTGAATTTGAAGTAACAGACTGTGATATGTCTAACGATATTAGGCATATACCTTTAATGGTTGGAGTATCTAAAGAACCTTCTAAAGGATATTTAAATACAGATTATTGTATAGGTTCTTTATACTATACAAAAAATACATGGGCTCCAGCTATTAACCCTTCTTCATATTTAGCATATAAATTAATTGAAAAATATGGATCGGCTAATCCTGTTGTTACATTTAATTCAAATGTAACATCAAGACCACCAATAAAAAATTCTGTCATTGGCATAGGGGTTGATATGAAAAATAATACTATCAATATATATATTGATGGTCAATTTTTCTATGGATTTACTCCTGATTATTTTCATCTTAATGATAAACCAAACGTGTATTTAGCCTTATATTCTTTAGAAGTGAATAAGCATATTTCCGGAGTATTTAGATTTGGCAAAGATACTATGAAGTATCACCCAGTTATATATATAGATGGAGTTCCTAGTCAAGAAACATATAATGGTTTATATGATGCATTGTTTCTTCAAAATGACTTACATTTTGACATAGAATCTAGAATTAAAATAGGTTATAGATATAGTAATTTAGGATATGATAAAGACATATTAAATGGAATTTTAAATGTAGATAATGATATAGCCCCAGTAAATGTTGAAGAACATAGAAGAGATTTAGAGATTGTTATAAATAAAGATAGTATGAGGTATTATAAAGATACTTATAATCTAATATTAAATAAACATGCATTCCAATATGCCCCACGTGTTACTAATAAAGATTTTGCATATATTAATTTGCCCTTTGACAAATTTGAAAAATTATATTTTGAAATGTCTTGTTATAATGCTCAATTAGATACTGATTATTTAGGTATTCCTCTTTCTATAGGACTTACTAAAGATCTTACATTCTTAGAAAAAGAATCTTTAACTTTTAATTTATTCCATGCTAAATCTGATGCAGATAGTATTCTAAAAAATGCTATTTTCAAAGATACTGAATTAGTGGAATATGATTTTGAAACATTACACGCAGATGCAGCTTATATTACTACTTATTATCGAGACGGATTTAAGTGGATTACAAATAAAAACTATGAAATTATTAATCCTGTTTATCCTTCTCAACCAACAACATTGGGTATTATAGTTGATCTATGTAATCATAGTTTAGAACTATACACTGAAGGAGTTTTATTTGCCACTATATCCATAGATAAAGATTTAATAGACTTTTCTTTGCCTGAAGAACCAGTATATTTCTTTTTTGAAGCTGCTCCTTCATATGTATTTATCAGATCTGGCTATGTAATATGTAATTTTGGTACCAAAAATACATTAAATAAGTCTTATAGGGAAAACGATTTTAAGTATTTTACTTTTTCAGGAGATGAAAATGTAAAAGCCTTGTGGGATTATTATAATTTCGTAATGAGAAAGATTTATTATGATGGTATTGATAGAGATAGTGATATTTATGCTACGATTAAAGTTATACCTGAAAGACTTATTTATGGCAAAAATATCTTTTGTCGTATTATTGTACCTGAAAATACACCTGAAGCTAATAAATGGTCTCCTGGTCTAAATAAAGTATGGCAAACCTATAATGATATTTCTAACATAGAAGCAAAGAATAATGTTCCTGATAAAAGTATATTTGATATTCAGCGAATGATTAAAGAAGATGAATCTAATAATAGACGCTGATCTATAAGTAGGGTTATTTAACCCTACCTATAGATTTTACGATTATAATTCGTCTATAGCTCTAGTCCCTTGTAACACTAACGGAAAACTCATATTTGCATTAGAATTAGATGCAATTCCATTTCTAAAGTCTGGTATCATATCATCTAATAAAAACTGTGCAGGTCTAGGTATATTAGGAATGCTAGTTCCTGTAGTTACATCAATTACATCAAACCACTTATTACCTGTAGATTGGTTATACACTACAACAGTCTTAACATTAGGGTTTTTTTCCATAACCATACGTTGTTGGACAGGTGTTAAATTAACAGGTTGAGAAACTACAGGTTGAACATCATTAGAAACTGCTGTTACAATAGGCGTATTAGAAGTAGGAACTATACCACCCTGCAGGTTAACACCAGTATTAATACTAGTAGGATGTAAAGGTTGAGTAAAGGTAGGTAATCCATATTTAGGAGCATTTAACAAAGCATAATAAGACTCCATAACCGCTCTATCACTATTCTCTTCTCCACTATCTTTCATCATCTGATCATGTTTCATATTCAAATCATTAATCTTATTTCTAACATTATTCATTTCTCTAATAGCTGCTAATTTAGCATTAATGATACTTACTTGTGTATTCTGTAATTCTGCCATTACCATATTTCTAGTTTTACCACCAGCAGATTTATTGTCATGGTAAAACTTTAATTGGTCTTCGACTGATTGATAAAGCTGCTCTGTTTGAGCCAATACACCTGTAATTAAATTAACTTGAGGATAATATCCTTTTTCTATTTGATGTTCAAAACTATTCTTTTTTCTTTCAAGACTAGCTTTATCATCAGTTACAATATTAGTATAAGAGTTAGGCGCAGGCATCATTTGAGTTGTAGGTTGTTTGCGAGGTCTTCCAGGTCCTCTTTTCTTTTCAGGTTCTGGTACTACAATCTCATTCGGTTTAATATCTTCTACCATGTTAGCAATATCTAAACCGTACTGGCGTTCTTCTTCTGGGATTATGTCTACAACTTGTTTCATTTTTTATTCCTCCTTATAAATTTTTATATCTGTGTCTTTTTTGTTTAAAATTAATCTTAACAATATACTATAATTACGAGGTGATTTATAATGAGATGGTTTAAAATGTGGGAAACATCTTTGATTTTTCTGTATATGATATGCGTAATGATTGTATTATGTAATATGGATATGTATATTATGAGCTATCCAAATGAAGAAGAATTGTATATTGCCAAACTTATAGTGAGTGCATCAATGATTGGTGTTCAATGTACACATTATATAGGAAGTTTTAAACAAAATCCTATATTTTATATCTTATTATGGATTAGTTTATTATCAATTGTTCCAGATGCTATACGTTGTCTTTTGTTGTTATTCTAAGGAGGTAGATATAATGGCAGAATTTACTGTAGGAGGCTATCCACCAGGATCTAATTTAACTGTAATGAATGTTATATATAGACCACCATTTAAAATTGAAGATGATAAGAAAAAGAAAACTGTAGATTTTGTTATGATAGTATATAAAGATAATGAAACTGGAGAAAAGAAAGTAGAAATAATACCAGAGCCAGAATATACCTGGTATCTGGCCAAGCCAGGTGTTGAATTAGGTCCTCATACTCATTTTTTGGAGCTTGATCAAGTGATTCCAATTACATGTAAATATCATGATATTACTAAAAGTATAGCATACGAAGTTGGAGAATCTAAACTATATTATGATAATATAAAAAATAATACAGCATCTAATAATAGGTATTTCTTTATGCATCCTAGAGTATTTTCAGCAGACCTACCTATGAATAACTATATAAGACTTAAATTTGCAGAAACATATCAGAATCCTGTCATACCTATATCTAAGCTATATTTCGATACAGAAGCTGATATTATTCATGCTTTAAACGATAATATTAGTATAGGTGAATGTCCTACTAATATGATCTCTATGTACTTTACAACAACTGATACAGTATATACTTTAGTATTAAGAAATGATGAAAATCCATTGGTTGGAATGTTAGAACAAAAAATAAGTAGTATAGGAGATAATTTACAAATAGAGTTTCATCAACATCTAGAAGATCAAATAGGATCTATCGATAAGATTAAAAAGTTTAAATTAGAAAATACAAGACTACAAGTTATATTCTTTGATAATGAACAAACTTTAATAGCAACCTTCTTTCATATGGTAAGAACGCTCAACCCAGATATAGTTACAGCCTGGAACTTGTTCGGATACGACCTTCCACAACTAGTAGAAAGAATAAAAAGATTCAATCTGCCTGAAATAGGTATAATATGTGATCTTAGTCTTAAGGCTAAATTCTGTGATATTAGATATGATATTAAGAATCAAAATAATCCTGAAGAACGAACAGATACTGCAGCTATTAGTATGATGCCGGTTTGGCTAGATCAAGAAATAGTATTTGCATCTAGAAGAAAGGGTCAATCTGCAATAGAATCTTATGCATTAGATTATGTAGGTAATATGGTGGCAGGTGTTAGAAAAATGAGTTATGCAGATATAACTACTAACATTGCTAAATTACCTTGGTTAGATTTTGAAAGATTCTTTTGGTACAATATAGCAGACGTTATTGCACAAAGGTGTATAGATGTAGCAACGGATGATTTCAACTACATGTTTAACAATGTTATTGAAATGAATACTCCATATGAAAAGATTTTTAGACAAACAGTATTCTTATGGACTAAAGGAGTAGACTTTTATAAGAATCATGAGCATGTTGTTATGGGTAATAATCATAATAGATTTGGTTCTAAACCTAAGGATAAATTTCCTGGGGCATTTGTAGCACAAGCAGATTTGATATCTGATAAGAACAAAGTTAGAACAAAAGGGTATCCTATAGATAAGTTTTTAAATGCTAATGATTTTGATTATAAAGCGCTATATCCTTCATTATTAAGAGAATTTAATATGGCACCTCATACTCAATTAGGAATGATTAAATTTAAACATCCCCCATTCCAAGATGATAGTTCTTTAAGAATAGCTCCTGGAGGAACATTTAATGAGAATTTAGCTTCGTATAATTTTATAGACTTTGCTCATAGATGGATGAATCTAGGAGATGTAGAAGAAGTATTAGATGATATAGATGAATATTTTAGTTTATATAGAACTCCATTATATAAAGGAGAGGGTAGTTTACAATTTGATAAATCTCATAGAATAGTAGCATATTATGAGGATAAATCTCATATCGTATCTGTTGATAGACCTATACCAGATTGGGTCTTAAAAGAAGTAGATAATATTAGATCTTCTATACCTTTAAAATAAGGAGAATTGATTATGAATACTATAAGTGTAGATACTAATAGATTATATAGAGTTTTAAAGTCTGCTAAAAAGCAGTCATCTGATATAGTAATAATCCCTAGATTTCTGAATACTGAATATAATAATGGTTGGGAAATATCTGGAATACAGTCTAGAACTATAACTGTTATATCAGAATTCAGTGAATTTAAAGATTTATATTCTGAACCATTATGGGATAATCCATCTTTATATTATATAGCATTATACTCTAAAGATATATCCCCGTATCTAAAGATACTGCAAGAGAATAGTATAGATATATTGTATTTTGTTGTAAATCAATATATAGTGAATCGAATGCCGATATCTATAGCTACATCTTTAGAATCAGATAAAAAAATATTACTATCCAATCCTCATGATCCTAAAGCTAAACCTATAATGACCAAACCTATATTACTACTAACTCCATATCAAGAATATTTAGATAAAGTAAAGTTAATGCAGATTAAATTTGAAACTGCAACTATAGTCAATGAGGGAGAAATTGATATGAAAAATGATATAGAATTCTCTACAACATGGGATGGTTTATCATCAGATGGGGCAAAAATCTGGGTTCCTGATATAAATAAGTATAATGATATACTAAAACCATATATGCTATATCTAGCTAAATGTATGTTTAATTTTAGTAAAGCAGATCAAGTCTATCTTCAAATAAGAGATAATATCATTAGAGAAAGAAATGATGTATTTATGGCTAGGTTTACAGTATTACGCAAAAAAGGAAAAGAGATTTCAAAACATCAATATTATATGAGTGGGTTTAAGTTGTAACCAGACCAGGGATAGGCTAAAAGCCTATCCCTTTTAAGGAGGAAATAAAATGATTATAGATATTCTGTGGGTTTTGTTTTATAGATTTAAATGTTTTAAAGTAACAGTAGATGCTTCTTTCTATTATATGGTTAAAGGACAGATTTTACTATCTTTAGATAATGTAGCAAGAGCTGGTATATGGATTTTATTACTATTGGTTTTAACTCCTGTAGAAATGTTTATAGCTTTTTCTGTTACTTTATTTGATGCTTTAGGTATATCTAATAAACATTTAGAAAAAATTAAATATATAATGAGTGCTAATGGTAAAACTAAAGATTCATCTAAAGAAGAATTTGAAGAGTATGAGAAATTTCTATTTGAAGAAGGAAAAAAATAAACCCCATAATGGGGGTTCGGATTAAGCTACAATCTTTACCTCGTAGCCCAAATCCGTAAAATATTGAATGGCTTCATCCTTGAATCCATATTTTTCTTTTATCCAGATATATTTGATAGTCTGGGGCTTAACCCAGACTTCAATGTATCCACAGCCGTCAGCCGACGGTGTTAAGTCGGCTGACGTTGTGACGAAATATTTGGCGTATTCTTCAACGTCACAACGGCGATAGCCTTTTGTGGCGTAGCTGAATACATCCGTTGTGGCGGCTAAAGAAACTTCTCCGCTGCACGCAATCCCGATGCCACCGAGGTGCGTGCTTTCTGACGAAACGCAAATCTCCCAGTTGGGATGATTAACTATTCCGTCAAAATTTTTTATCATTTTCTCATAGTTGCCTTCCGCCTCTGAAAAAGCAGCAAGACCGTGAGAAAATGTTAAATTTTGAATCGTCGAGTCGGGCCGATACTTCGCCCGAAACGTAAGCTGCTCCTTGCAATCGGAGCAGATTTCCGCGCTGTTTACGCGGAGGTAAAATTCTTTCTCACTTAGACAATGATCATCCGAAGCGAGAATTTCGTCCTTGTGAGCCAAGATTTCGGCCGCTGTTGCGTACCGAAATTCCTTATGGCCACACGCACAGGTCACGACGAACTTGACCTTTACGGTCAATTGTTGTGAACCCTCGAAGGCTTCTATTTCGGCCTTCATAGATTTCAAGATTTTTCCGTATTTGCGTTCGAGATAACTGGTCATGGCGTCTCTTTCCGCCGGTATCACAGTAAGTAACCCGACTTGGCAGTTTTTCGTTAAAGGTAGTATGCCTCCCAAATGGACTACCTGTATTATCACCTCCATAATATATAATCAAAAAAAAACAGTATTACATATTAGAGACAGTAGATATCTACTGTCTCTAATATTTTATAAAACAATACTTACAATAAGTATATTTTTGCAAAAGAAAAAATAACCACCTCCTTTCTTTTGGTTATTTTATTTACCAGCAGACGTACTTTACCCGTACGGATCCGTCTTGATGGATCCATGCGAGCAAAGTAACATCTCCGCTCGTTCCGAGGGCATATACATCATATGCCCCCGGAACTTTTACGATGGAGGTCGGCCACCATGTGATCTTGGGATCCATGGCTATCGCCTCCAAAATTTTATTAACGTCATTATTATCAATTTTGTTTTCCATATAGAAAACTCCTTTCAAATACAAAGTTAACATTCACGTACGCAGTTTATATACGCACGCTTTCCACATATATAGTATATTTTTCAAAAAAAATTTACATTACAAGGTAGGCTAATATAGCCTACCTCTTTCTTTTTTATGTTATCGATATCATAACCGGCATGTTTTTATTTGCTGCAGAAACATAAGAATTTCTCATAGTTTCTATTATTTGTTCTCTAGATCTTGCTTTCTCTTCTAATGTAGATAGTTTTAAATCTATATTAGTATAGCTCATTTCCATCTGATCAAATAGTTTGAGTTTCTCATATAGATAAGTTGCTACATCTGCTAATGCTAAACTTTCAAATAATTCCATTTTAGTAGGTTCTATAGTTTTAAGATTATCAGCATGTTTGACAAATAAATGTATAGGAACTCTTTGGAAATTCGTTAGGAACGTAGAAGATACTACTACTTTTAATCGTATTTTATTAGGAGGTTCAAACTCGACATAGATACCATTACTAAATAAGCTTATATGATCTGCTAATTGAGTAATATCTGCATACGTTTCAAAATCAATAGAACTATACATCATATCATATGTGTGAGTAGCACCATATAAGACTCCAGGAAAATGAGCTGACCAAGCATGCCAATCTATATCCCCAGCTCCTAGTATAGTAACATTATTACATATAGATTCATCTATTAAATAATAATCATTCTTTTTATTTTCAGGGCCTAATACATAAGGCATTTTATGAGGGAAAAATCTAGAAAAAGTATCTAAGGTTTCTTTTGTAATAACCTTTCTGGCCCAATACTCTTTTCCCATCCCTTCAGGCAATCCTAATACATCTGTTCCTAATCTATGCTCTATCTTATTCAAAAGATTAGTCATCATATTAGCCATTGGCATAATTTATCACCTCTTCTTTATTGATATGTGAAAAAAAAAGACTGTCTATATGAGACAGTCAAAATTTTAGAAGTTGCCTCTTTTTATCTATAGAGACAACTCAATTTTTCTATTTCTTTTACTCTTTTAAAAATTAAGAAGTTTTCTTCCTTTCTCCTTCCTATCTTTCGCCTAAACCGTTTTACGAGCTTTGGCATGACATGGTCATACCAAAGGCTATCGCATAAACGATTTCCAAAATAGATTCCAATGAACCCTCCTTTATCCGGAGAAGTTCTGTGCCAGTTCCCATCAAACTCTCCGAACTCATAAGAGAGGTTCTTTTTGACCTCGGGGTGTTGGAAAGTGTTAACTCCCCGGTCAGATCTGCCAAAGCAGATCTCAGGGAGATACAACCTCAAAATTTCTTCGAGGTTAATTATTGCTACGTCTGGATAAAAATTAGCCCTATATCCAGGCGTAGTAAAATCTACTTTAAACACATTCGGGGAGAGGACCTTCCTCTCCAAGTAATAATATGTCTGCTTTACCCACAGACCTTGTTTGGGTTCCTTTTCCCCAAACATTTTGCTGAACCTTTTTTGCGCCTCAAAAATGTCGGCGCAGTCCAACTGTTCTACGATCTCATAGCTCGTTTCTTCTTGAGAACGTGTTTGACTGATGATCGTAAACCACATAAGTATTCTCCTTTCAAAATAGAGACAAGATGTTGTACAACCATCTTCTACATTATTATAGTATATTTCCAAAAAAAAAAACAAATATCAGGATGGGTATAACCCCATCCTGATATTAGAATTTATTGCCAAGGTTGGGGTATTTATTTACGATTTTCTATCTCGGTATCAAAGAAACCTTTCTTATATTCAGCTCTTTTCTTTTTAATGTATTCAGGTTCTTCGTATTTATATTGATCTAAAGAATTCAAAATTTGACTATTAGTTATATCATAAAGATTTAATCCTACAGGAGCCTGATCAAAGGCTGCGATCATAGTAGCTGCGTATTGATGAATCTGGAAAAGTCTAATAATATGCATAAAGGCGTAAACGCTATCATAAGGAATCTTAGAAATATTATCAGGATCGTTAATAGATAAATTTAAACAAGGACTAATTTCATTAGTATAAGTATTACTATATATACCAGGTTTAAACCAAATTTTGGCAGGGCCTAATGCAATCTCCATAGCAGCTTTTTCTTTAGCAATATAGAGTTTCCCATCTTGCAAAGAATATATCTCATTAAATTCTTTTAAAATATGCTCAAGCCACGGAAGGAGTACTATCCTCATTAATTCCAAATCACCAGGACGAATTGCTACAACATCTTTTTTACCATTAAACGGTTTCATATTCTCGATCAGTAGTACACCTTCGATTTTGCGTGTTACTTTACGAGAGAGTTTACCACTGCGACTGATATACTGTACTTCACCTCTGTAATATTCTCGCTGGTTATTCTTCTTTTCGCTGTATAGGTTGACATTAACTTTTAGGAGTGCATTAGTACCTAATGTCATAAGAGTGTCTTGCAACCTAGAATACAGCAAATACTCACTAATATTACTTTGATCATTTAACATAAGTAATCACTCTCCTTAATATTAAGTTATAGGTATTATAAAATTATATTTTCTACCATTGTATTTACATCAAACCCATATGTTTCTTCTTGAGGAACTATATTAATGTATGGCATTCTATTAGGTTCTTTTGTATCGGTTAGTAC
>Ga0247609_10003672_pt1 | contig 15483 bp, 15 predicted proteins | sample 172DNAGHGlowgp2_FD_193487 | JGI IMG/M metagenome (GOLD analysis project Ga0247609, IMG submission 193487) | Sheep rumen microbial communities from Palmerston North, Manawatu-Wanganui, New Zealand - 1728 DNA GHGlow gp2 | ecosystem: Host-associated > Mammals > Digestive system > Stomach > Rumen ...
TCCAGTCAGACTGGAATGTTGTAGACTCTTCAAGTGATGCTTTCATAAAGAACAAGCCGACAATTGGAAACGGCACGCTTACAATATGGCAAAACCAAACATCTAAAGGCACTTTTACGGCAAACCAAAACTCGGCAAGCGATATTACCATTACGGTTCCAACCAAAACAAGCGACCTAACAAACGATTCTGGGTTCTTAACACAACACCAAGATATATCTGGAAAACAAGACACATTGGTTAGCGGTACCAACATTAAAACCATAAACGGTAATTCGGTTTTGGGAAGCGGTGACTTAACCATTGAAACAAGTTCTATTTACGAATGTACGTTTAGTCTGACACCAAAATCTGGTGTTATTGAGCCAACTGGAATAACTGACTATGATATATCTTGTGACAAAACTCCAAGAGAAATATATGAAGCATACGAAGATAAAAAAATAATACAAGCTGTTATTGTATTGGAAAATGAAAGTAATCCATCTACTAATAGGTATTATGCAATTTTTATAGAACCAAAAGAAATTTCTACATCTGGCTCAACACAAGACCCTGATACATGGTCTATTGATTTCATGATTGATGTTGCTGGCGCGAAAGCCAATGTTAGTGGAACACAGCAAAGTACGACTGCAGCATGGTTTATAAGTGCTATACCAGACGTGCCAGCAACTTACGGTTTACCGGGACAAGTATTAGTTACTGATGGGATTCAGAATATTAGCTGGCAAACTTTAAGTGCGCTCCCTGACCAAACCGGACAAAGCGGGAAATTTCTTACAACGGATGGTTTGCAAGCAACTTGGTCTGAGGCAACCAACATAACCATAAGAAACTGGACATATGAATAAAAAACAAAAAATATGAGCGGTGTATTGTTTTACAACAAATGCAGGATAAAAACGGATGTCTTGACAGACATACAGCTAACTGAAGCGGAAGAGAAAGACGTCAACTTCTATGACTATGATGGTTTCAGGCTTTTGTCATACACCAATGCGGAGGCGTTGGCATTGACGGAGTTGCCGATTAATCCTGCTATCAATGAGAACTTGACTTTTGATGAATGGAACTGGACACTGGCAGAAATAAAGACCCAAATAAACAATGTTGGAGGTGTTGTGAATGTCGGGGCAATTTACCATACAACGGATGACAATACACATATCACTTGCAAACCAACAAACACTTATCCAACTGCTAAAATATATTTAACACCAACTGTAGCAAATGCAGTCACGATTGATTGGGGAGACGGGTCAACTGACACTTGGACTTCAACTGGTCAAGAAACTAAATCACATACTTATACTGGAGTGACAGATTCTAGTGTCTATGACATTACTATTTCTTGCTCTTCAGGAACTTATGGTTTTTCAGGTTATATTGCTGGAAATTCTAATGGTTCTTGCATATACACTGATATAAGATTATCTAATAAAGTTACAAGTCTTGGTACTTATTGTTTTTATGGTTGTCATTTTTTACAATCAATAACTATTCCAAGTGGAATTACAAGTTTGGGTAATAGTTGTTTTTTTAATTGTTATTCTTTGCAGTCTATAACTATTCCTGATACTGTTACTGGTTTGGGAACTCAATGTTTTCAACAATGTCATTCTTTACAATCAATAACTCTTCCAGGTGGAATAACTAATTTGCCTGATAAGTGTTTTCTAGATTGTTCTTCTTTGCAATCTATAACTCTCCCAAGTGGAGTTACTAGTTTAGGTGATTATTGTTTCCAAAATTGTAATTCTTTGCAATCCATAACTATTCCAAACGGAGTTACTAGTTTAGGATATCAATGTGTTATTAATTGTTATTTTTTACAATCAATATCTATCCCTGGTAGTATTACAAATATAAGTGATTTTTGTTTTGGTAACTGTCATTCTTTACAATCAGTAAATATTTCTAGTGGAGTAACAAATTTAAGTAATAGTTGTTTTAGATATAGTTATTGTTTACAATCAATAACTCTTCCAAATAGTGTAACAAATATAAATTCACAATGTTTTTCTGATTGTTATACTTTGAATAAAATTTATGTAAAATCTACAACTCCTCCTACACTTGACTCTAGTGCAATACCTAACAATACTAATCTTGTAATCTATGTCCCTAATGGAACTTTAGCAGCATATCAAAATGCATCTAATTGGAGTAGATATGCTTCAAAAATGGTTGAATATAGTTTTTAATGAAGTATGAAACTTAAATTAAAAAATAGTAATATACAAAAAACAATATTTGGAAAAATTTTATTAGAAAAAGAAAAAAAATTACCAAATATTTTCTTTTATGATTATGAAGGGACACTTTTATATGAATATACGGCAGCTCAGTTCTTAGCATTGAGTGCATTGCCTGCTTTGCCAGACAGGACAAATGAGAACCTTACTTGCGATGGATGGAACTGGACTTTATTAGAAATCAAAAACCAGATAAACAATGTAGGCGGAGATGTAAATGTAGGTGCTATCTATCATACTACAGATGGGAAGACCCATATCACTTGTAGGCCTACATCAAGTCGTCCATGGGCAATTATATGTCTGACTCCTACCGTAGCAAATGCAGTCACGATTGATTGGGGAGACGGGTCAACTGACATTTGGACTTCGACTAGTCAAGCATCCAAATCACATACATATACTGGAGTGACAGATTCTAGTGTCTATGACATTACTGTTTCTTGCTCTTCAGGAACTTATAGTTTTTCAACTTATATTGCTGGTACCGCAGAAAATAATAAAAACTATATATACACTGATATAAGATTATCTAATAAAGTTACAAGCTTAAGTACTAATTGTTTTAATGGTTGTTATTATTTACAATCTATAACTATTCCCGATGGAGTTACTTGGTCATCTAAAAAATTTCTTAATTGTTACCATTTGAAATCAATAAATATACCAGGTGGAGTAACAAATTTAGGTGCTAGTTGTTTTCAAAATTGTTATTCTTTACAATCTATAACTATTCCTAATGGAATAACAAACTTAGGCAATTATTGCTTTTATAGCTGTTATTCTTTGCAATCAATAACTTTACCTAATGGAATTACAAGCTTAGGCAATTATTGCTTTGATAGCTGTCATCAATTACATCAATCAATAGTTATTCCTAATGGGGTTACAATCTTAAATGAATATTGTTTTGATTTATGTTCTTTGCAATCAATAACTATTCCAAGTGGAGTAACAGATATCAAAAGTAATTGTTTGTATAGTTCTTATAACTTAAATAAAATATACATAAAGTCTACAACACCACCAACAATAATATCAAATTCATTACCTGACAATAATAATCTTGTAATCTATGTTCCAACTGGAACTTTAGCAACATACCAAAGTGCAGATACTTGGAGCAACTATGCTTCAAAAATGGTTGAATACGACTATTAAACAACTAAATTCTACTCATACGACAAGCACCATACATCTAATATATGGTGCTTTTGCTTTATAAATACAATAAATTTCATAATTATGTCAAAAGAACTTAATATTACTGAAACTTCTGTACAACAAATGAATGTTAACATAATAGGGAATGAACAACAATATGTGGAACATAGCCAAGATATAAATCCAACGGATGTCACACTTTTGATAGAAAACCCTTCGCAATATGTCCAACCCGCAAGAAATGAAATAACCATAAACAAGTTTCCAGACCAAAATGCGTTTAACTCACAAGCAAGCAACCTCACTTGGTCAGATCTTTCAGCAATATATGAAGACAACGACTTTGTAGACAAGAGCAACATGTTCGTCTATTTCTATGATTATGATGGCAGTATTGCATATAAGTACAACATAGATGAGTTTTTTGTATTAGAAGAACTACCACCACTGCCAAATCACAGTGACATAAACAAAATATGCGATGGATGGAACTGGACATTGCAAGAAATAAAAGATTATTTGGAAGAGTATCCAGCTGATATAAACGTGGGGTGTACGGTTCATTGCGGTAGCAACCCCGAACTTGGTTCATCACACGTCATATTTCATAACTATGATGGTGAATTTCTATATGACTATACAGCTGCTCAATTTTTAGCATTGACAGAATTACCAGCATTGCCTGATTTAAGTTCTATAAACCGTGTTGCGGATGGTTGGAACTGGACACTTGCGGAAATAACACAATACCTATATGATGTAGATGGAGATGTGCATGTAGGTTTTACAATGTCGCCGGGCAGCAATCCATCTGCTGGCTCATCAATGATTAGGTTCTACGACTATGAAGGGACTTTGCTGTATGAATACACAGCTGCGCAATTTTTAGCATTAAGCGCTTTGCCCACTTTACCAGACAGAACAAGTGAAAACTTGACATGTGATGGATGGAACTGGACATTATCCGAAATAACAAGTTACCTAAACACAGTCGATGGAGACGTGAATGTCGGAGCAAACTATCATACGACTGATAACAAGACGCATATCACTTGCAAACCAACTGAAACATTCCCTCAAGCCTATATATGTCTAACACCTACTGCCGCAAATGCAGTGACCGTTGACTGGGGTGACGGAACTACTGACACTTGGACATCAGCATCACAAGAAACAAAATCACATACATACACAGGTGTTACGGATTCAAGTGTTTATGACATTGCTATATCTTGTTCTTCTGGAACTTATAAGTTTAACAATTATATTACTAATTCGCAATCATACAGCCAAAGTTGTGTATATACGGACGTTAAATTATCCAACAAAGTTACAAGTTTTTGGTACAGTTGTTTTTATAATTGTTATTCTCTACAATCAATAACCATACCAAGCAGTGTCACGAGTTTAGGAACTCAATGTTTTTATAGTTGTTCTTCTTTGCGATTCATAACTATCCCAAGCGCTGTCACAAATTTAGGAACTAATTGTTTTTACTGTTGTTATTCTTTGCAATCCATAGCCATTCCAAGCGGTGTCACAAGTTTGGATAAGTATTGTTTTTACGGTTGTTCTTCTTTGCAATCCATAACTATTCCAAGCGGTGTCACAAGTTTGGATAATTATTGTTTTTACGGTTGTTCTTCTTTGCAATCTATAACTATTCCAAATACAGTTACAAATTTAGGAGATCAATGTTTTTATAATTGTTTTTCTTTGCAACACATAACCATCCCAAGCGCTGTCACAAATTTAGGAACCAATTGTTTCAGTGGTTGTTATTCTTTGCGATTCATAACCATTCCAAGCGGTGTCACAAGTTTTGGAAATAATAGTTGTTTTCAAAATTGTTATTCTTTGCAATTCATAACTATTCCAAGCGGTGTCACAAGTTTTGGCGGTAGTTGTTTTTATAGTTGTTCTTCTTTGCAACACATAACCATCCCAAGCGGTGTCACAAATTTAGGAACCAATTGTTTTTATGGTTGTTCTTCTTTGCAATCTATAACCATTCCAAGCGGTGTCACAAGTTTTGGAAATAATAGTTGTTTTCAAAATTGTTCTTCTTTGCAATCTATAACCATTCCAAGTGGTGTCACAAATTTGGGAACTAAATGTTTTTATGGTTGTTCTTCTTTGCGATTCATAACCATACCAAATACAATTACAAGTTTGGGAACTCAACATTTTAATAATTGTTATTCTTTACAATCTATAACAATACCAAATACTATCACAACTTTTGGAAATTCTTGTTTTTACGGTTGTTCTTCTTTGCAATCTATAACCATTCCAAGCGGTGTTACAACTTTGGAGAGTTCTTGTTTTTATGGTTGTTCATCTTTGCAATTCATAACTATTCCAAGCAGTATTACAGATTTAGCTTCCCAATGTTTTAGTAGTTGTTTTTCTTTGCAAAAAATATATATGCAGTCGACAACACCGCCAACACTTGCAAACAAAAATGCTATACCAAACAATGCAAAACTTGTTATTTATGTTCCAACAGGAACTTTAACAACATACCAAACAGCAACCAATTGGTCAAGTTTTTCATCTAAAATGGTGGAATATAATAATTTAGTGAAGAACACTTCCATAACAAGTTTAGAAACAAACAAAAAAATAATATTTGATAACATAACATCATATAATTTATTGGATAAAAATATAACTGTGCTCAATGATGCAGAAAACTATATAAATGATGTTAACTTTTATGATTATGATGGAAAACTTTTGTATTCATATACAAAAAATGATTTTTTAAATTTAACAAATTTGCCGTCATGGTCTAATGGAACAAACGAAAACTTGACATTTGAGGGCTGGAACTGGACATTAGCGAATATAAAGACACAAATAAACACTGTTGATGGTGTAGTAAACGTTGGAGCAATCTATCATACGACTGATAACAAGACACATATCACTTGCAAGCCAACTGAAACATTTCCTCAAGCATACATTTGTCTAACGCCAACCATCGCAGATGCCGTCACTGTTGACTGGGGTGATGGCACCACAGACACTTGGACATCAGTAGCACAAGCAATTAAAAATCACACATATACTGGTGTAACCAATTCAAGTGCCTATGACATTGCTATATCTTGTTCTTCTGGAACTTATAGTTTTAGCACATACATTACAGGTTCTCAATCAAACAATCAAAACTGTGTGTACACGGATGTTAAACTATCTAACCAAGTTACACGCTTGAGTAATTATTGTTTTTATGGTTGTTCTTCTTTGCAGTCTATAGCTATTCCAGACAATGTTACAAGTTTAGGTGATTATTGCTTTTCCGGTTGTTCTTCTTTGCAATCTATAATCATACCAAATACTGTCACAAGTTTAGGAACTCAATGTTTTTACAATTGTTATTTTCTACAATCCATAGCCATTTCAAGCAGTGTCACAAGTTTGGGAATCAATTGCTTCAGTGGTTGTTATTCTTTGCAATTTATAACTATTTCAAATACAGTTACAACTTTGGGAAATCAATGTTTTTCTGCTTGTTATTCTTTACAATCCATAACCATTCCAGACAGTGTTAGAAGTTTAAATAATAATTGTTTTCAAAATTGTTATTCTTTGCAATTCATAACCATACCGAACAGTGTTAGAAGTTTAGGTGATAACTGTTTTCAAAATTGTTATTCTTTGCAATCCATAACCATACCGAACAGTGTTACAAGTTTGAGTAATTATTGTTTTTCTGGTTGTTATTCTTTGCAACACATAACCATCCCAAGCGGTGTCACAACTTTTGGAAATTCTTGTTTTTACGGTTGTTCTTCTTTGCAATCCATAACAATACCAAACGCTGTCACAAGTTTGGGTAATCAATGTTTTTTCGGTTGTTATTCTTTGCAATCCATAACCATTCCAAGCGGTGTTACAAGTTTGGAAGATAGCTGTTTTCGAGTTTGTTATTCTTTACAATCTATAACCATACCAAATACTGTTACAAGTTTGGGTAATTATTGTTTTTATAATTGTTATTCTTTACAATCTATAACCATGCCAAATACTGTTACAGGTTTGGGTAATTATTGTTTTTACGGTTGTCATTCTTTGCAATATATAACCATACCAAATACTGTTACAAGTTTGGGAAGTAGTTGTTTTTACGGTTGTTATTCTTTGCAATCCATAACCATCCCAAGCGGTGTCACGAGTTTGGGAACCAATTGTTTTCAAAATTGTTGTTCTTTACAATCCATAGCCATACCAGACAGTGTTACAAGTTTGAGTAATTATTGTTTTTATTGTTGTTATTCTTTGCAATCCATAACCATACCAAGCAGTGTCACAAGTTTAGGAACTCAATGTTTTTACGGTTGTTCTTCTTTGCAATCCATAACAATACCAAGCGCTGTCACAAGTTTGGAAAATCAATGTTTTTATAATTGTTTTTCTTTGCAATCTGTTATAATACCAAGCGGTGTCACAAGTTTTGGAAACAGTTGTTTTCAAAATTGTTATTCTTTGCAACACATAACTATTCCAAGAGCTGTCACAAGTTTGAATGCTCAATGTTTTTACAGTTGTTCTTCTTTGCAAAAAATATATATGGAACCAACAACACCGCCAACACTCAGTAACACAAATGCAATACAAAACAACACGAATCTTGTCATTTATGTTCCAACTGGTTCTTTGTCTGCATATCAGACCGCAAGTAATTGGAGCACATTTGCTTCTAAAATGAAAGAATTATAAATACAACAAACTAATAAATCCATAAAATGATAGTAAGAGAATTTTACGAAACAAGAGAAGATGGCGTGAATCTCTACCACATCTATTCTAACAGCAATTTCTACATAATCCAGTCAGGGACAAATGCAAAATATGCTGATGTGATTGATGTTGAAGACGCGCCATACGAATATACAGAATCAGATGAGGAGATTCCGGAAGAACCAAGTCCTGATAGCCCAATCTATCCAGAACCTGAACCGGAACCAGTTGAACCAGAACCGACAAGTATCGAAGGCCGCAAGATTCTAAAGAAGATGCAGATAGATGAGTATGACCAAAGCACAAATGTGAATGGCTTCTATCTCGGTGACCAGTTGATGTGGCTTGACAGAGAGACAAGAGCATCTCTCCGCAACACGATAGAATCACTGATGCTGCTTGGAAGAACTGAACTTGACATCTGGTACGGCACGACTCGGATAACGCTTGACGTCAACACTGCAAAACAGCTTCTTGCAGTGTTAGAAGTATATGCGACTGACTGCTACAATGTCACCATACAGCACAAGATTGCTGTTGATAGTCTCACTGACATTGATGAAGTCATAAACTTCGACATCACTGCTGATTATCCACAAATGCCGCATTTCCCTCTAAGTGAATAACAAATCATAGTCCTGCATGAATAATGTGCTGTCATAACTGTCATTGTTTATGCATTTTTTATCATTTAACATATAATCTCAATGAAACAAAGAAATTGGCTTAAAACCCTTAGTTGTTCTGTATTCGCAGGACTTTACCTTATAGTTGCTGTCATAAGCCTTATATGTTCGACAGAATTTTTCAAGTTGGCTCACTCAGGAATAATGAGCTGGGTGCTTGCAATTGGTTTTGAAATCGGTGCAATGTCCTGCCTGCTTTCAACACTCATACTTCCCAAAAAGAAACTCGGACTTGTATGGTTTATGTTCGTCGTCTTAACATTGTTCCAATGCATGGGAAACATGTACGCTGCTTTCGTGCATCTTGAGAATTTCCAAGACTGGATTGACATGTTCGGAATGACTGACATGGAACTTCTTGCTCAGAAACGAGTCCTTGCCGGAATATCAGGCGTCATACTTCCATTGGTCGCACTGGGATTCATCAGAATAATGGCTGATGTTCTTCAAGATGGTCATGACATCGAAATAAATGATTCAAACGAAACACAAGAACAACCTGTGCTGTTTGGACAAAAAACAGAAGATGAAATGATTGAAGAACCCATTGCTGAAAAAGAACCTGAAAAGAACCTGACTGTTGAAGAACCGGTTATTGAAAAAGAACCTGAAGAAAATATTGATATAGAAAATACTAAAGAACAAGAAAACAGATTGGCAAAAGGAATTTCAGGAACATCTGGTCCAATAGAATCTTTTAATAAAACAGCAAAACAAGAACAAGAAACTATTGAAAAAGAACCTGAAAAGAACCAGATTCTTGAGGAACCAGTTATTGAAAAAGAACCTGAAAAGAACCAAGAAGAAAAAGCGGCGCCAAAGCCTGAGCAAAAACATCACGACAAGCCAAAAGCAAAGCCTGCAGGCAGAATATGGAATCCAAGTATCAACGCAGAATTAGGATAATATGAAAGGAACAGTTTATTTGATTTGCGACATGCTCGCGGATAGATTCAAGATAGGAGTGACGAGAAGAAAAGTCGACGAACGCTTGAAAGAGATACAGACAGGAAACCCTGGCGAAGTGTTTGTGATGAAGACATTCGAGTCTAACTACCCGTACAAGTTAGAGAAAATGATGCACCGGCATTTCAACGCAAAACGCACTCTAAACGAATGGTTCTCGCTTGATGTCGATGATGTGTCGTCATTCACGGATATTTGCGCAAAATATGAAGCAATAATAGATGGCTTAGAAAAATATGAATGGTTTTGATATGAGACAAATAATGCGTTTAAGATATCGTCAATGTCAAACATTAGCATACAAAAAATTTAGCAAATGATACACACACCACTAAACAACATCGAAAACATTAAGGACGCCGTGTTTTTGGCTGGGCCTTGTCCAAGAACCAACCAAGATTGGGAAGATTGGAGAACTAAAATGGTTAATGAATTAGAAAAGCATGGATTTAGCGGAGACATTATAAACCCTACCAACCCAAACTATGACACAAACGACAATGATTATTACAACAAACAATGCACTTGGGAAACCACAGGCCTCAACACAGCTTCTTGCATAGTGTTTTGGATTGATAGAAACGATGAACACCCCGCACTCACAACCAACATAGAATTTGGAATATGGAGCGACCGTTGTCCAAAAGGAATTGTGGTTGGCGTGCCACCCGAAAGCGAACATTGCGGGTATATAAAATGGGTTTGCGAGAAAAAAGGCATCCCCGTTTACGAAACAATGCAAGAAGTTGCACAAAAAGTTGTGTCAAGATTTAACAGGCTAAAGGAAAGGTTTTTCACATCCGACACCCATTTTGGTTCCGACAGACATCTGGAATTAAGCAAAAGACCATTTGCAAACACTTTTGAAATGGACATGCAATTCATTTCAAATTGGAACAAAACCGTGAACTCAAACGATGTGGTTTACCATCTGGGTGATTTTGGAGATTTCAAAACCCTTAAAAAACTAAACTTTGGCGTAATGTTTCTTTTGACGGGAAACTATGAAAGGGATATTAAAGAAATTAAAATAGATGATCCGCGTGTAATTGTCACCAACAAACTAAACGTAAACATAGATGATGAATACGTTTCATGTGTTCACGAACCGTTATGTGACGACAACTCAAATTTCTTTTTATATGGACATATCCACGAAAAAGGTCTTGTTAAAAGAAACGGATTAAATGTTGGAATAGATGCACACAACTACACCCCAATAGATATAAATACAATTAAATTTTACAAAAACGCAATACTAAACCATTACGATGAAAATGTGTTTACCGATTGGGTTGGAATAAAATAATAATTCAACAACAATAAACAACCAATGCAACTATCAAAATATGACATATTGAGTTATGCTACATTGTCATTCAGTATCAGATTTCACTGCAAGAAATCTGCTATGAAGAAATTTGACGAGTTCACTGTTGATGAGCAGAACAGCAGCAAAGTCCTCACGACAGAAATGATGCCTTATGTGAAAGCTAAATACACATTGGCAAACATACTTGGCATCATGAAAAAACATGCAGAGACAAAATGGTCTGACTATATGACAGTGAACATCTCATTCCCGACAAACATCTCAAACATATACAAGATAAACGCATTGAAACTGGTTCTGTCGTTCAATGACAAGTATCTCTATGAGATGTTCCCTGACAGAAAAAACCGAGTGGGCTCCCGCTCTGTCTCTGAACTCATCAATTCTGGCGTTACCAGCGATTCGATGAGGACTCTGCTGTCATCAAATGTGTATGGCATCGACTTGTCTAAAATCGGCAGCAACATAATATCATACCGTTACATCGGTGGCGAGAACTACCAAGACAAGTTCCAGGAAATATCTGCGATAATCGACAAATGGATTGTGGACACTTACACAGTCATAGAGAATCCAGAATACAGCCAAGAAGAAATGGAAAGACTTTCAAAACTTTCTAAAGAAGGCTGTTCATACGAAGACTATTTCGTTTCTTATGATGAGTTCAAGAAACATTTCACCCACGTCAAACTAATGGTTGACTTGTATGATCTCGATGGATATGAAAACATATACTGGGCTTCTATAAAAGACAGACTCTGCACATTGTTCAAATCTCTCAAGTCTGCTGAGACATTGTCGCTGACTATAAACTACGACACTGACACGGGAAGACTGCAAATCAAAGATTCAAAACTTTATGCAGTCGCGAACTTGCGTGATGTTGACATTGTGGACAGCATCATCTCGGGAAACATCTCACACGTGACACTGTATTACAGCCACGTCATAAACACGAACGCAGATTTCTGTGAGTTCTTCAGTGGTTGCGACATAATGAAATCAGAAATCTCGAACTCATACATAACTGATGGCGTTGAGGTGAACGGCTCAGTCATCTTTGGAGATTCTACAGTGAGTGGCGAATGCACAGACTGTGAACTTGCTCCTGGAGTCAAATACACCAAAAACGCGAAACTCAAGAACTGCAAAAACGAAGCAACGAAAATATAAACAAATAATATGGGACACATAAAAAAATTCAACGAATTTATAAAAGAGCAGCAGGTCAATGAATACTGGGGGCCAGATGATGACGCGGCACAAGCATATTATAACAAAAAAGAAAAAGATGCCTATGACAAATTTGAAAGATGGGCTAGAATGAACAAAGGCACACGCGCATTCAACGATCTACCCACAGATGAACTTGGGAACAAAGTCGACACTCAAAAAATAAAAGACAACACATACAAGTGGGAATTCGTCACGAACACTCCAAACGGCGAAAATCCGAACGAATGGTTCCTCTACACAGACGACACATCTTGTTCAGTATTTGATCTTGACAATGATGGCTTTGTGCCCATACGCAGCAACAAAATGTACACAATGGACCAAACAATATTCGACGACCTCTATACAGACAAATAAATACTGTACTAATCAATATAATAAAGTGTTCTAGAAATTCATTAGATGACTTCTAGAACACTTTCTTTTTATAGATGATAAATTATATATCTACAATAATGATGTCCTTAATTCATTGAAACATGAAGACACCATGGCCTTCGCCTTTGCTGGGATGTCATCAAGATCATATTCATTTGACGCAATCATAGCAGAAACTATTTTCATATATGATTCCCAGTAAGTGTCAAAATCAATTGTGTCAAATATGGGATCTTCATTAGTCTCATCATCGCCTGCGTCAACGCTGTTCGTGCCGTCAAACACATTGCCGTTGATTTTGCATTCTGCGCCAATGCCGTTGCAATATTCAAAACACTGCAAAGTGTGCTTGTCACAGTCAATCACATAGACATATTCTTCATCACCATGAATGCCGTCATCAGGCTCATACAGGTCATCTTGCTTCTCAAGCCAGTTCGCAATCGCAACTGGCTCCCAGTGCTGCTTGTTATATTTCTTGAGAAGTCCAACGAGTTCTTCTCCGACACCTTCGGGATAGCCATCAAAATGATGATACACAAATTCAGTTTCACAATCTTTCTTTTCTAAAATAACATGACATCTAGTACTCATATTTTTTATTTTTATATTTGTATATTAGTTGCTACATTATGCTTTTGATTTTTTCAAAATAAAACTTACCGTCCCATGGCTTGTATTCGATTATTCCGTACTGCATAGCCAAACGTGCTTGGAACGTGTCTATGCATGTATGTGACAATTGGTTTAGTATTCTTTCCCTGAAGCCTTCTATTCCGTTTATATTTTTGTAGTAGTTGCAAGCACGGCATGATGGCAATAAATTGGAGATATCGTTTATGGAACCATTGGCAATCATTTCTGACACTTTCTCGTTTTCGGTTTCCGTTCCGTATATACTTTGCGCATATGCCGTTATATGGTCAACCTGCATGTCCTTCAGTTCGATTTCCTTGCCACAATATGCACAATGACCATTGTATTTGGCATAAACATCCGCCCTTGTTTTTTTGCTTATCCTGTTCCGTTTCATTCCTTTGCCTGTCATGCTTATTTCTTTTTAGAATAATTTGTTACACTTTTTCCATTTTTCCAAAAACAGTTTCATAATATTTCAAAATGGAACAATTCTTGCATTGTTCTTTTGACTTTGAACATCTAATGCGGCACCATCATTTTGTCACTTCATATTCTGCTTTTGTCGTATCAATTACAAATCATTCGATTTTTATTCCTCTATTTAATAACCATTCCTTATGTCTTAACTCTATTCCGATTCTTGTTTCTTCATCGTCTGGGCCAAACATCCAGAAACCATCACTCCATCTATATTCTTTCCATCCTTTCTTTTTGGCAAATTCTTTAAGGATATCATATACGATTTTTTCTCTATAATTTTCATCGGAGCAAAATTTTCCAGTCATATTCATATCACTCACAAATTATAATAATAAAAATCATGTAGCTTTTTAGACTAGAAGTATTTTTCAATGCCAAAATTGCCGAACATCTTCTGGTCAAATCTCGGCTCAGGATATCCGTTTTCAGTCCAGTGAGCAATCAGAGCATAGTCAAAGTTCTCATTCATCCAAGATTCTCTAGAATCCACCGAATATCTGTGGTCAAGCATCGTTATGCTTCCAAAATAGTTTATCAGTATAGGTATAGACGGGATCATCTGTGAGTCGCAGGAAATGAGCAAGCTTTTGCCATTTGGCAAGTTCTTGTTCGTTATCTTCGCTACACTATGCGCGCAGTACAAGAAAAGATGATATTCAGTGTATCCGAAATCTTTGTCATAGACACAGTCAAAGTCATTCCATTCTCTAAACAAAGTGTCCATGTCTTTCCCTTTCTTGCACATGTAGTCATACAAATAGAATGACTGTTTGAACTTAGGCTTAAGGTACGACATGTCATGATACTTGTCTGGACAAGATGACTGCGGGTATCTCAAGAAATACGGCACAAGCTCATAGTCATTTATGTCAAACTTGATGTTGAACAAGTCAAGCACAACAGGGACGACATACTTGTAATGATATCCCGTCGTGTAGTGATGCTCATTCACAGGCATGCCAATATATGTCTCTCCTCCAGAATAAAGATGGTGCATCACACTTCCAGGATGCCGTACTGACAGCAAGTCGTCAAGCCACGGATCATCATGCACCGTCTTTGTTCCAGAATTCCACGCAGGGAAGCATATATGCTTCGCAATGTCCATTATTTCAGAATGTCTCATAATCTATATTAGTCCAAGTTCCAATGCTTTAACTACAGCAATCGCAGTTTGCTCATCTCCATACACCGCAAATGTGTTTGCTGTGCCAAAAGAACTCCCAAACAAATCTCCTATGAGTGTTCCTTCTGTTTTTGCTTTATATTTGACGACATACAGATGCTGTCCTACTGTTTCGTTTACTGGCACATCAATCGTGTCATACCAAGCTTCTATCATAATTCTCTGTTTTTATAAAATCTGTTATCTTTTCTGTCCTTTCAAAACCGGATAATTCTATGCCATTAAGCAGTTTAGCGACTAACAGCAAAGACTCCTTTATGTTTCTTTTCTGGCAAGTGTCCGTTTTGTTCTCATATATGTTGAACTGGATACGCAGTGTGTCTTCAATATGTTCTAACACCCATCTTGGAACTTCAATCGTCTCTTCCATATCACTCACAATTTTCATTGATTTCCTTTAATATATCA
>Ga0247609_10003673_pt1 | contig 15483 bp, 8 predicted proteins | sample 172DNAGHGlowgp2_FD_193487 | JGI IMG/M metagenome (GOLD analysis project Ga0247609, IMG submission 193487) | Sheep rumen microbial communities from Palmerston North, Manawatu-Wanganui, New Zealand - 1728 DNA GHGlow gp2 | ecosystem: Host-associated > Mammals > Digestive system > Stomach > Rumen ...
TACGAATAGAAACTAATTAAAAAACGAGGAGAAATCAGAGAACACAGAGATTTTTAAAACGAGGATTAAAAGGATTAATATAACCACGAATTAATACGAATAGAAACGAATTATAAAACGAGGAGAAATCAGAGAACACAGAGATTTTTAAAACGAGGATTAAAAGGATTATTATAACCACTAATGAAACGAATTGATTCTAATTATTTTTTAACGAATTATCATGAAAAATAATTTGTGTTCAGTTCAATGTTAAAATAGAAAATAAAATATACCGATTATAATTACTTAAATTGGTAATTTTATTAAATTTGCAGAAAGAACACAATAATAACGCAATCGTAACTGATAAATAATACTATGTTTCTACCCATTGGAACAGTCCTGCAAGGGAAATATCGCATTGACAGTCATATTGCTTCTGGAGGGTTTGGCAATACCTATGTAGTCACCCATCTTGACCTTGACGATAAGATGGCCGTGAAAGAATTCTTCATGAAAGGTGTTAACCACCGTGATGGTGATGGAATATCAGTTAGTGTGAGCAATCCTGACTCACGCTTTATGTATGAGGCTCAAAAGAGTAAGTTCAGAAAAGAGGCACAGCGAATACGCAAACTTAAGGATCCGCATATAGTGAAGGTGTCTGATCTCTTTGAAGAGAACAACACTTGCTACTATGTGATGGACTTTATCGACGGTGAGTCTTTAGGTGCACGTCAGAAGAGTCAGGGACATCCGTTTTCAGAAGATGAGGTTCTCGATATCCTTAATCAGATGCTTTCTGCACTGCAGACCATCCATGCCCAAAATATCTGGCACATGGACATCAAGCCGGACAACATCCTTATAGACAGTGAAGGTCATTGTACACTTATCGACTTCGGGGCGAGCAAGCAGACGGCAACGTCGGATGGTATGACCACCTCCACCGCCCTTTCCTACACACCCGGCTATGCACCCTTTGAACAATTGAATGGTTCCAAAGACAGATGGGGTCCGTGGACCGACTTCTATGCACTTGGTGCCACCATGTATAACCTTCTGACTGGTAACAATCCTCCTCTGGACTCAGACGAGAATTCATTTGTCTTTCCTGATACGGTGTCGAAGGCTACCAAAGGTTTGGTTTTGTGGATGATGAAACTCATTTGGAAGGACCGCCCTCAGTCGGTAGAGGAGATAAGGGCTTACTTAACGAAAGGCTATAAAGAGTTTAAAACACCTCCAGAACCACAAGATGACAATACAAAACCTCTCAATTCCGATAATACAAAACCTCTAAATGGTACTCCTGAAGATGAATCAACGAAATCTGGTGCAGAAACCGTATATGGTCCTATATCTGCAGAAGAACTTCTTGTAGGTAATAAAAATGAAGAATTGTTCACTGTAAATGGTGTGTCTTTTAAAATGATATTCGTACAAGGCGGCACATTTTTGATGGGAGCAACTTCTGAACAAGGTTTGTTTTTTGACAATGATGAGAAGCCTGCACATAGTGTAACACTTAATGATTATTATATAGGTCAGACGCTGGTAACTCAGGAACTATGGCAGGCTGTGATGGGCAATAATCCGTCATGGTTTATAGGAAACAACCTTCTTCCTGTCGAAAATGTAAGTTGGAACGACTGTGTAGAGTTTATAAGTAAATTGAGATCTAAGACAGGTAAAATGTTTCGCTTGCCCACTGAAGCAGAATGGGAATTCGCCGCTCGTGGCGGTTTAAAGAGTCGTGGTTATAAGTATTCTGGCAGCAACGATATAGGCGTTGTGGCATGGTATAATTACAAAACCCATCCGGTCGCTACTAAGGCCGCCAACGAACTTGGTATCTACGACATGAGCGGCAACGTATATGAATGGTGTAACGACTGGTATGATAAGAATTACTATAGCAATTCTCCGAGTAGCAATCCACAGGGTCCTTCTTCTGGCTCTAATCGCGTGTTCCGTGGTGGTAGTTGGGACGACGACGCCTGGTACTGCCGAGTTACTAATCGCTTCGGGGGCAACCCTGGCGTCCGCAACAGTAGCCTCGGGCTCCGTCTTGCCCTATGAGTTCCGGAAAAATATAAATAAATAAAAATAAAAAGAAATAAATCAGACCACAGCGGAAAAGTCCGTTAAGGACTTTCGAGCGTGGGATGAATAATGTTTTTTGATAGCCACTAAAAATAATTTTTACGGGGATTAAACGAAATGCAAGTATTTTATTCTAAGCATTAGAAACTGTGTTAAACATTTTTAACACTTGTGGGGAGTATAGAAATTTAATGCTTAGAAAGCAGTGGTGGAGATAATGGATGCTATGACCACAAAATTATTCAATGATGATAAAAAGGATTATTATGGATTGAGTTTAGAAAATGTGGTGCATCAGTTATTGAAATCGTGTTTTGTAACATTTTGCGTGTTTTGTAACATGTGTAATTCTTTATTAGTGCAGAGCGATTTCATTTATTGGTAAATTTGTTTGATTTAATAGAAAAGTCGAGAGTTTATAGTAGAAAATCATTATTTAACAAAATATTAAACAAAATGAAAAAGATTATCATGTTATTTGTAGCAACCTTGTTGTTGGCTGCTTGCACAGGAAGCGGAACCAAACCTGCATCATCTGAAAAGTCAGGCATAGAATTTGATTCCATTTCCGATTCATTGAGAGTAAAGGTCGGGGAAAACACTGTCGATGTCGATGTAAAAGTAGTTTATCCTACCAATAATGAATCAATCAAGAAAGACCTGATGGAACTGGTGAAGTTGACAGGTCAGGGTGATGATTTCGATGGTTATGCCGACAGTCTGAAAGTAGATACCACGGACATGAAGTCGTTGGTGGGATATCTCGTTAAGAGCAAGGCAAAATGGGTGCAGGTGAACATAGAGGATCTTCCTGGAGACACTCCTGCTTACTATGATTTTGAATTGAGCGTGATGGAGGAGACAGACAGTTACATCACGATGGCAGTAAGGGAGGAATTGATGGCCGGCCATCCACATCCTTGCACCACATGTTATGGCATCACCTATCTCAAGCCAGACGGCAAGAAGATTGGGTTAGGCGACCTGAATGCGTCCAAGAAAGATGAACTGGCTATGGAGTTGGAGAATAAGGTGAAGGCCTTTTTCACAGAATTGACCAAGGGTGACGACATAAATATCGATGGTGTGCTTCAGTTGGAAGAGGGAGAACACATAGATTTTCCTGAGGAAGGTTTTTATCTTCTTACCGACAGCGTGTTTTTCGCTTATCAGTCAGACGAACTTGCTTCCTATGCATTTGGAGCGCCAGACATAAAAATGTCGTTGAAGGAGATGAAAGAAAAAGATTGGTTGGGTAAGACTTTGTCAGACCTTGTGAAGTGATAGAAAACGCAATACGTATTTGAAGCACAGTCAAAGGACATATATTTCAAAGACACAGTAACAAGTGAAGGCGGTGAGATGACAATATATGTTTACTTCAGGAAAAACGTAGAAATTTCAAAAGTATAAAATAATTAATAAAAAACACATCTTATGAAAAAAATTATTTCTATCTTTGCCTTTATAATACTGAGTATATCCAGTATGTCTGCGCAATCGCTTTACAATACATGGCGTGGAATGAGGATGGCCGACGAAACGATGTCTGTATGGGTTTATATCACCTTTATCAGGGAAACCAGCACGTTTGCCATTGCCCTTGAGGCTTCTTTTGCAACCGAAGATTTCAGTTTTGACGTAAATACACGAGGATTAGGGAGTTTCAGTTATGACGGTTCAAGACTGAATATCATGCTTGATGAGAGTATGACAAAGTCAACTCTTGAAAACGTGATTTACAGTGACACAATGGAGCGTCAGTTCAGAAGAGGTGAATTGCAAAGAACTGATATGAACTCTCAGATACTAAGGCTTTTCCAGCAGAACAAAAAACCTCTTGAAGCTGCATTGAACGAATTGGGAGGACAGTTCCGCAATTGCAGGGTTTTGAATATCACATCCCAAAATCTCTACCTTCAGATGGGGCTTGGCGACGATGCCAAAATAGAGGAATTCGATAAAGATAATGACTATCCATGGGGATAAACCAATCTTTTAACCACGAATAAAAACTAATTTTTTATTTTTAAAAACAAGTATTATGAAAAAGATTTCAATTATTATGATGTTGTCGGCAGTGATGATGCTGTTCGTACAATGCACAGGTGGTGAGAAAAAGGGTGAAGCCAAGGAAGGCGAAGCTCAGGTAGAAAACCAGGAAAAGGCAGAAGGCGAAGCCGTTGAAACAGAGGGTGAAGAAGGTGCAGCAGCCGAAATGAAGGATATCCCTCTCGAATTCGCTGGCGAGAAACCAACCGTGAAGGATGTAGCCATTGCTTTGGCAAAGCGTTTTGATGCTTCTATCATCGGTGAAGAAGAGGCAGAGATGGAAAATCCGGGTGCTTACTACGAGGCCATGGCCAAGGCCGTGAAGGAAGGCAAGGGCGCAGAAGGCGAGGAAGTGAAAGTAGATGAAGAGAAGGGTACCGTATGGTTCAAGACGACTGAAGACAAAGAGGCAACCGTGTTAGCGGTTAAGCTCGACGGCGACAAGGTGGTCGTTGATTTCCGCCATATGCTCGACGGTGCTATGGATCCAGCACAGTTCGACGGTGCAGAGGCTTATAAGGTAGATGTAGCCAAGAAAACTCTTGCATTTGCTGAAGTTTCAAAAGAGACTCTTGTAGACGACAAAGGTGAATTGAAATAAATATTAATTAATAACTAAATCATCCATATTATGAAAAGAATACTTTTAACGGCATTGTGCATGATTGCCTGTCTAGGTTCGTATGCACAGGTAAAGACCTACAACACAGTATGTGCGGACAACATAATGATAGTGAATGCCAGTGACTGCAAGGAAAATTCGTTGCAAGGCTATAAGATTTGGGTACGCTACGACTATAAAGACACAAAATACTGCAGGCAGGCCGCCAAGGCAGACGGCGTGAGCGGCAAGGCATGGCGTTGTGAAGTGCTTTACGAATATGATGAGCCGCTGCTTCAGTACAGAATCATCAGCAAGGTATATTACAACAAGAAGGACAAGGTTATAAAGCGTCTGGATTTTTATGATGTGCCTTGGAACAGCATCGGCGAACTTGACTATTCAAGACAGTTGGGCATTTACCTCACCCGTTTCGGAATTGTAGCAGGATAATTTATTGTCCGTCTAAAAGATTCGATGAAGAATCTTCATATATGACGAACCCCAAAAGTCGGATGGCTTTTGGGGTTCATCATTTCATCTTCCTTTGTTTCTGTATTCTTTTGGAAGCATTCCAAACATTTTCTTGAAATGCTTAGTAAAATAACTTGGTGAAGAGAATCCTGTCTGTTCAGAGATATAGAAAGTGGTAAGTGTTGTTGTTCTAAGCAGGTTAGCCGCATGTTTCAGACGAATTGTAGTGATGAATTCGCTTGGCGACTGTCCTGTGATGCCGTGTATTTTCCTATATAGAGTCATTCTGCTTGCACACATATCGCTACTGAACTTATCTACATTATACTCTTTGTCGGAAAGATGCGATTCTACGATTTTTTGAGCCCTTGTTATCAGTTCTTCGTCAATAGGCGAATAGGTCAGTTGTGCCACTTCGTTTTCTTCGTCGTGTTGGAATTTTTGTTTCATACTTGCACGTTGTTTTTGTAAATACTTGATACGATCAAGTAATTCAGCGGTGCTAAATGGTTTGGTAAGATAATAGTCAGCACCCATTTTATACCCTTCCATCCTTGACTCGTCGCTTGTTTTCGCAGTAAGCAAGATTACCGGAATATGGCTTGTCTTTTCCGTGCTCTTCACTTTTTTGCATAGTTCAAATCCGTCCATAATCGGCATCATGACATCACTGACAATAAGGCTTATGTTGTCGTTATTGGTTAATATATTCCAAGCCTCTTCTCCATTACCCGCTTCTTGTATGTTGTAGCCTTCATCTCTCAACTGGTCAGAAACCAACTCCCTCATTTCAGGATTATCCTCTACAACCAATACTATGTCGTCTTCAGTTTTTAAAACGGTGTTGTCTTCTGTTGCCTCCTCGGTGTCATTTGATGTTTCATCATCTGTTTCGTGGTCTTTTTTATGTTCCGTTTGTTTTTCAGGGTTGCACATTATCGGGATATTAAACCAGAAGTCTGTCCCTTTGCCTTCGAGGCTTTTCACACCCACTTCTCCTCCGTGCAGTTGAACAAGTTGCTGAACCATGTGTAATCCAATTCCGCTTCCTCCTTGTGAAGATGAGTTTGCGGACTGGAAGTAAAGGTCAAAAACATGAGGTAGATCTTTTGCAGGAATCCCCACACCATTGTCAATGACATGAACAGAAATCTTGTTTTTGTCTTCCTCCAACATCTTGAGTTCAACGTTGACTTTTCCTCCTTCAGGTGTAAATTTCATGGCATTGCTCAGCAGGTTCCATATGATATGATGCATTTTTTCGTGGTCGAAAGTGGCATATATATCTTTTTCAGGATGGTCAAAGTTGAGTGCGATGTTTTTTCTTTGTGCCAACGGTTTGAAAGCATTCACAGCAGCCGTGATGAATTCGGTTATGTTTCCGTTGTGAGTAGAGAGTTTTTGTGTTCCCATTTCCATTCTTCTGAAATCAAGCAGTTGGTTAATAAGTTGCTCGAGTTCCTGTGCGTTCCTTTGAATTCCTTGTAGTTTTTGTTTGTCGCGTTCAGACATTTTGTCGGATGCTGACAGCATTTGTTCTATAGGCACTCGTATGAGTGTTAGCGGTGTGCGCAGTTCATGGCTTACATTTGTAAAGAATTTGAATTTCATTTCAGTAAGTTGTTCTTCCATTTGCGTCATACGTTTGCGCCTCACATAAATGGAATATTGTCTGAATGCCAGTCCTATAACAGATAATATGCACAAAGTGTATAGTGAATAAGCCCACCATGATTCCCACCAGTAGGGTAGTTTGTGTAATGTAAAAATTTGATATGGTTCATTCCATATTCCTTGTCCGTTGGTTGCTTTGACTTCGAGACTGTAGTCACCCTTGCTTGGAGATGTCATAACAACGGTGTTATTTCCGATAGGCAATTCAGTCCAGTCAGTATACTTGTCACTCAACAATCCTTTTTTTATGAGTCTATATGCAAACTGCACCTGGTTGGTCAGATGTTGTTGGAATGTTGTCAGTCTCAGTTCAACGATGTTTGCGTTGCATGGTATCTCTATTTCTTGCATTCCAGGTGCCACATAGTTCTTTTTATTGTCAATTATAACCGTTGACACCTGTGTTTTGACAGTGTCATTGACATTATTATCGAAATCAAATGATGCAATAGTGCAGAATCCTTCTTCCTCCCACACACACATGGAGTCCTTTTCCCAGCATTCCAACGCATTGAAATGGTCGAGATGTATCATAGGGTGGTGGCAAAACAGAGTGCGGCTATGTTCACTTTTTTTGTCCCATTCTTTCACAGATTCACGTGTCAGCGACCAAATATGTCCTTTATGGTCTTTTTCGATATCAAGAATTCTTTGCCCCGCTTCATTGCTCAGTTGTGGTACATATTGTGGCTCCTTGTCTGTTTTATATTTAAAAGAGAACACACGTCCGATATTTGTTCCTATCCATAGAGTTCCGTCTTCATTCATAGTCATGCATGAACACACATCGTCTTCATTCATGATTGTTTCTGGTTTGTTTTCGCCTTCTCTCATGACGCACAATCCATCTTTTTGGGTTTGGTAGAACAGATTACCGTGAGAATCTTTTTTAGCCATGAGAGCCTCCGGGATAGTCTTTTTTACCTCATTCAGAAGAGAGTCGTTGACAGTGAGGTTTTCCCATCTTTTGTAGTATCTTCTAATGCCGTCGTTGATACGTGGCAGCATACAAACCTTTTTAGATGCCCCCGAAATCCACAGATTATCGAAGATATCTCTTGTTATGTTTCTGAAATAGTATTTACCTTTCGGCAGTAGTTTTGTTATGAATGATGGTTTCAGATTGCCGTTTTCGTCAAATTGGTATGCCAATACTCCTGCTTTAGATGTAACCCAAAGTATATTATCTTTAATGTCCAGATCAATGTCCAATGTGAATTCAACACCGTCATAATCTCCGGACATGGTGCTTGGCTGTAGTTCTGTAATAGCATTATTGCCAACCTTATTAGGTATACATTTTACGACACCATGTCCCCAGGTTGCAATCCAATAACATCCATGGTTAGAGTCTTCAATTATGCATTGTGGGTCGATATTCACATCCCATGAGTAAGGAATGAAACACTTTTTCTTAGTGTCGTATCTCCACATTCTTTCATTTCTTTGTATAATCCATAAAACATTCTGACTGTCTTCATAGAACGAACTTACAGAGCCCGCCTTATCAATATATTTAGACAGGTCTATCTTCTCCAGTATATTTTCATTAGCGTCAAAATGCATAATCCATGACCCAGATGAAAGCCATATGGACCCATCACTGACCTTATAAATCGCTTCGATGGTTTGTCCTTTCAGTTCTTTTTGCTGTATCTCATGTATGTTGTAATCTTTTTTGTCAAGTATGTATGCCCCCTGGTATGTGCAGAACCATATATGTCCGTTGCCATCTTCAGCAATGTCAAATATGTTGTTTGAGCGCATCAGTTTAGGGTTTTCATCGTTAGAGCGGAAGATGTCAGTTTGATATCCGTTATCTCTGAAAAGGCCTTCCTCCGTGCTGTACCACATATATCCTTCACTATCGCGGAAGAATACATATACATTGCACCAGGGAATATGTGTAATGCATGGCAGGTCGTATATTGCCATGTTGTTTATATCTATAGCGTTAGCATTTAGCACAAAAAAGAAAGTCAGTAGAATTGATTTATAAATAGTCTTTATCATAATTTATTAAGTTTGATATTTGTGGTAATCGTGGGGTGGGGGAGTAAAATGGTGTTAGAACAGTATTGTATATCAAATAACAAATATAATAATAATTTTTTATTTTCAATATCAATCTCCGAAAAAACTGGAACTCAGTATTCCGGAGATTGATATTATAATTATCAGTAAGAAAAAAGCCGCTATTTAACGAAAACTACTTTTCCGTTTACGATGTTAATTCCCTTCTGCAGTTTGTCAAGTTTACGTCCGTTGATATCGTATATCTCTGCGTTTCCGGATGTAATAGCCTCAATGGTTTCAATAGCCGTTGCCTCAGGTTCAAAACTATAGCGGGATCCTTTTACTTCATCCGTCGGAATGTGAAGGTATGCTCTATTTGCTCCTACGCTATATTCCTTTATTCCGTCGCACTGGAAGAATGCCACATTGTTACCTTGTTTTTGCAGCATATAGTCGTTAGTAGTCAGCATTAATGACACTTGTTTAAGCGTACCAACGAGAAAATCCGTATCATATATGTCTTTAATTGCAGTACCCCAATTCTCAATGTTTTCATCTATTGTTGTATTCGTATTAGAATACACAATGTATGGAGTATTAGCCTCAATAGTGGTATGAGTGGTGAATTGCAGGACATTATTGCTTATATTGTCAACACTATATACCGTGACATTATCAGGGACGTTGGTTTTGAATGGTGCTATGAAAGTGCCGTATTGTACTCCAGGCACAATCTTGAGGTTTGCGGTGGCCTTTTCCGCTTCGGCGATAACCATTCTGTAATATTGGTTAGATGTGTATACACCGTTGTCACTGTTATTGTTGTTTGCACTCAAATAGTTGTCAGCCGCAATGTTCCACAAGTACCAGTTTCCTTCTTCTGTCATAGGAGTTACTCTGAACTGGGCGGCTTTAGTATTGTCTTTAGTAGTTCTAATCTGCAGGTTGTTGCCCCCATATACGCTGCCTGTACATATATAACGAGTTTCTCCGTCCTGGTCAGTCTGACTTAGGATATAAGTGTCTTTCTTTCCGTCTACAGGTGTAAAAAGGAATGCTTGTGCATAGTTGGCATCCACAGGTTGGAGATATCTCAGAGTATGTCTTCCTTGGTCATTACGGTCGTTGACAAATGTAATGGCCATGTTCTTTGAATTGAATCCTATAGACACATTAGTGATGGTGTATCTTGCTTCAGCGTTTGGTGCATTTAAAGCCGGAATTTCGAGGCTGTTCATCTTTTCAATAGCCTGATTTAATTGTGTGGCATTAGCCTTCGGGTTGTTACATAAATCCTTAGCGGCTTGAATAGTGTTGTTGATAGCGTTGATTTTATCGGCAGGATATTGGAAAGGCTGATTTCCTATGTTTGTAGAAGGGACCTTGAAATTGTTTGCCAGCTGCATCAATTCATCCTTCAGTTCGTCCAGGTTTTCGTCAATAGTGAGCGTAACTTCTTGTCCGTAGAGGTTTGTATTGTAGAACCTCACTTTATATGGCCATTGCTCATGTTCGAGTTTGTCTCCCCATCCACGGCACCAGTATTCCGTAGGTGCTCCCGAAACCACCAGCCACAGTCTCTTGCAGTTGTCTGGACATTCGAAAGCCACACTTAATATGTTGTCTGTGATCGTGGCTCTGTACATATCACCGTAAACAGTGGAACCGTCATTTTTTTGTGCTACGAATCCCACACGCCATCCCCCTTTGTCCGGCTTGTAACTTCTATAACCATCCAATTCAGCACCGTTCAATCCTTCAAAATCCGCAAAAACCATCTTTTTTTCTGTCGGAGCAACCAGTTTGATGGCATTGTTTCCGAAGTTTTCGGGACAGTTATCCGGGTCAATAGTCCAATATTGTTCACTGTCCTGTGTCATTTTCATTTGGTTTCGGGCATTGATTTTTCCGCTTCCTGCATTATTGAGATGAGCGAAGTCGAAAGTAGTCATTCGAGCACCGAACTCCCACATCTCATCTCCCAGTTGTCTGAGTTTCTCTTCGCTGGTTCCCGACATGGTGATTCTCATATATGTCTGGAACGGGTCTTCCGGGTTTATACATTCGTTCCAAAGCCGTCCTATGAATTTAATGTCTTTCTGTTTTTCCACGAGATAGTCTTGAATGAAATAGTTTTCATATCTCCATGCCACTGAGAAAGGATGTTCATGCAGATGGTTCAGAGAGTTTGTGAGCCATTCATTGTTGAATTTTTGTCCTGTAAAATAGCAGTAAGCCATCCATTGAGCACACTGTTCCCAGAAGCAGTTGCCTCCAGGGCTGTTTGTCCAGTTATACATCCATCCGTTCCAGTCGCCTTTGTCGCAGTGCACCTGATATTGGAAGCAGTGTCCCACCTCATGTGCGGCAGTCTGTCCGCCTCTTGACGAATAGGCCCATCTTGAAAGGGTGAGCATACCGATTTTGTTGTCGATTCCGCTTCCGTTGGCTTCCCATTCATCTTTATATTTCAATCTGATAATCATCTTGTACTGGTCGGTCTTGGATTTTCCTTGATTGATGGTGATAAAACCTAATTCATCGGCATAGAGTTCAAAAAACTTATCACATTCTTCGAGAATTTTTTCCGCTCCCGATGGAACGGCAGCCCCATAGCCTTTCTCCCAGTACAAAATCCAGTGTTTCGACTGTATACTACGTTCGTTGCACCATGTGCTATTAGGATTTTCGAGTGCGGATCCGCTCCCCACTGCACTTCCACTTTCATATATACCCTTGTCAACCTTTTTTATCGCTTCGTTGAGCGTGTTTACAGCATTATTCAGTTGTGTGTCGGTAAGAGAGTAGTTTGTGTATTGTCCTTCCGCAGTTGTAATTGCGCTTTGCAGAGCAGGATAGTAGGTTTGGCGGTATTCAACATTTTTCCACCAGTTCACCACTTTTTTAGCGTAATTGATTCTTGCATTCAGTTTTTCATATTGCATTTTAGACTTTTCTGCTGCTTCAACGGCGGTTTTCAGGGTGTTGATGTAGTTTTGCAGGTTTTCAATTGTTGCATTTGTGTTGTTGAGTGCGTTACGTGCGGCACTGATGGCGCTGTTGAGTTGGTTTTTGACAGAAGTCTGCATTGGTATTGACAAATATTTTTCAGCAGCACTCAATTCTGCGTTTAGATAACTTTTAACAGCAGCCACATCCAAATATCCGATGAAAAAGAGTTTGAAGTTGTCGGCAGCAATCCAGTTGCCAGTACCGTTTTCCGTATAAATTCCAATAGGGATGTCTTCTGTTTCACCGTTAACGACAAAGTCAACCTGATATGTACTCATATTTGTGACAGTGGTCTTAAAGTTACCGGCATAGAGATATCCTCCAGTCTGTGGGTTTCCTGAGTTTTGATTGCTTCCGCTTCCTGTTTGCTGTATGTGCGTAGCTGCGGCTTTAATTCTGTATTTTCCCTTTGGCAGTTTCTTAATAATCTGTTCAATGCTCACATTCCCCAGAGCGTTACCCCTGTCAACCCATGCCTCTACAAAGTATGTTCCGTTTTTCACGCTGAATACAGAGTTGGTTTGTCTTTTCATGCCATTAGTGATCCAGTCGGTTCCAAGTAAATTCTCAAAACTGCCGTTTATGATGTACTCTTCTGTTAAGTCTAATGGGTTAGAACTTGATGCATTGTCGTATTTATACTTCTCAATGGCGCTGATAAGAGTTTTATACGAGTTCAGTTGGTTGGTGAACGAGTTATTGCTGTTGTATGTGTTTTGTGCTTGGGAAATTTTATTGTTGAAATCGCTTAGTCCCACTCCCGAACCTGTTCCTGCAACAGAACGTGCGTTATTGATAGCATTACCAAGGTATGTGTGCACGAGATTCAATGCCTTGGCATCGTCTTTCATATATATTTTAATGTAATCCAAGACAAGTTTCGCCGAAGCGCTGCTTCCTCCGTCGATAGCAGTAAATCCAATCTGCACCTTTCCTGTGGTTTCTTCAGTCAATTCAAAAGGCACATTATCTATAGTCCATTGCCCTCCCCATTGAAATTTTTCAATTGTAGACATCACTTTAGTTCCAGAGTTTGGCACCCATCCCACTTGGCTTTTTCCGGTTGTGTGGTCGCTGTCATTATACCATGCCGCACTAAGATAATATGAGCCTGCAGGAAGTGTAACTGTCTGATTGTAGATGAGGCTGCTGGTCCATCCTGTGCTGAGCGCCAATCCGCCGGTAGAACCGTCATATCCAGCAGCCGGTACTTTGCCATATGTGTTGAATGTTTTTTTTGTTCCAAATTGGTATGTACCCACAATGGTGTAGTCCACGCTGTGTGCTTTTGTCCATCCAGGTACGTCAAGAATCTCTTGAACTACGTTTCCTGTAGCATTTTTGTCGTAGTCATACTCGGAATCGAATCCCCAGTTTGTAAGTAGCAATTCTGACACATCAGTATCAGCCATTGTCAATTGCGGAACACACATACTCATAAAAAGCAGTACACTCCATAAAAATCTTTTAGTAGCCATAATTAGAAAGGTGTTATAAATAGTTTTTTATTATAAAAATGTTTTTCAAAAACAAAATTATGTAATAAAACCTTTTTTTTATTATATATTGGTATCAAATAATGGTAGACATGTAACAACTGAAAGCAAAACTGCAAAATATGTTATGAAATGCTATATATATGACTTCTGCTTCAAAAAAAGGTCGAGTTCTATACTTTGGAACTCGACCTTTTTTGTATGTAAAGATTAATTAAAGTTTATCACCATAATCCGTCAGACCAAAAATCACGTTCTTTAACTCCGGCATCTTCTTCGTCGTCGTCAGATGTTCCAGGAGGGTTTGTAGGTGGGTTTTCTGGTAAGTTACTATCAATGGAATAGTTTTGCATGAACACATCCATCTGGCTTATTTTAATTTGTGTTTCAGGTTTTGAATATATCTTTTTCATCTTTTTACCGATTTGGATTAAACAGTTTTTTTTATCATGGGTTGGTGCAGAAATACTGCACCAATCCCTTAATGAAATTTATTTAATAATATATTTCTTACCGTCAACGACGTAGATGCCAGGCTGGAGTCCTTCAAGGCTTGTAGCATTCTGACGTACGAGTCGTCCGTCGATGGTGTAAATATTACCGGAAGTAACAGTCATCGTGCCTTCTTCATCTATAGCGATGATACCGGTAGCCTGATCATCCACCTTGAATCCAAGAAGTTTAGCCGAGTTGGATCCGTCTCCGGAGTTGTCGAGGAAGTAAGCACGAGTAGGGCTGATTTTGTTGTTACCGTTAGACCTCTTCCATTCGTTCTTCGCATTGATGAATACGCTGAATTCAGGAATAGTAGTTCTTGAATAAGTACCAACGAAGTTGAAGTCTTCACCCTCGAGAGTAGTGTTCTCGTCGATTACACCGTTGTCGAATGGACGAATCACAACAGCACCGTAAGTGTAGTCGAATGTGTCAAACGTTCTGTCGGTAGCATGTTCTGGGTCTGCATGACGTGTCTTGATTTGCAGGTTTGCAATGTTAGGATTTCCGTCCTTGAAGTAAATCATAACCGGCTGGTTAGCCTTGATACCAGTGTTGCGAGTTTCGAACAAGAGGGTGTACTTACCGTTAGAGTATTCAGTACCTGTGAAGAAAGAGGTAGTTCCTGTTCCGAAGTTCTCAACTGTTTCCTGATAGTCGAGGTTGAACGGTAGCATTATAGTGTTCCAGCATCCGTTGCCTTCGTTGGTGTTGAAGTTACGTGTTACATAAACCTGAGCATTGTTGTAGAGGTCTACAGGAGTTTGGTCGTGAGTCTCATCCTTGTCTTCACCGTTAATATACACGCTGCTGTTGTCGTCCTGAGTGTTGTCTCTGATAAGAACGAAGTCACCCATACAGAGTTGCAGTTGTTCGTCACCATGATTAACTCTGTTCTTGTTCAGTTCGATAACATATTCCCCGTTAGTAGCAGGAGTGAATGTAGCGCGATAATAATACCAGTCTTTCTGAGATTGTATGTCGCCGTTACCATTTTGCGGTTTGAACTGCTTGAGAGTGAGGTTCTCTACCACTTGGTTGTTAGCCTTGTTGTAGATAACAACATCCATGATAGGGCATTTTCTTTCATCCCAGTCAGAGTAGATGAATGAAAGGTTGTATTTCACGCCACCATCGAGTGGGAGAGTATATCCAGACTCCTTACCATATGCAGTGTCCCATTTAGTACCGAGAACAGTGAGGTCGCTTGAAGATTTGAATCCCTGTCTCCAACCAGGTTTAGTGTTGTGGTCGTTCACACCGAACTTGACAATACGTGTGCTGTAAGCAGTTACACGTCCGTTGAGGTCCCAACCGGTAGGGAAGATAGTTCTGAACTGATTAATTACTTTTCCTTCAGAATTATAGTGGTAAACCATTTCAACATCGTCGTTAGTGTAATCACTTGTCCAGAAGAATCCGTTCAACTGTTCTTTGTTCTTAGTCCAGTTTTCGTTTGCCTTAGTAATGTCAGTAAGAGCCTGCTTCATCATGATGAAAGAAGGAGCACGGTTCACATACTCTTCATCAGTAAGACTTTGTCCGTCGAGAGTGGTAAGAGCGTCAAGATAATGC
>Ga0247609_10003674_pt1 | contig 15483 bp, 13 predicted proteins | sample 172DNAGHGlowgp2_FD_193487 | JGI IMG/M metagenome (GOLD analysis project Ga0247609, IMG submission 193487) | Sheep rumen microbial communities from Palmerston North, Manawatu-Wanganui, New Zealand - 1728 DNA GHGlow gp2 | ecosystem: Host-associated > Mammals > Digestive system > Stomach > Rumen ...
ATCCTTACACCAAGTCCTTCACTCTATGCATGGTTTTCAGCACTTCAGTATATCTGTTTAATGTATCTATCCAATTATTCATTGGCAATCGGAGCTCAAAACCTTCATTATCATATAAATGAGACTCAGGCGATGGCTGAATGTATATATCCAATCTGAAACGTAGTCCTTTTATGCGCCCCATTCTAGCAATAACCTCTAATGGCAAATTCTCAAAATCCGGTATAATTCTTATTTCTGCCTCTTCATGCTTAGAATGCATTTGGATTCCCAGCAACTTTCTATAATCCATATTGGTAACCAAAAGTGAATTAAAACCACCTGCTTGTGGATATATATTTTTAACTGCATCTATAATTGCTTCATCAAGGATATCTGAGGGATATTGCCGCTGAAAATGGGCTGTTTCTCTTTTTTCTCTTTCTTCTTCCTCTGTTTCTGGTTCAATTTGGGCCATTTTATAACCATCTGTAAAATCTCTTAAATATACAATCTCTGCTGGCACCCGATGCCCAAAGCTATCTCCTTCAACCGAATATGCTTGATAACCTTGACGTTGTCCATGTCTAATATTCTTATAGTATGATTCAGTTTCCTAATTTCATTTATCAAATAATCGACATTTTCAGCGATTAATCTTTGGAAATTGATACTTTCTTCTATTTTGTACCCCTCAAAATCGCGCCATCCAATTATTTGGAAATCTAGACTAAGGTCTACTTCATCCAATTTGATAAGACATAATGGATTCCCATCTATTTCCTCGATAGCACTTTGAGAGTGCAATTCACGTATATAAGTATCAAAGCCATCGCTCGTCACATATTCTTCATCAACCACCCTCACTAGGCATATAGCCCTATCACCTGGTGTCTCAATAATAAAATCATATAACGCACTATAAGCCTGAGAAATCTTCAAATTTCCATTAAGTTGCAATAGCAACGATGCTGTAAACTGTATAAGTCTTATTTGTTTTATCTCATTCATAATTGTGAAATATAGTAATCTTTATAGTTAGCTATATTCAGTCGCTGCCAATAGTTTATAACATCTCTCTTAAGTTGATTAAGGGTGCTGACAGCAGCTGTATGATTTAGCAAATTCACTTCATGTAAAAGAGGAATTGAGGGATAAGTAGTTTTTGTATTATACGCGGGGGCTATAAACATTCTATGCTCTATTAGGTCATATCCTGCAACGAAGGTTGGAATCGGCCTATCTGCCAACCATTTTAGCTTCTCATCGAGTACAGGTGTTTTGATACTATTAGCATTATACCTTTCATCCTGAGCAGTTGTCTTAACCTGGACAAGAAACGGATATGGATGTTGTCTGTCATTCACTTCTCCATATAAATCAAATGCTTCAGCCACACCACCAATAAGTTGAATTTGAAACAACTCCCCTATTTGGAGAGTTCCACTTACGAACATCTCTCCCGATGAGCCTATGATTCGTTTATTTTCATATAACATAAAATATCTTATCTATAAAATTGAAAATCACCTACAACCTCATCCCAGCTCACTTCGTCTCCATCACATCACTCTGATTCCCAGTGGCTCAATGACTTTAACCATATCTCCTTGTACGTTGCAAATATACACATTTTTATTCATATCTACTCATTCTCAGCCTCTTTTTTAATATTTCTTACGCTTATCATCACATTTTCATCCCAAAACGCTCCTAATAGTAACCAAAAGTATACAACTCAAAATAATCAAAAAGTATACCCCCCACACTTCTACACCTTGCTGTTCTTTCGAATGTGAGTATCTTCAGCACTTTTATAGTGCCACAGATATGATTATTCAAGCAAAGAATCCAAGAAAATCGGCAAAAAATAAGAAAGGGCACTATGTATTTTGCCCCAAATTAGTCTTAAATATGTTAATTCAAGACTTTTAGGTTTTCAGGGCCCATTATTATCCAAACACTACGTATCTTTGCGACGATGTTATACAAATTCAATAATTATTTATAAAATAAACAAATGAAAAGAAAAGATTTTAAGACAAGGGCTATCCAGGAATGGACTAAAGGCACTGCGCTGTTATCATCGGCAATTTTAATCTATCTAGATGTCAATGCCAGACAAGTAGTAATGGGAATAATAGGATTCACGTTGATCATCTTCGGTTACTTGGATTTTCATGTATATCTCAAAAAGAAAGGGAACACTCACAAATGAAACTCCTCATGGCTCCCAATATCCATCATTTCATGAAACAGACAATAATAACAAGCCGCCAATCAGGTATGTACCCAATCGGCGGCTTGTCATACTACTGGACAGAATCCCTCACTTTTCACCCTTCCGAGTTCTTAAGATCCTTGACATAACAATGCCACTCGCCCTTCAATGGATCGTAAAGGATAATACTCACACTCGGAACCTACTGTCTCTTCCGCCGATCCTCAGTCTTTCGAGTATCTCCTGCGACTTCCCCGAATACCTCCGGTCCTTCTTCATGGCCTGGGCAATAATAGCAAACTCATTCTCTATTGATGTAGCCATAATGCCTTTGTCGTCAGTATTGATAGAAATCTTATTCTTAGGAAACTCCTTGATGAATTTAAAAAGCGGCAGGTCAATATATTTATCAAAATAACCTATCAGGCAATTTGAGGTAGGGCAGGTCTCTATAGCTATTTTCTCTTTCTTTATTCTCGTCATCAGATCCTTCTGTAGCCTTTTAATAAGGCCGACCAGATCACGCGGCATTTTCCAATTGACGATTTGCCTCCCCCGCTCCTTGATGGCATCGTCATCATAATAATCTTTAAACATCTTACTCACCACAGGATCTGCTCTCAACGCCCCTAAAGTCACATCAGGATCCAATGCAGCTTTCGAAAACAGATTCTTGTCTTTCTCCCTTGAGCCGCCCATCGGATGATCGCCTCTAAGACGCATGCTCTTCCAATAGGCATTGATGTCAAATGGCTTTGTATAGCCCAATAATTCATATAGTTCACGGGCTTTCGACAGCAAAGTCTCCTTGTCGACTTTGCGCAATGGATACTTTATTCTCTCTGAATTACCCCAAAGCCATGTCAAATTATCTAATAACATCTGCCGAGTAATGATAATATTCCATCCCCTGCTGTCATAGTACTTCGTTGGATCCGTAGCCAACGCTAAACAGTGCGCCAGTCTACAGTTCTTATCCCATTTCAGGTAAACCAATATCTCATCAATAGTCCTCAGACCATCTACTAAATCATAGAAGTCTTCACCTGCATGATAAGTAAACCATTTAAATGGTGTTGGCATTTGAGCCCTGGCATATCTTATCAGTTGTGAGTAAACCTCTGGCCTTGCCAATTCGTCAGAGCCTGTAAAATCGATACCCACTACGCAGAAATCCGATTGTTCCTGCTTACGCTTATTCGATGTATAGTGCTGATAGATTTGGTCGAATTGTTCTTTCTGTTTGAACAACTTCGATTCTCGGTCTTGGCTTGTATAGGTTGCATATCGTTTATTGTAAGAGACTACAAGTCTCACTCTTTGCAATAGTTTCTTCCTATCTTTCCGTTCCTGACCAAAGATGCTGCATTCCATCTTGACATCCACTTGCTTCCCGCTTTTAGGGTTTTCTGTCCATTTGATTCTAGTCTCCAGATAGTTTTTCCCTTGATAGTCCCCTAAGGCTGTTTGTATAGCATAGCGTTTCCTTACCTCAGCAATCTTATCTATTTTGTCCTCTCTGTTCTGGTTTTCGTAATCCTGAAGATTCGAGAGTCCTAAAAGATTGTTGGAGTGTATATAGTTCTTCCTATGCTCCATCTTTATAAGCAAATACATATAAAATAGAGGGACTGCAGCAACTGCTTCTGGTTTTTGTTGGTATAGTTTGCACAGATAATGATACATGAGCCATCTCTCCCCCCCATGAAGCATATATGGCGAACTCTCATGTTCTGTAACTATCTGAATGTCCTTGCCTAAGGCATAATCCCATTGCTTTTCCGGTGTTGTACCCAGTGCCTTTCCTTTTCTTTTTGCTATGACTACATCACGCAGTGAGTCGTTCACCAGTTTACAATAAGCCTTTACGTCCTTCCTGGCTTTGACAAACTGATTGATCCTGTCTTCAGATATTGCAGTACCTTCTTTCACCAGAGCAAAGATGTCGTATCTGATTGCCAATGCTATAAACATGTCGTTGATGGGTTCTTTTTCATTTACTACGCACTCATCCCAGTTGTTCATCCAGTATATCCATCTGATGTTGAACGCATCAGATGATGCGCCTATATGTGAGTGTATGTCGTATAGTGGATTATTACCCATCAGGTCCTTCCATGACTTATCTTCTATCTTGATGGTATCTTCCCATACAAAATCATCACGCATGGTGATATTGTTCTTTTCCTTTCCGGCAAGCCACGTAAGCGTCAATAAATCTTCTCCAATACTCTGGGATATCATTCTCCATCGAAGCAGTCCGTCCTGTTTTACTCTTGGAGCATTATTAACTTTGACCAGCAAGTCGCCGGCCATATCCTTCATATAGAGCAGAGGCCATGCGTTTGTTGGATATCCCGCATAGTCCGTTATCCACCGACATTGGAATACTTCCCATATCTGGCGTAACTCTCCAACGTCAAATGCCCTCATCTGCCATTTTAGTAAATCAGGTAATGGCGTCAGGAAATCATCCCAGCTACCTTTCTCCAACATATCCCATGCTTTTTCTATGGGGTAGTCGTAGAAAAATGCCCTTGCGATACCTCTCTCTATATCCATATGTTTGGGACTAGAATGTCAGTTCGTCCTCGTCGTAGTCGTCTTCAGCACCGACCATGTCCGACATAGCCTTCCCTAAGATACTTATAATCTGCTCACGTTTATACTGTTTGTTCTCAGGGAAAAGACTCTTCCACTGCGCTTCAGACAATCTGGCAGATTCTTTCGGATATGTCTTGTGCATATCCTCAATAATGGCTGTATTTTTCTTCGATTTGTCAAACAAGTTGAAGAAACGTGGAAATCTGGCTAGCACCTCATCTCCGCTATAGCCCTTTTTGTTGATACCCGTACTATAAATACTCTTCAGCAATTGGCGCTCCTTATTATTTCCCATAAGTTCTATCATAGCCTCCAAAAATGCGAACCTGATAACATAGGGACGATTATTGCTTGAGTTCGTATAGGTACGCATCTCCGAGTTGATGATGTCATGATAGAAATTTTCCAGACAACTGATGTGATCCCTTATGTTGTGGTTGTCTGCACGCATACTGGTCAGGTTCTCCATCATAGCCAGTAGCACATCCCCGTTCCTGATAGTGGCGTTGGATATTAGCCGTAACAAGCCACCGTTAATATCTTCATCTTTCAGTGGCTCCAGATTCTCTATCTTTTGGGGTGTATCAGGATTTTCCTCATTGTATTCCTTCAGTCTGACAAAATCCATCATTCTTCGCAATAGCGACCAGTCGTGAGTAAGAGCAAACTGATAGAAATCTGTGGGGTTCCCGCTCCTGCTTTTCAAGTAAGAAAATCGTCCGTATGCATATTTCAGGTTCACAACATTATAGAACGGTGCCATCACGTCAAATACCAAGTACCCTGTACTTCTATTATAGTTTGTCAGATAATAGGGTTCTGGGAAATCGCGCTTTACATTAACATATCGGTCTGCCTCCTTCTGCCTGACCGACTTCTTGGTGGTCAATGCAAGAAACTCGGCTACTCTGAAATGAGTCCTGATATCAGCTTTTTCTTCATCTGTCAGGACATCATAAGCCGTAATGTTACTCCAAAGTTGCTTGATGGTGTCTTTATACAGTGGGGTGATGGCACTGTATATCCTCAGATCGCGGTAAAAATCATCTCCATCCACCTTCGTCATAGGCAACATATCGTCTGGCAAATAAGTAAAAAACGATCCGTTTACCAGTCGTTGCAACTGGTTCGTTCGCTTAAACCATCCGTCACTTTTATATACCTCGCCTTCTAATGTTGGCTCTGGATAGAGTTCTCCTTCCTGTTCCGTGATGACATCATAGCATTCATAGAGCCTGATGCTATAGTAAGATCTGATGAAAAAGAGCAATTGTTTCAGGTCTTCATCCACATTACTCATTTCTAGGAAGTTGATAAGATAGAACACATCGCCGATGCTAACGTTATAGATATAATTGTTTGCATTAATGATGTTCTTTACTAGCTCTGTAGCCTGACTTCTGTCAATATATCGGCTCAACTGCATAACCACCAGTTTATTCAACTCGCTCGTATTCGTATTCCCCGTCAATAGCTGCGCTGTTTTTGCGTTCTCTTCAGTCAACTGCCTCGTCCATGTATGATAGAAATAGGCCTTGAAGGCATTCTTGTTTGCTATTGAGGTATTATTGTTTACGAAGTCACTCATGTCAAGCAGCATCCCTATTAAATGGCGCAAACTTCTAAGGTTATTCGGCACGATAGGCGACACCCTACCCTTGCTGTTGTAGAACAGAAATCGTGTCTTCAAGTATATCAATTGCACGACTGCTTCTTTAATAGAGTTGAAAAAGTGAACTTCTCGTTGATCTTCGTACACTGTCAGTTTCGAATTGCATAAATCATACACTTTAGGCATCACAACCCTATTTGTCATGGGAATCAGCTTTGTCAGATATTTCGAAGCCATGGCAGGCGTGTCAAGATTCTTTTCCGGTGCCGACTGTTTGTCCAGATAGTTGGAGATAACTTCAATGAGTTGTTCAACCTTTAGTGAAATGAGTACTATGCAGTGTTTGCTCACAAGATACTTCCTAATTTGTTCAGCCATCTCGTAGGCCCCTTTCACATTCAGGTCTAGGTCATCGATACTGATAATCAGGAACCTCTTACTGGCATCGGTATTTGGATACAAGAAAGCTAGATAATTGTCTATAAGCTCATTCATCTTTTCAGCAAGCGAAACGCCTGCAGAGAGTTCATCCAATTCCTCTATCGGGTCATAGCCTGGCTTCAGTGCTCTTTCCATAAGAGTCAAACAACGCTTGGCATCGTAAAAACTTCTCTGAAGTTTCTTGGATGCTTCGTCTCTTTCCTTTTTTGTTTGCCCTTCCCTATGGATGTTTTCCTCCTTATCAGATTCCGAAAACATTCTCCCAAGTATCAGTTCCAGCACGTTGTGGTTGTAATCAAAGAAAGCTGGATCGATTGTTTTAATAAAAGCGAACGATGATTCTGAGAGGTAAGGATAATTATTGCCCCAATAGCTTTTCACTGCTTCTTGTTCACGGTTCATCAACATATTTCGAACCGACTCCATACACGAAGTCTTTCCTTCACCTCTGTCTCCACAAAAAGCAAGTACACTTGGTATATCCTCTTTGGGGGCTCCTATCATATTATTTAATTGTTGCAAAGCCTGTCGGTATTGCTCATTAAAAATCGATGAAGCGAATTCCATGCGCTCCACTACTACGATATCCTCATCCCCTTTATAAAACTTATATCCGTCTACCATAACTATATCACAAAACTATTACCATTTCAGAAAAAACTTTCGATTATTATAACTTCTAAAAGTTATACACCACATCCACCGTATTCCCAGAGCTCCCAACAACCACCACATCATACCAATGATGCCTGTCACTAACCACTCTCTCCACGCCAATAACCGTCGCCGCTGCATATCCCACGATCGGAATCCAAATACTCTCCCGACGAAACTCCTTATCTATCGACCTCGCAGCTGCAAACGCCATCGAAACATGTCAGCACAGCCTTCGCACCAAACACCACGCAGACCTTAAACTGCTTTATATAGTCCAACCTCCACGCAGTCTCCATCAACCTGTCACTGCTATTATACTTGATTCCCTCGTATTCTTCCATTTTCCTTTTTCAATTAGTTAGGACAGAATCTTATAGCATCATCTCTTCAATCCTTTTAATATTCTGCCTCTCGCGCTCTTTGCAATCCATCCTCAGATGATTAAACAAATCCTCCAATTCAGACTTCTCGTGAGCATCCCCTTCATATATAAGCTTTGTCTCTATATTCCATATTTGATTTCGTTGCATCAAATCCCTTGGATTGACTCCTGCATCTCTGAAGTTATCCTTTATCTGCTGCAAAGAATCATCATCGTATGTAACAATCGTGATATACTTCCTTGTCGTGTCTTCATATGCGTTAACTTGCTTCATAAAGAAATCCTTGAAATATGGAAAGTCCATTCCATTGATGGAGTGACCAAAGAATACTATTTCATTAGCGTTCTCCATACTTTCAATCAGCGAGTTACTCTTATAGAATCTGCTATTCGTCTTAAACAGAAACCGATAGTTCTTACTGATTGGCTGATCTGTTTCTATACCAAGTATTATATCATCATTGTTTTTCAGCGAACCATGCATATAAGTTACCTTACAATCCCAGTTTATACCAGCCTTGTTTAGCAGTTGCCCTACATCAGTATAGTTAAAACTGAATATCTCGTCAAAATACTCATTCCTATAGATAGCCTCAAGAATCTTAATTGCCACGGAGTCCCTTTTCAATTGAAAAGTATCCTGCTCTTTCTTAAGATATTCTTTCAGACCTTTACGAAACAAATCAAAACCTGCCCTATCGTTGGGGTCAGACGATGCATAAGTTCCTTCTGTTTCCTGTAAAGCATAATTCAGCAATTCCGTTTCAGCATCAAACCATGATTCAATCTCGTTTTTCTTCTCTAGGTATCTTATCAGGCTACAGTTAGAGGCCGTAAAATCATCCTCTTTTATCTTTTTCCAGACCTCGCTTGCCATAAAATCCCTATACCTTGACTTCATGCCAAGATCCAAATCAAATCCATTGCCTAATATCAGAATCTTCTTACTCATTATTAATCGTCAATTCCTAAATCTACCTCTTGCTCCTCAATGTCATGCTGTTCTTGAATGGTTAGTCCGCCATTACTATCAATCTGAAACAACATATAAGGATTCTCAAAATCCTCTTGACATCTTACCAGCACAAACATGTAAGGATCTTCGTCCTTTTCTCTTTTATCTTCATTTATAGGCTGCAAGAAAAGCTTAACATCGCCCGCATCCTTTATTCTTAAGTTAATATCCATAACTAAATATTTTAAAACTTTTTACTTCTGACTCTCCAGCCATTTACTCATCCCTGTATTGATAATATTACCAGAATAAGCTACGCCAAAACCACCACCACTAAAGAATTGTTTATAATCATCCTTAAGGTTGTTATATATAATCTCCGAAATAAAAACACTATGTGAAGAAGATTCATCCATTTGAGATTCGTTTTCCTGCAACAACTTTTCACCTGCCATAACATTACATCTCGGGTCACCATACGACAACAGGCATGCTGAACCATAATTCACTGACACTTTCAAACCGATCCTGTTAACATTGAGATCCTTGCACTTATAATTGACTATATCCACAATTCCAGACATATTGCCTACCATATTAATTACATCTACAACATCACTTTTCATTGCTGTCAGGTACAATGCAACAATTCTGTCACCTGTCACGCTAACCATTTTGCATTGCTCCCATCCACAGACGATTTCTCTCAATTCATTCAAAAGTGCGGCATGAATCATACCTGGGAGTTTATAGTCTGACGTATCAAACCTAAAATTAACTTTCGCTACAACCAAAGTATATTTTTGGTTGTACACATCAGGGATGTGGGTCACCTCTGGCAAATCAACCCGCTTGCCCTGAGTGTCCGGATTTCCATTTAACAGGAGATCTATTCTGTATAGCGAATCCGCTAAATCATATTTTATTACTGCCATTCTTGAAATCTATAATTCATTGAGTTTTCTGCCAAACGTTTTATGAAATCGGCCACATGCTGGTCATACCATGCATCATAGCCTTGCTTACGTTTCTTTTTCATCATCGATGTGACTAATAGTGCATATTCGTTATGCAATGATGTCGCAAATACACCTTTATCATCAGTGCCGAGAGTAACTTTCAATTCTCTTTGTGTGCGGCCTTTTATCTTTCTGAATGAAACGATTGGATGGGCGTCATACCTCATCACATTCGATATCAATACATTCGATGTCAGGTTGCTTTCAACACAGATACCTTTGTCTGCCACCATCCGACAAACAGCCTTTTGTATTCTGATGACTTGCTTGATATAATCCTTTCTTACCTTCATCGTTATCGGTATATTACCTTCCTCTATGATATGATTATTGGTAAGATAAGCCCACAACAGCCTTTGTTCTGGTCCATCTCCTGGTCTGTCAAAATTATCATCGCCTCGCATCAACATGCTGGCATAATACTGGTCTATGTTAAAATGACCGACATACCCTATCTCGCCATATACGCGTTCAGACTCTGCCAAAGCCCATCCCTCTAGTTCTACATCCAGATGCAACCCTTCTTCCTGCGATTTTTTTATCATCCATACCAGATTATCTAGAAAATACTGCTTGGGCAATACTATCTCCGAATCGTTCTGTCTATAGAAATTTTTGGCGTTAACCCCCATGGCCATCGCATGTCCCAGTCTGCAGTTTTCATCCATTTCACAGAATCTGACACATTCATCTATGGCTCTGAGACCATCCAAAAGGTCATAATAGTCTTCTCCTACATGATAGGTTATCTGGTTTATCCCGTGTGCCCTTGCATACCTGATAGTTCCGGCTGCAGTTTCTGGTCTTGTATAAAGCTCTGATCCTGCAAAATCAATTCCTGTGAATGATTTACATTGGTCATGCATGAATAAAAAGGTATTAATCTCATCCTTCCATATATTCCGTCTGCCGATTTCCAGCCTATTGGTATTGAGGATACTTTTTCTTGTCAGATGAATCACGTATTTCACTCTCCCGTTGTATTGATTCAATGTCTTTTTACTCAGAATACCTTTGTCGTATTGCAGTTTCATAAAGTCTTCAGCATCATGAACACAAAACCTGCCCTCCAGATAACAGTTCGGTTTGTATAGACTCGACTGAACACCATAGGCTCTCATCACATCTTTCAGACCTTCCTCTTGCTTGGAGAAAAAATCCTTCGAAGTATTATATAGCTTAAAGTTCACCAAGCCTGTCTTTCTGTTGGTCTGTACTAGCTCTTTCCGGAATTCGGTTTTTATCCTTTCATAGAGATAGGCCAATTGGATGATTTTTGAATGTCTGAAATGTCCATGATAATAGGCCATAAGAAATGAATACATGATTCTTCTTTCACCACTTAGCACTGCAAAGGGAGAATCCAAAAGAGCCGGAGTCATATTCAAGTCGATGGCATAGTCAAATATGTCATCTCTTTGATAGATCGACTTCGATTTTTCTCTTTGTTCTACAAGGCTGTTTTCGACATTTTCCACCAGACTATTATAATAAGTCAAGCTGCGCAATTCAGAAAAAGCATCCATTTGCTCCATAAACCAGACCTCGGTCTTATTACGATTGACAAAGAATTCATACAGGCAGCATCTGATTTTTGCAGCCAATATACACCAACTGTACAAATCTGCGAAATGAAAATCTCTCAGAACTACAGGATTGTCCTTTGGATGTTCAAGCTTATCGAAAAAACAAGCCTTGCCTGCTATCTGATTCATCAACCCTATCCAGTTGATTAAGTATGCATCATAACTGGCATTCAGATGACTGTGTATATCACACACACCACCTTTCAATATCCCATCAAGCCATGGGCAGTCCACCTCCCGCACATCCTGCCAGCAAAGCCCTGTCCTGATATTATACTTAGCAATATATGCCGTTGTCAGCAGCTCTTCCCCTATCAGCCGTGTAAGTCCTCTCCATTTCAGCAAATGGTTTTGTTGAATCTTTAGTGAACCTCCAGCTTCAAACACATCATGAGCAAACTCTACAGCTTTATCGAAGCAATTTCCGAAGATATCACCATTAATGAACCCCAGTCGCGAAACGTCCAACTCGCAACTGGCCATATTCGTATCTTCATCTCTTACACTTACCGCCAGCCCCATTCCTTTTATGAATTCCGTCCCTATATCTTCCTCTTCACCAAATATCAGTGAATAAAGGTCATCAATGGGATAGTCATAAAAGGCGGCTTGCAGAATGGCTCTTGCTCTATGCATCTGTTATTCTTGTAGTTTTTCTTTTTTGGCCTCGATACCGCTCTTAATCTGCTCCTCCTTCATCATTGACAGCAAAATATCATCATATTTCTTTGTATCACACTGATGTAGCTCTTCCGCTATCACATCCAAGAACTTGTAGGTTATCTTCTTATAATGCCCATCCACCTTTTCATAGGTCATCATTTCTGCATTCTTAGTGAGCAACCTATAAAAGCCCTCAATAATCCTTGCTTTTGCGGTCTCATTAATAAATACATGATCCAGACTTTCAATGCGTTCTTTCAACATAGATAATATCTCTGCATTTCTGATAACTGCATCGGAGGCGAGTCTCAATTCCTGATAATCCGACTGTTCCCCTACTGTTGGTGAGACCTTTTCCATCATCTTTCTGAGCAATGACCATTTATGTTGCCTTGCAAAGTGATACATATCTCCTGCAATGCCCTTATAACGGTCATACGTAAATTTCACATTAATCAGATTGACGAAAGGTGCCATGATGTCAAACACGTAATATCTCACATCCTCGCCAAAAGATTCCACGAAGAATGGGTTGGGAATCTCCCTGTCTATTTCCACCTTTGCATTGTTTTTTTCATACGACCTACGAGATATCGACAACAGGAAGAGTTCAGCCATCCTAAAGTTCTTTTGGAATATTGTCTTGTCCAACTCATTCAAGGTGTTATATTGCGGCATCCTTGCCTTAACCTGATGCAATAAAGCGTGCAAAGACCTTGCTGTAATACAAAGCATATCGATACCTATATGTTTATCATCCTCTAACGTCCAAAGTATGGTAGAGGGCTTATAGGTGAAATAGGACCCGTTCACTATGCGTTGCATACTGTTCGTATTATAAAACCATGACTCCACTTTGAATATCTCACGCTCTTCATCCTTTTTCTCAGGATACAATGTATCAATATTCACACTGATCAAGTCATAGTAGGTGTACATCATGATAGAGTAATACGACCTCAAGAAGAACACCAGCAATTTACTCTCTCTGTCAATGGCATTTCTTGATATATAGTCCAGAATATAAAACACATCGCCGATGGAAATATTGTAAGTATAGTTTGCTGTAGAGAAAATGGATTTGCAATACTCATCTTCCTTGATCCTTTCATCAGTCTTTCGCTTCAGATAATCCACCACCAACTTATTCACGGTACTTTGGTCATTATAGACCAACCTCTGAGCAAACTCTCTATCCTCCTTGCATAATTGCTGTGTCCAAGTATTATAAAAGTATGATTGAAAAATGCGTTTGTTTTCTAGATTTCTTCTTCGTATATCTTTGCTATCCTTGTCCTTTTTATAATCTTCCATTGACAACAGTAACCCTAAGAGATGGCGTAAACTTCTAAGGTCATCAGGAACTATCAACGAGGCATTCAGTTCGCTATTATAATATAGGAATCTTGTTTTTTGGAAAATCAGTTCTACAACACACTTTTTGATAGTATCATATTTGTTTATTACCTTCTCCTCGCCGTTCATCCTGTCATAAAGTTCCAATGGTGCATCGCTCAAATCAAGCACCTTTGGCATCTCTACTCTGTAGTGCAGCGGTATGAGCTTATTCACATATTTGGCTGCAATGCTATCAAAGTTGATCGTAGAATCCTCGTGTTTTACATCATTCTCGAAACTAGTCTTCACCACCTCGGCCAATTGTTTGACACTAACGGAGACCATGATGATACAATTGCCACCACTCAGATATTTTGCAAGCATCTTAGTCATGTCATATGCGCCCTGCCAGTTATAATCCATGTCATCGATGGTAATAACAAGCATATCTTTTCTCGCTAGCTTCAAGTATCCCTCTAGAAGTTCATTCATATATTTGCGCAGCGACATGCTGGCCGCCAACTCGTCCAGTTCCTCTATAGAATCATATAGATTGGACTTCCCCGATACTAATAAAGTGGCACATTTCTTCACCTTGTTGAACAAGCCAAGCGTTTTCCTGTGAGTATTTGATCCGCATATCCTATCATCCTGTTCATACTTCTTAAAATTGCGGTACAACTGTCCCAACACCAGTTCAAGAATATTATGTTCCTGATCAAAGAACGAAGGCTCTATCATTTCCAAGAACTCATAGCTGTCAAGGCTCTTAGTTGGTATATTTCCAGTTAAGGCTCTGAATGCATCCGTGTTATTACTCTCAATGATGTGCTTAACTGTAAGCATACATGAAGTCTTTCCTTCGCCTCTGTCTCCAGAAAAAGCGATGATATTGTTGGGAGCCACCCCTTTCTCATCTACGACTCTATTAGCCAGTTCATCAAACAGTTCCAGGGCTTGCGCATACTGATTCCTGAAAATAGACCTGTCATAGTCCTTTTCCTCTATGACGACTCCATTCTCATCCCCGCTATAGAATCTTATAGGATCCTTATAGATTTGTAACCTCTGTTCCATATTTATAGTTTATTTGTTTGCTTAATTTTTATCCATAAACCATTAACCACAATCCATATCCTATTAGGCGCCCCACTATATTATGCATCAAATCATCTACCTCCGAGAACCCCTTCCTAAACACAACCTTCAATGACAACAATCTAAGCTCAGCCCCCCACTCCCTAGGGTCACCCCATCACCAAACAGGGAGCACACAGAATACGATATGATTGCCACACACTTCATAGATGATTGACGTCCAACGCATCACAGTCAGCAGTAACTGACCGCAAAGATAGTGAAAATCGAGTGAAATACCAAGAAAAAATAGATTTTTCTTTTATTTCCGAGATGCAGCCTATCTTCGACCTCATTTTGTGGTCAAAGATACGATTAAACGAGCAAAATGCAAAAGAATTAGCATTTTTTTGCTTTTTTGTATGTGGGTATAAACGCCAAAGGCACCGACTGGTCACACTTTTACCAATCGATGCCTTTGAAGCATTCATTATCTGATTGTATCGGAATGAAATGTACTCCCGCAGCGCTATATCCTCCTCATCACCACCTCAAAAGCCTCAGCATAATTACATCCTGCCTGGCCGCCACGATAGGCAGCGAGACCTTCAATGGCTTCAGCAGATCTTGGATGCGGATAAGGCCTCATTACGCCGCGATACATTGAGAGAGCCTTCACCTTAGCGTCAACTCCTTCTTTCCCTACCTCAACCCAAGCATTCGGCTGGAATCTATTCATAGCGGAATTTAGCGCCCAATCCGTACAACTAGGCACCTCCATATACCAGAATTCCTTGATTGGTTTCACCTCTGGCCTACGCTGGAACAACCGGATAGCCTCCTGACAAGCCATTGAACCTGCATATGGTCATAATTGAGTTTAGCAGACTCGTGAGTGACTGATTATGTCCGATGCTACTGACTGAATTTCGCCCGACATAGGCAGGTG
>Ga0247609_10003675_pt1 | contig 15478 bp, 10 predicted proteins | sample 172DNAGHGlowgp2_FD_193487 | JGI IMG/M metagenome (GOLD analysis project Ga0247609, IMG submission 193487) | Sheep rumen microbial communities from Palmerston North, Manawatu-Wanganui, New Zealand - 1728 DNA GHGlow gp2 | ecosystem: Host-associated > Mammals > Digestive system > Stomach > Rumen ...
AATACCTCATCTTCGAACGATTGGGCTACATGGTGATTAGGCCAGAGACAACGTCCCCATAGAGGCCAGGCCTGAGCATCCCGGTCAAGGGCTCCACTGGCTTTCAGCATCTGCGCAAGTGAGTCTACAACCTCCATGATGCGGTTATCACTGTAGCCACCGGCGCGTTGCTCCGCCCATCGCTGACGAAGGTGGGCTTTGAACTCGGAATCTGCAGTCATCTGCGCCCATACAGTGGGAACCTTCCAAGGGTCGTCCTGAGCCTGCAAAAGCTTATTCTCCTGATACACCCAGCTATCCGTGCGATAGCCTTCGACGGCATAATTGTTGCCATAACCCAGATAAGTGTTGAGCAGTGGCAACAGCATGGTTTGTGTATCAGCATCTTCTTTCTCAGCATTAAAGCGGTAACAGTCGACATCGTGAGCCACTTCGGCGGCTATGAGATAGTCTGTCATATCGACACTTACCGTCGTCGGGGACTCCAGTAAGAGATAAAGTCCGTAATAGACACCATCCAGCACTAATTCGCAATGTCCACAGGCAGGCAGATTGGGCATGAAGGGACGGGCAAGGGTTGTCGTCAGTTGTGAACGTAAATAGGAACGGTCGGAATAAAGGGCAATGAGCCAACGTTCGATGCCGTCGGCGGTGACAATCTGGAACGATTTCTTAGCTTGGTGGGTGAAAGCTTCCCTACCCCAATACTTCAAAGACGCATCGCCCTCTGCGGGTCGGAAGGTAGAATTTCCGTTAAGTTGCAGGCTCACACTAACCTCAACAGCGGTCTGACGGTCAATGGTTTGGCTACCGGTCTTTATAGTGACGACAGGGAGTGTTGACGACTGAAGGACGACGTTGGGGTTAATGGGCTGGTAGTTATCGCTGCTCTGGGCGTGAGTAAATGCAAATGGCATCAAAAGCAGCAACGGAGTAAGAAACCGTTTCATCTTATAATCTTTTCTGACTGAATAATATGTTTTTTGAAAAGGGTGAGGCCACTGACAACAGCCCCACCCTATTAAGATTGTGATTGTATTATTTGATGACCTTCTTGCCACCAACGATGTTCAGACCCTTCTGCAGGCCGTTCATGCGCTGACCGGCAACATTGAAGATTTCCTGGTTGGCTGTTTCAGCGGCAACAGTGCTGATACCGTTTTCAACAGTCTTCCAAGCAGAAGCACCCATGACGACGATAACGGGCCATCCCCACTCGTGCTTAGCGGTAACGTTATTCTTGATTGTCAAACCAGTAACATCCTTTGTGAAAGGAACAGATACTTCGTGGAAGAAGTTCTCACAGTTCTCGACGTGAGCCTGCTCGGCGTTGCTGTTGGTGGGACGTACGCGCTTGTTGAAGGCTGCGATAGGAGCAGGATAGGCACCACCGGGGTTCTGGCACCAGTCTACGACTTCTACGGTAACGGTCTCGGTGGTGTTGTCGGCATAGTGGAGGGTGATGTCGGCTGTGGGATAGTAGTCGCCAAGATGGCTGACGGCAATGAGTCCGAGCGTATTGTAGGCTTCTGCGGATACGGTAGCTTCGAATTCTACTACAGCGGAGGCTCCTCCCTCTACGCTCTGGATGACGATGGCGTTGTTGGCGTCATAGGGCATGAGTTTGTAGGCGTGTCCGGCGGCTGTGGTGAATCCGGACTCCATCTCGTCGGCAACACCGTTGCCCTCGATTTCGAGTTCATCGAGACAACCCTGACTGACACGCTGGCACATGTGGTCGTCGGGAATGCCGGCGGGCAGGTCCTGAACAGCCTCAGGTGTTTCGACGATAAGGTCGTAGTTGAAGGCAGCTGCCTTGATGGAAACTGACTCAGAAGTCGTCTGAGCGTTCATTGACAGTGCAATGACCATTGCACTCATTGTAGTAAACAATTTTTTCATGAAACTTTAGTTTAAAATGTTAATAAAAAGAATTAAATAAAAAATATCTGATAAAAATCATTCTGCATAGTAGGCACCGACCTCATTGATGCAGAGCGGGCCCCTGGCATCGAGGAAACGGACGCGCAGATGAGTCGCCGTGACAGTCGGGAAGACTAAGATGCGCTTGTGCCCGATAGTAGTGGTCTGTTCGCCGCAGTTGACATCGCGCCAGTTGCTGCCATCTGTTGAATACTCCACCCGGAAAGATTTCACACGCTGTCCCAATGGTATATATTCTTGCAGGACGACTCTGTTTACTTTTTGAGAAGATGCCAACTGGAAGGTCAGCGTACCTGATTTCTTTCCGTCGGCGGTTGCCCAGTAGCTATTGAAATCGCCGTCGAGGACCTTTGAGGCCTCAAAGCCTTGGCCACGCTCTTCGGAAGCCTTTACTATCGATTTCGCCAAAAGATTGTCGGCAAAGATACGGTCGAGTTTATTTCGGAAAGCCTTCAGATTGGCAACATCCGTCGGATGCATCCGTCCGGAACGGGTGACAGGCACATTGAGCAGGAACGTTGCATTACGGCCAACATTCTTATAATAAAGGTTCACAAGGTCGTCTGCAGATTTCACCCGTGAGTCCTCAGCCTTATGATAGAACCATCCTGGCCGGATGGAGACATCGCACTCTGCAGCCACCCACATATCGCCGTCTTCCATACCCGTCGGCGAATAGCTTCCGTCGTAGGCTGGCGTTGTATCGCTACTGCGCATCATTGCCCAATTGGTTTCGCCGGCAGTACCGTCTTCGTTACCTACCCAGCGGCATCCAGGACCACCGTTGGAGAAGATTATGGCCTGAGGCTGATACTCTCGGACATAGCTGAACAGCGTAGGGAAGTCATAATAGTTATTCTTGTCGATACTACGTCGCTCGTTAGCACCGCCGTACCAACCGTCGCCTCCATTGGCTCCATCGAACCACACTTCAAACAGTTCACCGTAGTTCAACAGGAGCTCGCGCAACTGGTTCTTATAGTATTCGACATAGCCTGGCGAAGCATAGTGAGCCTGATGACGATCCCAAGGAGAGAGATAAACGCCGAACTTCATGCCGTGACGACGGCAAGACTCGGCCAACTCACCCACAACATCTCCATAGCCGTTCTTGTAGGGACCGAAACGTATGCAGTAGTCGGTATATTTCGACGGCCACAAGCAGAAACCGCCGTGATGCTTAGCCGTCAAGATGACGCCCTTCATACCGCCCGCCTGCAACGCCTCGACCCACTGGTCTACATCACAATAGCCGAGCGTAGGATTGAACGTGTCGACGGGATAGTCACCATACCCCCACTCTATGCCATCGTCACCATAGAAGGTATTTGGGCCATAGTGGATAAAGGCATAAGTTTCCATCCGCTGCCATGCGACCTGATGGTCGGTAGGAATAGGAAGAACTGGCGATGGAGCCGCCACCTGAGCATAAGAGGTCAGAGGCGCTGACAATGCCATACATGCAATAAATAAAAAGATCCTATTATTCATATAACAAACTTTTTTTCTGTCTTTCATTATACCCTATTACCTTTTCGCCTTTACGCCGTTTGCCTGCCATGTGACATGAATTGGTTTTCCCTCTTTGCCATTGATGACGGGAGTAAGGGTGATTTGCCGACGATGATTGTAAAGATAGCGCGCCGTGTATTTGGCATAGAGTTTCTTGCGTTCGCCAGCCTTCAGCACCAGCTTTCTGGGCATCTGCAACAGTCGATTATCGGGAGTCCTGATGAATTCGACCTTCAGATTGTGATCGCTGCCGTTAGCAATCAGGAGCCTTAAGGAATCTGTGCTCCCAGGCTGAATGGCTCCGAAGGGAAGAACCTGATGACTGACATAGAGACCTTCACCCAGATGATAGGGATGGTCTTCTGTCACCGGGTGCTCCATTGCAACCACATTCCCCTTGATCCAGATGCGTGTGTAGCTTTTACCTTCGTTCAACAAAACGACTGCTTCTTTCGAAAACTTGCCGGGACGATAGGCGGGATTGTAGGTCAGTGTGACCTTTGCATACTCTCCCGGTCGTATCGGATTTTTTGGAAAACGGGCTTCTGTGCAACCGCACCAGAGGCGAATATCGCTGATGGAGACTGGTTCGCTCCCCTCATTAGTGAATGTGAAGGTATGAGATACTTTGCCCTTTGCTTCCTCTATCGTGCCGAAATCATGCACCCGTTCATCGTAGACGAACGTCTTGCAGAAAGTCGGTTCCTGTACTCTACCCCAGAAAGGGATAAAGTACAGGAGACACCATAGGGAGATAAGCGCACGTTGAATCATCTTACGTCTTGTTACTCAGCAAAAACGCGTAATTCAGAGAGCATTGTCGAACCGTAAGTGATGCGCAAATAGCGAGCACTCACGCCACCGTAGAGGATATAGTTGCAATAGTCGAAGTCACCATCGTCCTTAGGCATGTTGGTCAAAACGCCGGCATCCGTCCACGTTAAGCCGTCTTCGCTCAATTCAAGTCTAACACCTGCCGAGAACGTAGATTTTGCATAACGAGTCAACAGCTTTAAGCCTGAGACTTTATACGACTGTTGCATATCGATGGTATAACTTCCACGCTTCCAGTTTGTAGAGCGTACTTCATCAGAAATCTGGTTGATGTTGGCACCACTCTTCTCCGTCCACGTCTTCATGGTTTCGGTTGGAATCATTGAGCCTTTCAGGTCGCTGAGCGTAGCATCTTCGTTGGCAAGTCGCCATTCTACGTTTACAACCATATAGAAGGTGCCGGCTTCGGAGACACTCTGGCCACCCTCTGGAGTTGTACTCACTCTGAAGGGAACAACATACTGTTCGCCTGTAAGCTTGGAAAGGTTGGATTCGGGGATAGAAATACGGAAATTGTCAGACGAAACACTCTGACCGTTCTCTACGGTCACCGTAGCGTTCTCCAGTGACAGCACACCATCAGGAAGAGCCAATGCTTTCGCAGCGTGAGACTCGTTATAGGCACTTACCAACGAAGCATCATAGGAAAGTGTAATAGTTGCCTTGTTGTTCAAGTCACCTGAGAACGTGTATGGCTGATCGAATAGCACACTGCCGAAGGAACCGGCAGGTGTGCTTGAGACTGAGTAAGACACAACGTCGCCGCTGACGACATGTAACTTATCCTGAATATTGGCACTTACCAATGAGTAGAACACATTACGGTTGGAACTGGGACGGCCTTCACCTTTCACCTCATTCATTCTGAACGCTGCCAGATACTGAGGCTCCGACAATTGTGATAGTGCACCACTTCCAAGTCTTACCGATAGTTCTTCGGTCGATTCGGACATACCTTTTTCAACGGTTGCCGACGCGAACGTATAGTCAACAATAGACGAAGGGAGAATAGGATATTCCGTAGCATTCTCCTCGTTATACTGGCGGGCTAAGGCCTCGTCGGCGACAACAGAAACCGTCGTCGTGGAGGACACAGGACGCTGGAACAATACTTTGAGTTTACCAATATTACCGATTGCACCGGAAGGAGTAACGGTAATGACATTGCGTGTGGCACGAGATGCTTCAGCAGGGAAATAAGCAAGGTTATCTTCTCCAACTGTCACATCATACGTTTCATCGTCACCACAAGACACCGCTGCCAAAGATAACATCAGACAGCAGGCTATATTCAAAAAATGATTTAGTTTCATATCATTATTCCTCCTTCATTTATTGAGCACACTTGTTGATATCGTCACTCACCCAGTGGATATAATCAGCTGCATCGGGGTTGGGATAGTAGACATTGTTCTCGCCGGGCGAACGCTGTGACAAAGACCAATCCATATCGAAGCCGTTATTGGTAGCATCCTTGAACAGATGACCTTGTCCCTCGTTAAACTTCCAATAAGCCTTCAAGCCTTCGCTCTGAGCATCCACACCGCAAAGACCACCTTGTATCTCACTGGCTGAAAGGGCGCGGTCCCAAACACGGAATTCACAGAAACGATGACCGAAGAACTGGCTGGCACGATAGCCTGCCCACGACATACCCATCTCGAAACGTTGGAAATCGAGTGAACCGCCAGGAAGGCTACCTGCCGTTGAATTATCAAGTACACCGTTAACATAGAGAGAAACATTGCTGCCGTCGAAGACAATCGAGAGCATATACCACTGTCCGTTGTTGAACTCCGTCGTTGACATGAAAGTTCCTGCAGGAGTCATGCACTGAAGCTGATTATTCTCGTTTGCTTCGTTGAAACGCAAGAGAACTGCTTTCGTCTCGTCGAGCTGCTCTAATGCACAGAAACGCTGAGGTCCCTTCTTGGCCAATCCTGTGGGATAAAGCTTCATCTCGTAGGTGAAGGTTGTCAAAGGAATGGGTTTATCGAAGAAATAAGTGCTCGAAGCATTATAGTCTGCATCAACGGCACTGAAGTTGATGACACGAGAAATGCGCAGGTAAATGGTTCGCGAACCTTCGATGACATTCGTCAAGCCACCAGTTGCACTCTTCACTGTAACAGGAATCATATATGTACGTCCCTCTACAAAGTTCTCGGTGCTAAGCACTTTTACCGAAGCTGCCGAAGAAATGGCGTTACCGGCAGAGATAGTGACTTGCGACGATTCCAGCTGGACGGCATCTGGAGGGATAGCAAAGAAATTGGTTTTATTCTCCTTGTTGTACTCGTCAACTTTCGATGGATCGATAGCAAGGGTCAACGACACATCAGTGTCTACCTTCTTTGTGGATTGAACCGTCACCAGATAGTTCGACGGTGTATCTTCAACCACAAACTTAACGACAGGATCGCTCTCAGTGCCAGACACATAAAGACCAGCACGATCATAATCGAACTTGTCACCTTCTGAGTTACATGAGGCCAGCAAAGAGGCACCCAGCAGTAACAGCATAGAAGAAGAAATGATATTATGTTTCATTTTCATTATTTTTATACGATTGATGATAGTTACTCTACCGCTGGATTCATAATCTGAATAGCCTCACGGAATTCTTTATACGGGATGCCAGACTTCGACTTATAGTTGTAGTCGAGATAAAAAGCACCACAACCACCCTTACGGCCGGTTGAAGGCTCCCAACGTGCATAGTCGCAAATCTGAGCACCATTGATACCATTCTCACCAGCCTCGGCACCGAAGCTGTCACAAAAGACTGTCTTCTCGTAAGCATGGCCGCCGGCTCCTGTCTGGAAACCAATCTGCCATGTATAAGCCTGACGGACGAGATAGTCGCAATAAGGGTCAATTTCGACGGAAGGAGCACCATTGAAGTAGTCAACGATGAAGAGTTTTTCTGCCCATTTTCCTTCTTCACCGAAGTACTTGTCACACTCTTTTGCAACAATCATCATAGAATTGCTGTCCCAACCTTCATAGTCGAAGTCTACACCATCAAGACCTGTCTTCACAACAGTGTCGCAAGCCCAACGGGCATAGGACTCGAGTGCCTTTACATTGCCAGCCGATGTAGTCACAACAACGTGATTACCAGCTTCATCGAAGACGTACTCAAATTCGCCGGTTGCTTCATTGTAGACTCTATCGTAGAACTGATGACCAAAATGGCTGGCATCAGCATGGAACACAAATCGTGTTCCTTTCACCTGCTGGCAATAAACCATATCTTCATAGGCAACAGGATGAGTCTCAGGGGTCGGGATACCCATCCAAAGGTTTACTATATCAAGGCTATCGGGCAAACCGAGAAAACGTTCCCCCCAAGAAGCAGGATCTTTATATCCAGCCTGACCCTCAAGAGGTGACCAGGCTGCATAGTATGCATAGCTGATTTCATGGGTGCTCTTCTTGAATGCCCGTAAGTTTTCATAATACATCGGGTCGTATGTCTTCATCTTCTGAATCTCGAGGGCTTCGGCATCAGTATCACAACTGATAAAACCTGAGACCGAGATAAAAGCTACGACGATACCACAGAATATCTTGTTCAGTTTCATATTATATGCGTTATATTATTAATTAATGTGATTTCTTGTCCCACCAAAGACGAGTACCACAGTTGTCAGGACCTCCCAACAATGCTGCAGCGGCCTCGACTGCCTCTTTATTTGTATTATATTCAGTTCCAGGATATGGGAGACGACGGATTTGAAGGTCGCTCGAAACGGCACCGTTGCTGTAGTTATACTTTACAGGGAACATCTTGGGATAGCCCGTACGACGATATTCTGCCCAAGCCTCGGGAGAGTTACCCCAACCGGCAATCCACTTCTGGACGATAATGCGCTCGAGGTTTGTCTCGAAACCGGCCGCATCATTCCAGGCAATCGTAATCGTACTGGGAGCTGCGGCATCATCACCCTTACCGGAATTATCGACAAAAGCAGCAGGTACGGCCTTCTCGTTTGAAACATAAGCATCTACATTGCCCGTAATGCCGTTTTCCTGCATAGACATACGGATACCAGCCTCATAGAAATCCTTGGCAGTACCGTTCATGTTCCATCCACGCAACGCAGCTTCAGCACGAAGGAAATAGGACTCAGCGGCAGCCATATAGAGAACAGGTGAGTTTTCGCTCAGGTTCACATTTGAAATACGGTCGCCGATATAAGATGACTGGTCGGCACCTGTTGCAAATATTCCCTGACGGACACCATGGAACTTACCATCGCCAGCTGCAACAAAATAGACGGAAATGCGAGGATCGGAATAACCGTTCAGATACGAATCCATAGGAGCACTCATACGATTCTCGTTCCATTCGTATGCCTGTTGCCAAATGGGATTTTGGGCAGCTGCATTGCTGAGGCCTTTGTATTCTGCGCGTCCAGCGGCTTCCTCAATGAAACCGACAGCATTCTGTGCTGACTTCTCTGCTTCTGCCTTGGCAAGCTGTTCGTCAGCATAGACGACACGCAAAGCAAGACGCAGACGCAGGGTATTAGCAAGGCGGACCCACTTGTTGAGGTCACCGCTGTAGATGGGGTCGTAGTCTTCAAGTATCACATTTCCAGACAGTGCATAAGGAGTCAGTATATCTATCGCATTGTCCAATTCTTCGAAAAACTTCTGATAGACCTTATCCAATGCATCGTAAGACTGCCCGACACTACCCAGCGTATAATGAACATAGGGGATCGGACCATAATGGTCGGCAACACGATGCATCGCAAAGACTTTCACAATGTCAGCCAAGGCTGCCACATTCTTCTGTCCCTGCTTTTCGGCAGTTTCCTTCATCTGTGCCCAAGCAGGCATCACCTGAACGAAGCCCATTTTGAACATCGCATTTCCCCACTCATCACCTTTGCCAAAGTCATAAGTTCCATTATATTGTCCCCGTGCCCAACCGGCGGTATGTCCGATATATCCGGAATAAGCATCAGCACTAATACCTATCTGGTGCTGATAGGCACCCGTCGAAGCAAAAGCGTCATCCTGCTCACCGCCAATCTTCATGACAGTGATGTGATTGATCATTTGCGTAAACTTCGAACCCACAGCTTTTCCGTCCTTTTCAAGGTCGGCATCTGTGGCAGCATGTTTGTCTGTATTCAAGTCTTCAAAGTCATCAGTACAACTTGTTGTAAGACTTAATGACAGTACTCCCATGAATACATATTTAAATATATTTGCTTTCATTAGTTTTGTCTCCTTTCTTTGCATTAGAACCGAAGTTTTATAGAGAATCCCATTGTTCTCAGGCTTGGCTGCATGAAGTAGTCAAGTCCTTGTGCATATGTACCCGTGTTGGCAGTCACCTCCGGATCGAAGGGAGCCTTACAGTAGATGAGCCAGAGATTGTGGGCTACCAAAGAAACATTAGCACCCTTGAGGATATTCTGCCAGCGCTGAACAGGAATATCATAACCCAACGACAACTCCTGCAAGCGCAGGTTGGTAGCACTATATACATATTGTGAACCGATAAAGTGGCTGTCGCTGGCTATCGTCTGATAGTAATCACTGGCTTTGATAGGTTTGCCGTTTATCAAGACACCGCCTGCATCGCGAGCATCGGCCGAAGCCTGCGACACACCGAAGGCATCCATAATGGCCTGCGTCTGTGACACAACGATACCACCATTTCGGTAAGCAAATTGGAATCCGAGATTGAAACCCTTCCACGAAAACTCGTTACCCCAAGATAGATTGTAGTTTGGTGCGGCATGTCCAGCCTTCACATATTCATTGGTGGCAGCTTTCAGCGAATGTGTCTGCGGGTCTACATAATAAGCTCCATGCTCGTCGACTGCCAACGTATTCACATAGATGTCCGACAGAGTTCCACCTTCTACCAGGCGTGTCTTGTAACCGCTCAAACCACCTTTATCAAGTTCGGTGAGAGAATATTCATTGCCATCGACAGGGTTCTTCCAATAAGGAAGCAACTCCTTAATCTTGTTGCGGTTGAGTGTCCAGGTCATATAAGTTTCCCACTTCACGGGACCCAGAGGCTGTGAAAATCTGGCTGTCAGCTCAACGCCCTTATTATCAACGCGACCGCCGTTCACCCAAGTCGATGTATAACCGGAGGAAGCAGGCAAGTTGATATTAAAGAACTGATTGTATGTGCGTGAATGATAAACGGTTGCATTCAACTTGAGTTTATTCTTGAGCAACACGATGTCAAGACCTGCTTCCCACGATTTCGTGCGTTCTGCCTTCAAATCAGGGTTGTGCATCGATGTCGAGGTATTAACACCTGCTGCCGAAAGAGAATAAACAGGTATTGTCAATCCATAGGTGGTAGGATCATTACCCACTTCGGCATAGGAGACACGTGCTTTAACATAGTTCAGATAGTCATTCTTGATCGTTGGGAATATTTCCGTAAAGATACCGGAAAGACCGCCAGACCAATAGAAGTAGCTCTCTTCGGCAGTAGCCAGTTTCGAAGACCAGTCGTTACGAGCCGTCACATCAAGATAAACCGTACTCTTATAACCCAGCTGAGCACTGCTGTAGACAGCAAGTTTCTTGGTGGGCTGATAGCCTTGGTCGTATTTGGTTGAGCCGCCGGAGATGACGTTTCGAAGCGAGAAGACGTCGGCAACTTGAGCCAGATGGCCATCGAAACCTACCCAACGTGTTTCGCGCTTGTCGTAGTTGGTTCCTAAGATAGCGGTCAGGCTCCATGTGTTCTCATTCCAATATTTATTTACTGAACCAAAAGCTTCTGCGAAATACTGGCGATAGCCATAGTGACTATAGCCATAATGTCCGTATTTCGAAGCAAACTGCAAGTCGGTGCCGGCATCGAACTTCTGTTCATTCTTCACGTCGTTGTTGTCATATTTCACACGACCGGTAAACGAAAGCCAGTCGGTTACATCAAACTTCAATGAAGCCGTCAGCGTGTTGCGCAACTTGTGGTTTTCAAAATTGTTATGCTCCGTAATCCAATAAGGGTTCTGCATTGACATTGCCTGACGGCCGTAGGGCCAATACTGTGTAGCAAAATTTCTGTCAGCATTGTAACGTTCATAATAGGTAACGGCATTCCAGTCGGCACCTGCCGGGAAAAGATATACAGGTAACAGCGGATTGAAATACTGACCCTGGGAAATCATATTGTTTTCCTTTATGCTCGACATCATGTAGTTCACGTCGAGAGTAACTTTGTCGCCATACATCTTTGTTGTATTACGGACGGAAAGATTGTAACGATCGAAATCATTGTTATGAATGATGCCACCGGCATTGGTGGCTCCCAATGACACATAGGTCTGATTGCGGTCGGTACCGGTCGACAACGAAAGGGTGTTCGTGTAGTCTGCGCCTGTACGGAAGAAGTCAGCAGGATCATAGGTACTTGGAGTAATCAGTTTGTCACCCCAACTGTAATAACTGCCCGACTCACTTTGCCCGTACGTCTGCTGAAACTTAGGCAACATCAAAGGACGCGAGAATTGGAAACTGCTGTTATAAGAGATATTGGTTTTACCAGCAGCTCCTTTCTTCGTCGTGATGAGAATTACGCCATTGGCTGCATCGGCACCGTAGAGCGCGGCTGCAGAAGGACCTGTCAATGCAGAGATACTCTCAATATCGTCCTGATTGAGCATTGCCGTTGCATCACCAGTCTGACCAGATCCGCTATAAGCCAATGCATTCTCATCCAGTCCGGTCTGTGTGTTGACCATCGGAATGCCGTCAATAACATATAATACATTATTATTTCCGTCGATAGACTTGGCTCCGCGCATAACCACACGCGAAGAGCCACCGATACCAGAGGCATTTCCGTTAATTTGGACACCTGCCACACGACCGTTGAGCTGATTGACAAAGTTCGACTGCTGAACTTTATTCATGGCATCAGCATTAATCTGCTGTACATTGTACGATAGTGACTTTGCTTCTTTGGTCAAACCAAGAGCAGTTACAACGACTTCGGCCAAAGCGTTATCTTCAGGTTCCATCGTCACATTGAGCACTTCACCTTTAGCCTGTAACTCTTTAGCTTTGTAGCCGAGATAAGTAAACCGGATGACAGCGTTTTCATGGGGCAGCGAAATGGAATAGTTTCCGTCAAGGTCTGTGACGGCTATAATTTTCGTGTCCTTAATCGTAACCGTTACACCCATAAGGGGTTCTCCGGTTTCATCAACCACTTGTCCTCGAAGAATGAAATCATCTTGAGGAGTTTTCAAAGAAATTTCCGACGTAAGGTTGACATTGTCTGCATAAATGTGTGAAGCTGGTGCCACACTCATCGCAGCTGCGAACAACAAAGTCAGCCATCGAGAGCCAGAAAAGTCTTTTCCTGTTCTTTTGTTCATAGTTCTTTGTGATCTTTCTTTTATGTTTTTATTAATGTTTCAATTCTTTTTCATGATAGATTTAATGAAAATGGTAATATCTACAAACTGTTATCCCCTATAAACACGAGGATTTTTTTTGCAGAAAAACCGTGCAAAAGTAATACTTTTTATAGAATTACACAAAAAAAAAATCATAATAAATGTTTAAACTCAATCAATGTATTACATTACCCATGGTATCAACTGGAAGGTTGACTTCTGATCATGTACTTAAAAAATATGAAAAAAGTTGGGGAGATAGGACTTGAAATATCCTATTCTCCCCAAACTTGACTTGAAAAGCACCCATTGCCAGTCCCATATCTTAGCTTCGGAAAACACGAAGTCATCTATCGCCGTCTGTTCTGATATGAGATAAGCTGATTACCAATGTGAGATTATCCGATTATCAGTGTGTGATAATAGCCGTTCCAATGCTTGGAAATAACATCATAACTCAAAACCTACATCTCAAATCATAAATTATTGGAGTGCAATAACATAGATAATCAAGTGCAACGAGCAGACATTTTACAAGTTCATCACCTTCAGGAACTATCTAAACAGCGGAGGACTCACATCTGTTTGAAATCATTCTTCTTCAGGAGTAATAAGTTTGTAGCCTTTACCATGAATGTTAATGATTTCTATCTGTGGATCATCTTTCAGATGTTTACGAAGCTTGGTGATATAGACATCCATTGAACGGGCATTGAAATAGTTGTCATCAATCCAGATGGTCTTCAAGGCAAAGTCACGCTGAAGGATTTCGTTTGCATGTGAACAGAGAAGTGCCAGCAGTTCGTTCTCCTTTGTCGTTAGTTTTGTCTGTTTTTCGCCGATAGTCAACAGCTGCTTCTGTGTGTCAAACTGAAACTTACCGATAGTATAGAGTGTTGACTCTTTGTTCTTCTTTCCTCGTACACGACGCAGGATGGCCTCGATACGAAGCACCAGTTCTTCCATCGAGAACGGCTTGGTGATGTAGTCGTCAGCACCCAGACGGAAACCTTCTAATATATCATCTTTCAATGTCTTTGCAGTCAAGAAGATAATAGGCATGTCTGCATTAGCTTGACGGATTTCCTGAGCTAATGTAAAGCCATCCTTCTTCGGCATCATCACATCCAGCACACAGATGTCAAACTTGCTTTTCAGAAATTCACGATAGCCAACCTCTCCATCAGCACAGAGCACAGCTTGGAAACCTTTAGCCTGCAAGTACTCGCGAAGCAACATTCCCAAATTCTCATCGTCTTCACACAACAAAATTCTCAATTTCTCTTCCATAGTCTTCAATCCTCCCCCTACTTATTCTTTCGAACGGTAGTGCCTGCCGGTTTGTGGAAGGTTAATGGCAGGCATATTTGTTATTAATAATTTAATCTTTATTTAAAAAACATATTTGCAGTATCACTTTTTCATTTTGTCCTAATGAAGTGGCATTCATTTTATTCTTCTTTTAACACGGGTAATTTGATGACGAAGGTGGTACCGACACCTAATTCGCTGTCTACGGTGATCACGCCTTCGTGCAGTTCGACGATTTTCTTCACATAAGCCAATCCAAGACCGAAGCCCTTCGCATCATGAACATTACCTGTATGGACTCGATAGAACTTCTCGAAAACCTTTTTCAAATTGTCCTTTTTAATTCCAAGACCTGTGTCGCGTACGGAGAGATAGAGATATTCATCATCGTTCCAGGTTTTCAGATAGATATCGAGAGGTTCGTCCTGTTTGCGATATTTTACAGCATTGTCCATCAGATTGAAGAGGACATTTTGAAAATGCACTTCGTCCACATATATAGCCGAATCGACAGCGCCAACTTCCGTATAGATTCGGCCTCCTGTATGTTCCACACGCAGAGAGAAAGAATTTGCTACGTTTTCAACCATTTCGTTGAGGTCGAGTTCTTTTTTCTTAAAGGTAGCACTCTTACGGTCGAACATCGACATCTGCAAGACTTTTTCAACAAGGAAACGCAGACGTTTTGTCTCATCGCTAATGACCGTACCAAGATGCTTCATCATCATAGGAGACTTTTCCACGCTTTCGTCGTTAAGCATCTGGGATGCCAACGAGATGCTGGCAATAGGTGTCTTCAATTCGTGCGTCATATTGTTCACAAAGTCATTTTTCATCTCAGTATAGCGTTTCTGCCTGAAGATGATGAATAGTGTGAAGATAAACGTCAGAAGCAACACAATAGTGAAGATGACGGCTGGTATCATGAAGCGCACTGAAGAGAAGATGTAGCTATTCATTGTCGGAAAGTGAAGTTTCACAACACCGGCATTCGACTGTGCATCATTTCGGAAGAGTGGTTGTTTATAGGTGTATTCTTCACCTTCGGCTGAATAATCAGGACAACGATAGACCTCTCGACCATCTTGAGTCTCAACAACAAAATGATAAGGCAGATTGATACCGTTCGATTGCAACTCAAGCTTCAAGTCCTGATCGAGCATTTTGAAGTTAATTCTCTCTTTCAGAGGCTTTTCCGATGCAGAATAGAGTATAGTATATACAACCTCGTCAAGGAGAGCCTTCTGATAGATGTATCGCTTACGAAGAATATCCTGATATGTCTTCGTCGCTTCTGTCAGGGAAGCCTTATCGGAATGAACAATCATAGCTTTTGGAAGCTTAGATGGTTGTATTTCGAGCGTTTTCAATTCGACAGAAGAATATATGGTGCCATCTTTACCTGCCACTGAGAACTGATGACTACGCTGAAGTGTCCCATCAAGCCCACCACTTCTGGTTCCGATGGAATCGGCCAT
>Ga0247609_10003676_pt1 | contig 15476 bp, 1 predicted proteins | sample 172DNAGHGlowgp2_FD_193487 | JGI IMG/M metagenome (GOLD analysis project Ga0247609, IMG submission 193487) | Sheep rumen microbial communities from Palmerston North, Manawatu-Wanganui, New Zealand - 1728 DNA GHGlow gp2 | ecosystem: Host-associated > Mammals > Digestive system > Stomach > Rumen ...
ATCCCCAATCCCCAACCAACACCAATTTTTATTCTAAATTTTATGAAATAATCATATTTTTAATTGAATTTTATGCTTTGTTTTATCTATTAAAATAAATTATATGTAATTCATAAATAGTTTAAGAAAATAGCTAAATAATTATTTTTTTTAAAAATGTCCATCTTTGGAATTAATCAGAACGACTTCCATCACTATCGCTATTTTTTCTCGTTTTTTTCCCTTTTCTACGTTTTTTGTATTTTTTTTTATCATCATCATCATCATCATCATCGTCATCATAATCATCACCATCTTCGCCGTCATCACCATTATCATCAGAGCTTCCACCTGAAGAAACTTTTCTTTTTTTATTTTTTTTAGACTTTTTACTTGGTTTTTCTTCTTCTTCTTCTTCTTCGGATTTATTTTTATTTTTCTCTTCTTCTTCATCTTTAATTTTTTGCTCAACATTTTTAAAGAAATCAGGTTTAATATCTTTTCCCAAAATTTCATATAATGAAATAATTTGGTTAATTTGAATATTCATAGATTTTAATTCATTTAAGTTATCATTAAATTTATCACTTTCATATAATTCATTTTTCCATAAATCAGGTGATTTTAAATAATTCATAATATTATTATGATTTGACGCAATTTTTTTATCTTTATCTTCTTCAGGTAATAATACAAAAGTTATGAATAATCTAATTGCTTGTGCTAAATCCTCTTTAGTTATATCACGCTTTTTTTCATAATAATTATTTATCATCTTTTTTTGTTGGTCATCTACTTTTTCTTGGTATTCATTTATATGAGAACTCACATATTTAAATATTACTTTCAAATAATATTCAAAAATTTTTGATATTTTATCAACAGTTAAACTATCATTATTCCTAAATAATTCTATAATATAATTTGAAGTAGAATCCTTTATTTTATCTATTACTTCATATATTTTAGTTTTTTCGTTTATTTCCTCATTCGTGTTATTTAAGAATTTTATTATTTCTATAAAATCATTCATTACTTTTTTATAAAGTTCAATATTGTTTTTATTTTCTTGACAAAATTTATATATTGCAACTTCATCAAATATAATAATATTATTATTATATCGCTTTCTACATAAAGTAATTATATCTGTTACTTTATTACTAAATACTTCATCATTATAGATAAAATCAGTTATATTATCATTTAATAGTTTTTTATTTCTTAATAACAACTCTGTCATATTTCTTTCTATTTCATCATAATCAATAACATATTCACTATATGATTTATAACTTATAGTAGAAGAATAATCAAGTATTTTTCTATAAGATGAATTAGATAAAATATTTATAAATGAATCATTATTTGGTAATTTTGAATTAAATATTTCTTTTTCGGTAATTTGCTGAATATTAACTCTATTTTTGCAATTAATATCAAATTGTCCTTTCTCTATTTTGATATCTAATAAATCATTTAATTTATCGTTTTGCATTTGTATAAATTTTTCATATATTCTTTTATAAGCTTTTCCAAAATTACTACTGTCTGTTATAAAATAATTGCTCAAAGGTTTTTTACTACTTAACTTTTCTTTATTTTTTATATCTTTTATTTCTACACTATTAAAAAATTTGATAAATTTATTAAATAATTCCTTATTCTCTCTATATATTTCAATGTCTTCCAATTTAGTTTTTTCAGCATATTCTCTAGTTACATTATTGAAATAATTTTGACTAACTAAATTTAATGTATTATTAAATATATTTAATTTATTCAATGATAATTCATTTTTATCTTTCTTTGAGCCACTTATACATTCTAAATACATTTTTAATACAGGATATCTACTATCATCCATATGAGACATTTTTTCTTTTATATATTTTTCATTTAAATAATCTACATAATAAAAATACTTATAAAAAGGAAAATCTTCCGATTTATAATCCGTGAATTTTTCCTCTAATAAATTAATAGGAGAAGTTTTCTCTTCTTCACTTTCCTTGTTATTTAAAACTATATTTTGAACTTCATTTTTGAATTTTTCTATTGCTGCTTGAATGATACTTTCTAAATTATCCTCAAATTTAATCAAATCATTAAAAGTATCAAAGGCGTTTTTTTGATTTAATTCAGGTAATAATTCAACAAATATAAAATGCATAAATTCTTCTATAGAATCAATATTTAATTTTAATAGTTCATTTTTTAATATATTCCAGCATTCATTTATTGTATTTACCCAGGACATATTTTTAGGTAAATAATCATCAAAATCTCTTTTATCAGTTATTATTCTAGCAAAGAATAAATGTATATATAAAATATAATTTAGTATTCTAAATGATATTTGACTTAAATTTCTTATAATTTTATTATCATTTTTAAAACTTTTTTCATCAGTTTTATATATCCCCTTCAAATCTTTGATCTGATTGAAAATATAAGTCTCTTTAAAATCTTTAAGTAATATATAATTAACTTCATTAAGTTTACTTCTCTTTTTGTTATCATTTTTTATTTCTTCTAATTCTTTATTATTTTTCAAAATTCTGAAATAATTTTTTCTTTTAACAATTTTTATAGCTTTTCCTTCTTCATAAGAGCCTATATTTTGCATACATTTTGGACATGCCATATTTAATTCTCCTTTACCAGGAAAACCAGAACGAATCGGATGATAATACCAATTTTGACATAAGCAAACATAACAGCCTTCTTCAGGCTTAAATTTAAAGTGATTTATAATATCAGAATATACTAAATTAACTTGAGTATCATTACCTGGATATAATTTTTCTGTAAGATATTTTTTATATTCCTTACCATATAAATGATAATAAATTCCTTTTTTATTTGATAATTCATTTAAACAATAGCGATACCCAAATAATAAAGGTTTAATATTATTAAAATTTAAGTTATAATTTTTTTTGATTACTTTATATTTTGTTGGATTATAGAATATATCAATAGCTTTTAATAAAACATCTTTAAATAATGGAATACAAACTTTATTATAAAAGTTTTGATTTATATCTTGAGTTTTCAATGGCAAATTTGATAATATCGGATTATAAGATGCAACATAAAAATTATCTATTCCAAATCCATCCAATTCAAAATCGCTTGTATTTATCTTATTATTAAATTTATTTTTTTCATTCTTTTTGAATATACTTAATATATTTTCATAATCATCATCTTTTAAAGTTTTAATTTTATAATCTATTTTATATAAAGTACTTAATTCTTTGATTTGAATATATTTATCCGAATCTTTAAAATCTTTTAATTTAAATTTCCCATTAATCTCCTCATTACTGAAAAAATCTATAGTAAATTTATGGAAAAATATTTTGTAAATATATAAACGAAGCATTTTACAAACTGCATTATCTCCATTAAAAACTTTAATTATTTTTTCTGGTTTTTCGCATTTTTTCTCATTTTCATTCAATAATTTAATAAAAGTATAGCAATACGTTTTTGCATAGCCTAAACAAAATAACTTATACAATTCTCTCTTTTTATCTTTGAATTGATCTTTATCTTTCATATAATCAACTAAGAATTCAATACATTCTTTTAAAATTTTTAGAGGTTCATCTTCAAAATTTACTTTCTCTTCTTCACTATCTTCTTCATTATATAAAATATCATCATAATAAATTAATGAATTTTTCTCAAACAAATATAATAGTGTTTCTTCCAAAAAGTAATTATTTTCTAATTTTTTTTCTAAAAGTTCTAATATGCTATCTTTCTTATCATCTAATATATTATTCCTATTGTCTATAAAATCTTCTGCTTTTAAATATTTTTTTAATAAAAATTGGAATATATCAATTGATTTTTTTATTATTTCATTTTCCTCCAAAATTTTTTGTAATATATTAAATCTATAATCAATATCATTGATTTTTTTTATTTCTTTAAATAATATATATTTCAATATATCAAAATAATCTTTTTGCTTTTTATGTATTTTTTTGTCTTTGGTTATCAATGAATATAAGCTTTCAAAATTTTTTGTAAGTTCATCGATTAAATTAGGATCAGTACTATTAGGATATTTCTGTATAATATAAGCACTTTCTCGAATACAATTTTTAATTTCATTTATTTTTTTAATATCAATATTTTTCTTAAATAATCCTATTATTTTGATTAATTCATCAATGATATACATTTCATTTAAATATATAAATAAATCATCACTTAAAGTTTGTAAAATTTTGTTTATTTCATTTAATTTATCACAGTAATGGCCAATTTCAATCTGAATGATATCATCTTTTACATCATTAGTAATATCAATTAATTGTATTTCGTCAGATGTAATACTATAGCAAATACTTGCTAATAATATATAATAACATTGATTAACTTCTTTTGTAACCTCTGGATTTCTTTTTTCATTTGTAATATATCTGATATTAACTTCATTGATTTTTAAATCTTTAATATTATTATAAAGTTGATTTTCTTTATTATTGAATATTATAATAGAATTTTCAATTATTTTTAAAATATTTAGAATATAATTAACATTGGATTCTAACCATATTATTTTTATTAATAATATATTGATACTATTATTTTTTTTCGTGATTATTCTATTTTCTTCATTAAATCTTAAATTTAACAATAATTCTATTATTTTATGATATATATCATCACTAAAATAAATATCATAATTATTTCTATATGTCTGTAAATAATAAGTAATATAATCTTTAAGAATAATATCATTTTCTGATTTTTGAATTTTGTCTATCACTTCTGAAATAAATTGATTTTTCGTAATTTCATTATAGACATTTGCCAATAAATTATCTTCTTTATCATGGAAATCCTCGATCTTTTTTGGATTATCTTCTAATAATTTTCTTAACCTTTTTTCATTATTAGAATAATTTGAAGTGATATTTTTATTTATATAATTCGAAATATTTTTGAAAAAATTATATAGGCAAGGAACATTATAATTAAATAAAAATTTGCAATTATACATATAATTTTTATCATAATTTATTTCATCAAGATATTTTTCAATTATTTCATCAACTATACTTTTATCGATTGATTTATACTCTTTTTTTTTAATTTCTATTAGAGTTGTCAGTATATTATTATCTTCTAAAATTTTAAATGTATTTTTTAAATATTTAATGAATATTTCTTCTTTAATATAATCAGTTAAGCAAGATACAATATCAAGTGTAAATTTATTGATAAGATTATTATTGTATATTTTATCAATAATATCCTTACAATTATTACAAGAATTTTCATCATCATTGTTCTCATCTATTAATTTATATGTTGCTTCAATTATTTTCTCTTTTAATGTTCCTTCATCTTTTATATAATTTGTCATTTCATTTATATATTCTACAGTACTATCATTATCAAACCCATTCTCATTTAATTCTTTTTTTAGGAAATTAGTTAATGTTTTATCAAATTCATCATATAATTTAAGCTCATCTTTTAAATCATTTAAAACACTTTTAATATCTTTTGATAATAATTCATTTAATTTTAAATTTCTATTTCCATTTAAATTATCTATAAATATTTGATTAATATCAGGTTTAATATCAGGCAAAGAATATATCATTTCATTATTTTGCTTATTAAAGTTTCTGTTAATATGTATTATCATTATATAATGATAACCATCATCTTTTTTATCTTCTTTTTTATCATCTTTTTTATCTTCTTTTATTTCATCTTTATAATTTTTTAATATAAAATTACTTATAAATTTAATATTTTTTGAATTAGATTGCTCAAAATGTATACATATATATTTATTATCTTTATTTTTTAATTTATTACTTTCAAACTTATTTTTTATTTCATCTATCTGATTCTTTAATTCATTTTCACTTCTTATTTCTGAAATCATGAAACTCATATCTCTATCCAGGCCATCAACGGCACCTGAAATACTAGTATATGTATATATTATGGATATTTTATAATCCTTATCTTCTTCTTTATTTTTTTCTTTATTTGCGTTAATATAATCTTTGAAATTATAAATATTTTTCTTTTCTATATATTTATTTTTAATTTCATTTTTATCTGGTAAAATAGCAATTATATCTTGGGGTAAAATTTTATATATTTTATCTAATACATTTTCTTTTATTGCTTTTTCATCAATTTTATCCTCTTTATCTTCATCATTATCTGATTCATAACCATTCTTTCTTGATTCCTTACTAAAATAGTATATTAATCCTTGAATTTTTTCGTCTCCACAATTTATTAATAAATCTTTGAGAGAATAATTTATGTGTCTATATCTTCTAATAGTATTCCTTAATTTAATATCATCTATTAATTTCTTTGATATTACTTTTAATTTACTATCCAACAATTTATCAAAGGATAAAATCATTTTTTCAAGTCTATTTAGAAATGCTAAATTGCATTGATTAATAAACTTTTTATCAACTAATATAATTATTCTAAATTCATTATTAACTAATGTTAATTGTTCATTAAAATTATCCAAACAAACTCTAGCAAACTTTTTATCATCTATTATTTGATAATTCATATTATATAAATCGAATAAAAATGGATGGATTTGATTTAAATTTTCAATTATAATTAATTTATCATCTTTAGCATCATCTTGTATTTCATTTATTATTTTAAATTTATATTCTTTATTGTTATCATCTACAAAGGGACTTCCATCATATAATTTTATATTAGTTTTAAATGGATTTTGTAATTTAATATTTTGATATATTAATGTAGTTAAAGATTGTTCTATTTCTAACAATAAATATCTACTATTTGCATCTTTTATATTTTCATTAATGCAATTATTTAAATTATAATAATTAAGTTTATCCTCATCTATTTTTAAACCACTTTCTGGAGCCAATTTATCACATTGGATATTATATAATTTTTTGAATAAATAAACTGATGTTAATTCAAACGGTTCTTCAGGATTAAACATTTCATATTTCTCTAAAATGCTTTTAATTTCATCAACTTTTTTTTCCATATTATTCGGGGGGGAATTGAAATCTATATCAATTTCATAATCTATTCCTCCAAAATTTCTTTCAATATATTTTATTATTATAATTACTTTTTCATTATCACTTTTTTCTCCAGAGATTCCAAGATCATTTGCTGTTCCTTTTATTAAATGATAAAAATCTCTATTACCATGAAAATCTTTCTTTATTTTATTTTCCTTTTTCATTAATTCTTTGTAAACTTTATCATTTTTAATTTCTTCAAATGGTCTCTGATCTTTTTTCTTTATTTTATTTTTTTCTTCGGTTACTTTACTATTATTTTGCTCAACTTTATCGGAATCTTTTGTGATTACTGTTAATGCATCATTTTGTTCTCCATTTTTTAATTGTCCAGGTTGGATTGATTGTTCTCCGGTTTTTTTTTCTTTTTCTTGTCTTTCTCTTATTGCCTTTTCATTCTCAAATTCTTCAAATTGTTTATAAACTACTAATTCCTTAATAATTTGTAAAAATTCTTTATATCTAAAATATGTATTCGAAAGTATTTCAAAAATTTTATCATTCTTTATTTTTGGGGCAATACTTTCAACTATATTTTCAGAAGTTTTTATTATTTCATCTATCCTTTGATCTAAATCAGGAACAGATAAAACTAGGGCCCTATTCACTTTTGCAGCATCTAAAGTATAATTACTTATACCAACAAAACTGACACCTTCTTCTTTACCTCCATATTCTAGCTTTGAATGTAATACTTTAAGAGGATTACTTTCAGATTTTTCGCAAAGTCCTAATTCATCAAATAAAATCATAGAAATAGGTAATTCTTCAATTTCGTCTTTAGGTATCGGTTTATTTTTTTCTTTGTATTCTTTTTCTAATTTTTCTTTTTTTTTTTTATAATATTCTAATTTTTTGGGTGCTTTTTCAAATAAGCTTTCAACATCATCAGGGTGAGTGGATTCAGAACCTTGAAAATATGTTTGTATTATTTTTGGGAATAATTTAAAAAATTCTTTATTAGAATATTTACCTTTCATAGATTTATTTATTAATTGCGCACTTAAACTTTTTCCAGTTCCAGGCTTTCCTATTATTATAAGTGGTATATTTGTTATTACAGATAAAAACAATAAAAATACATTTTCTTTTAATAAAGTATTTTTTCCTATACCCTTATCTAATTCGATTTTATTTATTAAATAATCTTGTTCAATTTTAATGAAATCACTAAAATTATTTAATATTTCTCTTCTGGACATAAGTTCATCTTTTAAATCTTTTGTTTTAATGCTTTCCATAAGACTTCCTTTTTTTTCCTCTGTTTTTTCTTTATTAATTAATTCTAATAATATAGATCTTAATTCTGCTTCAAAATTATTTCTTTTTTTATCATCAGTTAATCTTATATAATAACATAAATAAATAGAGCAAATAATACTTCTTAATATATTATTTTTTGTATTATTATTTTTTTTCTCAAAATCATTTTTCTTTGTGAAGTAATTTTGAAAGAATTCAACACATTTCTTAAATCTAGCAATTTCTCTCAATGAAACAACAGAAGAATCAAATGTTTTTCTTAAATACTTATGGCATTGGGAGATTGCTTCAGTTGTTATTTCATGTAATTTTAATTCTTTATTTATTCTTTCTAATTCTTCATTTATTTTTTTCTTTTTTTCTTCTTCTAATAATTTTGGTGATTTTTCATCAATTAATTTATAGATATTTTTCTTTTCCTCTTCTAATTTTGATTTTTGTTCTGAAAACAATTTTTCTATAATACTATATATATATTTTTTTTCGTCTTCTGCATCTATAGAACCAAAACTGAAAACATAATATAAAAGTGATTGAGGTAGAGGTTGAACTAAATATACTAATTCATCATCATTATCATCAGAAAAACTTAAACCGCATTTTTCAGTATTTCCTTGCCTTTTTCTATATGGATTACATGCTCCAATTAAACGGATATTATCAGAAATTCGATTTCCATAATAAGTTCTATTTATAAATATTTCTGTAATTAATGATAAAGATAAGCAAGTATTTATTTCATCAAAGAATAACCAAACTTCTTCATTTTGTTTTTTTTCCATTATTATCTCCCTTTCTTTCTCTTTCATTTTTTCACATAATATTTCATCAGTAATACCAGGATGTATATTAATTATCTTTACTGTTTTTTCTCCATTATTTAGTATTTGACTTAATTTAGTTATTAAAGCTGTTTTACCACATCCTGTTTCCCCCATTATAATTACAGGAACATTTGCCTTTATTCTATATACTAACAATATCATTTTTTTAAAATTATCATTAGTTATTACATAATTATTATCCTTTTCTTCTATGATAGATAATAAAGATTTATATTTTTTTCCATTTTTTTCTGTATCATTTTCTATCTCATTTGGTAGATTTAATAATTCTTTTATTTTTAATAAATACTCATTAGAATTTTTATATTCTGTTGAATTTTTTTCAGGAACTTTGAATTTTTTGTATAACATTTTTTCTTTAATTATAAATATCAAAGGAGAGGGATATTTTATTTTTTGTAAATCATTATCATATATCTCTGATAATTTATCTATATAATCTTTTTTGTCATTCTTTTCTTCCCCTGTTAATAATTTTGCAAATCCACCATTTGTAAAATATTGAGTGCATTTAGCAAATTCTTCAATGCATGTTTGAGTGACATCTGTTTCTCCATGTAAAAATTTTAATTTACTTTCAAATTTATTATATTGGGATATAAAAAGTTTAATAAATATATTAATTTGATGATAAGAATATTTTCCTTGTATTCCGATATGTTCTTTTACAAATCCTTTTATCGCCTCATTTGAATTAATTAATAACATTCTATTAAATATAGTAATAATTTCTTGTGGATAATTAAACTTTGGCATATTTTCAAATGTAATATTTTCTTTTGTAAATATTTTTAATATACCAAATTTATCTAAATAATTTTCAAAACAGTTGGGTATTTCAATATAAATAGAAATATCTTTAGGAATATAAATTATACTTTCATTACTTGTATAAAATTTAGTTATAAAGAATGAAAAGAAAAATTCATTTATTATTGATTTTTCTTTTGATTCAGTTAAATCTAAATGAATAGCAACATCTTTATAATTTTTATTTTTTATTTTATCTAATAAGTTCTCTAATTTACCAAAAATAGTATTTTTAGATAAAATTCCTCCTAAAGGAAAATGAAAATATTCTTTTTTACTTTCTTTAATTAATCTTCTGATTTCTCCAGATTTTCCTAATCCACATATATCAGAAGTTATAACTTTAATATCTCCTAATTCTTTTAAAAGTTGATTATCATCAGTATCAATTATTTTATTCACTTTATCATTTTTAAAATCTTGAATACTAATCTTTTTTATTTCTTTTAAGAAGGAAGTAATATTTTTGTTGTCTTCATTATATATAAAAACTATACATGAATCTAAATAATCTTTTGTCTTTTTTTTATCTATAGTTTCATTATTTTCTTTATTATAATTTTTATTTTTATATGTCAATAATTGATCTATATAAGAATTCATTATACTTTGTTGATGCTCTGAAAATGAATCATTAATTTCTATCACAAATAAAGTGTTATAATTACATAATATTGCTCTATGGAAAAATGCTTGAATTTCCTCAGAAGATGTTTCTTTATTTGTAATTAAAACGTTTTGGGCAACAGGTAATATTGCTATTTTATCCCAAAATAATTTTATTATAAATTTTTCCATGGAATTATCTTTACATTCATGTAAATAAATTCCTTTATAAAAATCTTTAGGCATCATTTTCATTCTCTCATAATGTTTTTCTAGAGTTTTATCGTTTTCCTTAAATAGTGAAGTAATATACATAGAAATACTTTCTAAAGAATTTTCATTGTATAATTCATATTGGTTTATCCAATCTTGTGCTTGCATTATTCTACTTTTATATCCTTCTTTAATCTTATTATTATTATTTGTATCATTTAAAATATATCTTAAAAATGAATCTAAATTAAAACTGCTTTCTAAATGTTGCATTATACTTCTAAACTGTTTTCCATATAAAAATCTCAAATTTATTTTTTCTTTATATGCCATATCTAATTGAGAAATAAATTTATTTTTTAATAAGGATAAATAATTTCTAATCTCTCCAAATTCTATTGCTTTATCACTACTCCCTAAATAATATTCTACATTACACATTTTTACTTTAATAGAAATATATATTGGTATACTACTACCTTTTGTTCTTAATATTTTCATATAATCACTTATAATTTCCAAATTAGTTATTATATTTTTAAAAAATATCAACGTTTTACATTTTTCTTTTACTTTATCATTTGTATCATTTTTAGTTTCTTTTTCTTCTTTATTAACTTCATTTTCATTTTTAAGATGTATTTTATTTTTTAAATTAATTAACTCTGATATGGATTCTATTTCTTCATATTTATTTTTCTCTTTAACATAATATAAAATTTTTTCTTCATCCTGTAAAATATTTATCATTAACTCGTCTTTAATTTTTTCATAAACTTTTTCATATGTCTTGTCTGAAAAGTCATTATTTCTATCTAATTCGATAACTGATAAAAATATTTTTGAGTAATTCTCAAATTGAGAAATTACTGTATCACTCCTTGCTTTTATATAGTCAAATATTTTAAAATTATTTCCAATTTTTTTCATTTGGCTAATATGTTCTATACATTCTCCAGTATCAATTATACCTTGGATGTTTATTGTTCTATTTGTTGGCTCTATTTTATCCTTTAATGTTTCAATATTTTGTCCTACTTTAGAAAATAAAAATTCAATAGCTTCTTTTTTATCATATAAACATGTGAATAATCCATTGTAAGTTTGTATATTCTCATAATCATATATTTTATTGTCCTTTAATTGCCTTAATTTTTTTTTAATTTCTTTGAAATCTTTTTTAGATAAATCTTTATAATCTTCAGATAGTTTTTTATTCCATTCAGTATTATCTTTTTCAAAATATTCAAAAAAGAAAATTATACCATTTATATCCAATTCATATTTTTTACTTTTAAATAATATAGTTAAATCATCAATTAATTCTTTATTTGTTATATCATAATTTTCTTTCAGATAGTTAATAAATTCATTTGCTTTTTTGTCATTATTACTTAATTTTTCATTTATTTTATCAAAAATATATTTATGTTCTTTATATAATTGATTGATATCAGATTTATTCTTTAAAGAATCTATAAAATTATTTAATTCTTCATATGAATTTACAAATTTTTCATCTTCAGTTTTTCCTCTATTCTTTTCATATATAACCTCAAATAATAAAAAATTTTTTACCTTAGATATTCGTTCAGCTGTTTCTTTTAGTTTATTGCATTCTTCAATTAATTCTCTTATTCTTCCACCCTGGTATTGTTCTATTTTTTTATTTTGGTTATCATTCATTATATTCATTATTCTTTTGATTAAATCTTTATATGTATCCTTATAATATTTTATTATATTATCTTTCACAAATTTTAAATCTTTCATATCTTTATTAATATTGTCATTCTTCGTCTTTAATCTTTCAAATTCTCCGTCGGGATCAAATCCTTCCAATAATAATTTTATAAAACTTAATCTTTCTTTTATAATATTTTCTGGGCTTTTCAAAAATTCTTCCAATTTTTTCTTTTTGATATTACCTTCTATGTCTGCTCTTATTTCCAATAATCTTTTTCTTATATTTTCATAATATTCTTCTTCATTTTTTTTTATTTTTTCTTCTTTAAATAATTGATATAATAACGCTATCTTAAAGTTTTGATTACCTGAAAAAAATTCTTCTTTAGTAAATAAATTTTCTTTCATTAATTTTTTTATAAATTCATTAATAATTCCTTCTTGGTTTTCTATATTAGCTTCTATTTTCTCGCTATTTTTTTTCTCATTTTCTTTTTGTTCTTTCAAGAATTTCCCTTCTAAACAATTTATTAAATTCATTATATTTTTTATATCATCAGCATTTTCAACTTTTTTTGCAAATTCCCCAAAAATATACTCTTTCATTTCTTTAAAATCTATTTCTTCCTTTATTTTTTTATCTTTTTCTTTATCCTCCCCTTCATCTGATTTAATAACATTTGTATTATTATTTTTATTTTCCTCCTCTTCTTCCTCTCCCTTATCTGATTCATCATTGTCTTTTTTCTCTTCGTCTAATTCATTTTTTCTTTTTTCATCACTAATACATATCTTGATTATTTCTATAAAAATTAAAGGTATTACCTTTTTAGGTAATTTTTTAATATTATTTTTAATAAAATCAAATTTTTTATTTTTTTCTTCATAACTATAATTTATAACAGTCAAATAAGCTGCTACTTTCAATGCTTTGTCTAAATTAACATTATTTAATATATCTTTTTTCACAATTTCATCGTATCTTTTTTTTAAAGAACTTAATAATATATATATATTTTTAGAACCGATATTTTTTATATCTATTAATTTAATTACTGTTTCAAAATTAGAAATATTTCTTATTTTTGAAGTAATTTTTGTTTTATAATCATATATATTATCTTTAAAAATGAATTCGAATTTCATCTTTTTAAAATTAACAATAAATTCTTCTTCAACATTATTTAAATCGAATGAATCAAAAATATTAGTATCAACTTTTTTATAATATTTTGGCTCTTTATAATATGGATTATATTGGGTAATATAAGCCAATTTATCTATATCAGGAAGTTCTTTATGTATTAATATATATTTCTTTATAATTTGATCCAATAAGAATGCAAATTCATCTGTTTCAAAACAATTTTCAGCGTCTGTTTTAATAATTAATTTTTCCTTTTTTCCAAATTGTTCCATTACCAAATCTTTATATGAAATGAATGCCTGTCTTAATAGATAGCAAATTTGTATATTATCTTGTATAGGTTCTTTATAATAGTATAATACATATTTCCAAAAATCATTTGTAAAATAAATTAAAAACATTTTTTCATCTTTAGAAGTTTGTATTATATTTTCTATTTTCTTTATTACATCAAGAATGCTATTATCAGTCTTTTCGGTCTCAGATTCATTACACTTATTTTCCTCTGATTGTTCATTATTCGAACAAGAAACAGTATAAGTATTTATTTCTCCTTCTTCAACTTTATCAGTCGTTTCAATTGTTTCTCCCTCATTTTCATTTTCTTCTTTATCTGCATTTTCTTCTTTTTTTAATTTTAAATTATTGTCTAATTTAATAATATATTTTTCTATTTTTTTATATTTATCAGAATCAAAATATTTCTTAAAATTATCTTTATATTTCTCAAAGATTTTTTCTTTATTTTCGTATATTATATTTATAAATGTTACAATATCCTTAATATAGCTTAAACCTATTAAGAAATTTGAAAAATCTTTTTTATCAATGGTATACTTTATAAATTTATTCACAAAATTGAAATTTTGATCGATTGGATGTATTAAATGTGTTTTATAAATAAGTAAAATTTCATATAAATCTTCTGGTCTATTTTTGAATAATTTTCTGACTATGAGAGAAAATTGTTTGGAATCATAATAATTCAAATAACAAAGAATAATTCCATAAAATTGTACTGAATCATATTCTTTTTTTGTGATAATTTCTTCAGAATTAGATAGAATTATTTTGAATTGTGATGTATATTCTTTTAAATATGATTTTCTATCCATATTTTTTTCATTATCTTTAGGATTTCCATTCATTTCATTAAATTTATTCAATAATTCTCTACATATTTCTTTTTTTTCATATATTTTTAGAAACACAGAAATCATTAAAGAAAATCCTTTTTTCTTTGAATATAAATTAAGAACATCTTTATAAAATTCATCAAATATTTTTTCTTTTTCATCGTCTTTTACTTCTTCATTTTTAATTTCCTTCTCTAATGCAGCTATAAAATCATCAATCTTTTCAGTATATTCAATTTTATCTTGTTTAATAGGTCTTTGAATATTAATAATTTTTCTTCCTACTGATAAAGCCACATCAAATATATATGTATTTTCTTTATTATCGAATGAAATAATATATTTATCATCATCTAATTCGAATTCAAAATGGTAGTGCAAAACACCTTTTTTCTTTTTAGCTATAGCTGATTTAGGCGCCTTGCATATTTTCTTATAATAATAATTATTGTTTTCATAATTTTCTTCCGTATAAATACATTTTGGTCTATCCTTTTTATTTTCTGGCACAAAAAATTTAATACTATTTTTATCTTCTTTTTTTGGTCTTGGATAGAAGATAAAGAAGTACAAAGACATTTAAAAATAAAATCTTAATTTAATTATATATAAAATCAAAAATAGTTAAGACATCAAAATAATTTATGTTAATAATTATAACAATTAATATAATTAATTTTATTTAAAAAAAAATATTTATGAT
>Ga0247609_10003677_pt1 | contig 15476 bp, 9 predicted proteins | sample 172DNAGHGlowgp2_FD_193487 | JGI IMG/M metagenome (GOLD analysis project Ga0247609, IMG submission 193487) | Sheep rumen microbial communities from Palmerston North, Manawatu-Wanganui, New Zealand - 1728 DNA GHGlow gp2 | ecosystem: Host-associated > Mammals > Digestive system > Stomach > Rumen ...
TATCGACAAGAACGAGATTAAGCGTGGTATGGTGCTCTGCCATCCCGGACAGATTAAGCCCTTCAAGAAGTTCAAGGCATCTATCTATGTGCTGAAGAAGGAAGAGGGTGGCCGTCATACTCCGTTCGGCAACAAGTATCGTCCCCAGTTCTACCTCCGCACCATGGACTGCACGGGTGAGATTCATCTTCCCGAAGGCGTTGAGATGGTGATGCCTGGTGATAACGTTGAGATTACCGTTGAGCTCATCTACGCAGTTGCTCTGAATAAGGGTCTTCGTTTCGCTATCCGCGAGGGTGGTCGCACGGTAGGTTCCGGTCAGATCACAGAGGTGTTCGAGGATTAATCGATTCAGTCTGAGAACTCAGTGGACTAAGTTAATTCTGAGTACTCTGAGAACTTCGAAAAAATAAAGCCCCTGCTCATCAGGGCGGGGCTTACTTACGGGAATAGCTCAGTTGGTAGAGCATCGGTCTCCAAAACCGAGGGTCGTGGGTTCGAGTCCTCCTTCCCGTGCGAAATTTGAAGAAAAATGAAGAGATTCATAAACTATTGCAAGATGTGCTACCAAGAGTTGGCACATGAGGTAACTTGGCCTACTTACAAAGAGTTGACCCAGAGCGCAGTTGTTGTGCTCTCTGCTTCGTTGATTATTGCTGTTGTTGTTTGGGGCATTGACTATGTGTTCCAAACTATCATGTCGCTAATATATCCTGCTTAAACCAAAATGAGAGATGGCTGAGAATGGTATGAAATGGTATGTCCTGAAAGCCGTTAGCGGTAAAGAAGCTAAGGTGAAGGAATATCTTGAGGCTTTGATGAGAAACAACAAGTTGCTTGCCGATAACGTCGGCGAGGTTCTTTTGCCTACGGAGAAGTATGCTCAGTTGCGTAACGGAAAGCGTGTGGTGAAAGAGAAGTTGTTCTTGCCTGGCTATGTCCTTGTTCAAGCCCGTCTTGACAATGAGATAACTCATACTTTGCGATATATACCGAATGTATTGGGATTCCTCGGTGGAATGGATAGTCCCAGCCCCGTAAGGCAGGCAGATATTAATCGCATTCTTGGTACGGCTGAAGAGACAGCTATCCGAACCGAAGAAACCAACATACCTTATGTGCTTGACGAGACCGTCAAGGTGACTGACGGTCCTTTCAGCGGATTCAGTGGTGTCATCGAAGAAGTGAATGCGGAGAAGCATAAGTTGAAAGTCATGGTTAAGATATTCGGTCGAAAGACACCTCTTGAGCTTGGCTTTAATCAAGTGGAAAAAGAATAGGATGCAATTTGTTACGGTGTGTCCTTTCTAATATACGGTCATGGGAGGCTTCCACTCTCTGGCTTATATGACAATCAATATTAATTACAAACAGAAATGGCTAAAGAAGTTGCTGGATTAATCAAATTACAGATTAAAGGTGGCGCTGCGAATCCCTCGCCTCCCGTAGGACCTGCTTTGGGTTCAAAGGGTATTAACATTATGGGATTCTGCAAGGAGTTCAACGCCAGAACCCAGGATAAGGCAGGCAAGATTCTTCCTGTTGTTATCACATACTACACTGACAAGTCATTCAGTTTCGTTATTAAGACTCCTCCCGCAGCTGTCCAGCTGCTTGAGGCTGCTAAGGTAAAGGGTGGTTCGGCTGAGCCTAACCGTAAGAAGGTTGCCAGTGTGACTTGGGACCAGATACGTGCTATCGCCGAGGACAAGCTGCCCGACCTGAACTGCTTTACTGTGGAGTCTGCAATGAAACAGATTGCTGGTACGGCACGTAGCATGGGTATCACTGTAAATGGGGAGTTCCCTGGTAAATAACAATAACTTCAATTTTAAAAGACAATGAGTAAACTGACAAAAAATCAAAAGTTGGTAGCTGATAAGGTTGAAGCAGGGAAAGCATACACTCTGAAAGAGGCGGCCGCACTGGTCAAGGAAATTACTACGACCAAGTTTGATGCCTCTGTTGATATCGATATGCGCTTGGGCGTTGATCCGCGTAAGGCCAACCAGATGGTTCGTGGCGTTGTGTCGCTGCCGAACGGTACTGGTAAGGTGACTCGCGTTCTCGCTCTCTGTACTCCTGATCAGGAAGCTGCCGCAAAGGAAGCAGGTGCTGACTATGTTGGTCTTGATGAGTATATCGAAAAGATCAAGGGCGGTTGGACTGATGTTGATGTTATTATTACTATGCCCTCATGCATGGGTAAGCTGGGTCCTTTGGGACGCATCCTCGGTCCTCGTGGCCTGATGCCTAACCCCAAGAGTGGTACGGTTACTATGGATGTGGCAAAGGCTGTAAAAGAGGTGAAGCAGGGTAAGATTGACTTTAAGGTTGACAAGTCTGGTATTGTGCATACGTCAATTGGCAAGGTTAGTTTCACTGCAGACCAGATTTTCGAAAACGCAAAGGAATTTGTGGCTACGATTATTAAACTTAAGCCTGCTACGGCAAAAGGTACATACATCAAGAGCATCTTTGTTTCAAGTACGATGAGTAAGGGTATCAAGGTAGATCCTAAATCAGTTGAATAACTCGTTAAAAGATTAGACAAATGAAAAAGGAAATAAAAGATACTATCATTGTTGAACTGGGTGAGAAACTGAAGGAGTTCCCTCATTTCTACGTGGTCGACCTTACTGGTCTGAATGCTGAGCAGACAAGCGACCTGCGTCGCAACTGCTTCAAGAACGAGATAAAGCTTCTGGTGGTGAAGAATAAGCTCCTTCACAAGGCTTTCGAAAATTCAGAGATTGACTATACACCTCTTTACGAGTGTCTCAAAGGTAATACTGCCTTGATGTTCACTCAGGTGGCCAATGCCCCCGCCAAACTGCTTAAGGAGTATAAGACACAGAAGCAGGAGGTGCCCGCTCTGAAAGGTGCGTTCGCTGAAGAGAGTTTCTTCGTCGGTGCTGACAAGCTGGACGAGCTAGTAGCTATCAAGAGCAAGAACGAACTGATTGCCGACGTTGTGGCTTTGCTGCAGTCGCCTATCAAGAATATTGTGTCTGGTCTGAATGCCGGTGGCAAGATTCACGGTCTGCTTGACGCTATCGCTGAGCGTAACAAATAAGCGAAAAGAGTAATACATTAGCATTAAAAACAATTAAAAAAAGTAAATAAAATGGCAGATATCAAAGCTATTGCAGAAGAGTTGGTAAACCTTACTGTGAAAGAAGTTAACGAGTTGGCAACAGTCCTGAAGGACGAGTATGGAATTGAACCTGCTGCTGCAGCCGTTGCTGTAGCTGCTGCTCCCGCTGCTGGTGGTGAGGCCGCTGCTGAGGAGAAGACGTCGTTTGACGTAGTCCTGAAGTCGGCTGGTGCTGCTAAGCTCCAGGTTGTGAAGGCTGTGAAGGAAGCTTGTGGTCTGGGACTGAAAGAGGCTAAGGATCTCGTTGACGGTGCTCCCGCTACCATCAAGGAAGGTCTGTCTAAGGACGAGGCTGAGAACCTGAAGAAGACCATTGAGGCTGCTGGTGCCGAGGTTGAGCTGAAATAATATTAGCGCAACAATACCGCTTGGTTAGGGACTCTCCAGTAGAGGGTTCCTAACCTTTTCTTGTCTCACTAGTATTTCTAGTCTTCCTAGATTTACTAGATTAACTAGAAATTCTAGAATCAAACAACAAAAATATGACTTCGAAAGTAATAGACAACAGAGTAAACTTTGGCAGCGTCAAGAATCCGATGCCGCTACCGGATTTTCTGGACGTGCAATTAAAGTCATTCAAAGACTTCCTGCAGTTGGATACTCCGCCTGAAGAACGCAAGAACGACGGTTTGTATAAGGTGTTCGCTGAGAACTTCCCTATCACCGATACGCGCAACAGCTTTGTTCTTGAGTTCTTGGATTATTATATCGACCCTCCTCGCTACACCATCGAAGAATGTCTGGAGCGCGGACTGACATATAGCGTTCCCTTGAAGGCTAAGCTAAAGCTGTATTGCACTGATCCGGACCATGTAGACTTCCCTACCGAGATTCAAGATGTGTTCCTGGGGCCAATTCCTTATATGACTGCTAACGGTACTTTTGTAATCAATGGTGCTGAACGCGTTGTGGTTTCTCAGTTGCATCGCTCGCCTGGCGTGTTTTTCGGTCAAAGTGTCCATGCAAATGGTACACTGCTCTATTCTGCACGTATCATTCCTTTTAAAGGTTCGTGGATAGAGTTCGCTACAGATATAAACAATGTGATGTATGCTTATATCGACCGAAAGAAAAAGTTGCCTGTTACTACCTTGTTGCGTGCAATTGGCTTTGAGACGGATAAGGACATCCTGCAGATTTTTGACCTTGCTGAGGAAGTGAAAGTCAGCAAGACTGCGTTGAAGAAAGTCGTCGGGTCCAAGCTTGCAGCGCGTGTACTGAAGAGTTGGAATGAAGACTTCGTTGATGAGGATACCGGCGAGGTGGTTTCCATCGAGCGTAATGAAATTATTATGGACCGTGAGACGGAAATCACGGAAGAGAATATGCTCGACATCCTTGAAAGCGGAGCTCAGACAATTCTTGTACACAAAGACGAGAGTACCGCTCAGGATTATAGTATCATTTTCAATACTTTGGCCAAGGACTCCAGTAACTCTGAAAAGGAGGCAGTGCTCTATATCTATCGGCAGTTGCGCAATGCTGATCCTGCTGATGATGCCAGCGCACGTGAAGTCATTCAGAACTTGTTCTTCTCTGACAAGCGTTATGACCTTGGAGACGTAGGTCGCTACAGAATCAATAAGAAGTTGGGACTCGACACTGACATGAATGTGCGAGTCTTGACAAAGGAAGATATTATTGAGATTATCAAGTATCTCATCCAACTCATCAACTCGAAGGCTTCCGTCGACGATATTGACCATCTGTCCAACCGTCGTGTACGCACAGTGGGTGAGCAGTTGTCCAATCAGTTCTCGATAGGTCTGGCCCGTATGAGCCGTACCATCCGTGAGCGTATGAACGTTCGTGACAATGAAGTGTTCGTACCGTCTGACCTGATTAACGCAAAGACTATTTCCAGCGTAATCAACTCGTTCTTCGGAACGAACCCCCTGTCGCAGTTTATGGACCAGACCAACCCCTTGGCGGAGGTAACTCATAAGCGTCGTCTGTCGGCCTTAGGCCCTGGTGGCCTTTCGCGTGAGCGTGCCGGTTTCGAGGTGCGTGACGTACACTACACGCACTATGGTCGCCTTTGTCCTATTGAGAGTCCTGAAGGTCCGAACATCGGTCTTATTTCTTCACTTTGCGTCTATGCAAAAATCAACGAGTTAGGCTTCATCCAGACTCCTTACAGAAAGGTTGTGAATGGCGTAGCCGACTTGAGTGACGATGGTATAGTTTATCTGACTGCGGAAGAGGAAGAAAACCATATCATCGGTCAGGGTAATGCTCCTTTGAACGACGACGGCACGTTTATCCGCGAGGTGGTGAAGTGCCGTCAGGATGCTGATTTCCCTGTGGTTCCACCGGCAGATGTTGACTTGATGGATGTCTCGCCTCAGCAGATTGCCTCTATAGCAGCATCCCTTATTCCTTTCTTGGAGCACGACGATGCCCATCGTGCATTGATGGGATCGAACATGATGCGCCAGGCTGTTCCGCTGCTCCATAACGAGGCTCCTATTGTGGGAACTGGTATTGAGAAGCAGGTGTGTGAGGACTCACGCACCATGGTCACTGCCGAAGGCAACGGCGTGGTGGAATATGTCGATGCAACGACCATTCGCATTCTCTACGACCGTACAGAGGACGAGGAGTTCGTTTCTTTCGAACCCGCATTGAAGGAATATCGAATCCCCAAGTTCCGCCGTACCAACCAGAATATGACCATCGACCTTCGTCCTATGTGCAACAAGGGACAGCGTGTGAAAAAGGGCGATATTCTGACGGAAGGCTATGCCACAGAGAACGGAGAACTCGCTCTTGGGCGTAACCTGCTCGTGGCTTATATGCCGTGGAAGGGTTATAACTATGAGGATGCCATCGTGCTGAACGAACGCATTGTGCGTGAGGATATCCTGACCTCTGTCCATGTGGATGAGTATTCGCTTGACGTGCGTGAGACAAAGCGTGGCGTGGAAGAGTTCACTTCTGATATACCCAATGTGAGCGAAGAGGCCACAAAGGACCTCGATGAGAATGGCGTGATTCGTGTGGGTGCTCGTGTGGAGCCCGGAGATATACTGATTGGCAAGATTTCACCAAAGGGAGAGAGCGATCCCTCGCCAGAGGAGAAACTGCTTCGTGCCATCTTCGGCGACAAGGCTGGTGATGTGAAGGACTCTTCTCTGAAAGCCAATCCGTCGCTTTCAGGTGTTATCATCGACAAGAAACTGTTTGCCCGTGCCATCAAGACGCGTCAGACGAAGATGCAGGACAAGGTTGTGCTGGCAAAGATTGATGAGGAATATGAGGCAAAGGTAGACGATTTGAAAGATATTCTCGTCGACAAGCTGATGGCCCTTACCAAGGGAAAGACCTCAATGGGTGTAAAGGACTACACCGGAGCAGAAATCATCTCGAAAGGTGCAAAGTTTACAGTGACTGCCTTGAAGAATCTGGAGTATGGCGACATTCAGACCAGTAAGTGGACCAATGATGACCATAAGAACGAACTGATAGCCCAGCTCATTATCAACTATATGAAGAAGTACAAGCTGCTTGATGCTGAAATGAAGCGCAAGAAGTTTGCTATCACTATCGGTGACGAGCTGCCCTCAGGCATCCTGCAGATGGCAAAGGTCTATGTGGCAAAGAAACGTAAGATAGGTGTCGGCGATAAGCTGGCCGGTCGTCACGGAAACAAGGGTATCGTCTCGAAGGTGGTGCGTCAGGAGGATATGCCGTTCCTGGAGGACGGTCGTCCTGTAGACCTCGTCCTGAACCCCTTAGGTGTGCCTTCTCGTATGAACCTGGGGCAGATTTTCGAAGCTATCCTTGGTGCAGCAGGTAAGAAGCTCGGCGTGAAGTTTGCCACCCCGATTTTCGACGGTGCCAAGCTTGAGGACCTTGCCGCCTGGACTGACAAAGCCGGTCTTCCGCGTCTCTGCTCTACCCACTTGTATGATGGCGAGACGGGTGAGAAGTTCGACCAGCCTGCAACGGTAGGTATTACCTACTTCCTGAAGCTGGGCCACATGGTTGAAGACAAGATGCATGCCCGTTCTATCGGCCCGTACAGTCTCATCACGCAGCAGCCTCTTGGCGGTAAGGCCCAGTTTGGCGGTCAGCGTTTCGGTGAGATGGAGGTCTGGGCACTGGAGGCCTTTGGTGCCAGCCATGTGCTTCAGGAGATTCTTACCATCAAGTCGGACGATACGATAGGACGCTCGAAGGCTTACGAGGCAATTGTTAAGGGTGAGCCTATGCCTACGCCTGGCATCCCCGAGTCGCTCAATGTGCTGCTGCACGAACTTCGTGGCCTTGGCTTGAGTGTTACCCTCGACTAAAGCATAATCGTAAATCGTAAATTTGTAAATCGTAAATTGAAATATGGCTTTCAAGAAAGATTCAAAAGTTAAGAATAACTTCACGAAGATCACCATCGGACTGGCATCTCCCGAAGAGATTCTTGAGAATTCGTATGGAGAGGTTACCAAGCCGGAGACCATTAACTATCGCACCTACAAACCCGAGCGCGACGGCTTGTTCTGCGAGCGCATCTTCGGTCCTACGAAGGATTACGAGTGTGCCTGCGGCAAATATAAGCGTATCCGCTATAAAGGTATTGTCTGCGACCGTTGCGGTGTTGAGGTAACGGAAAAGAAGGTGCGTCGTGAGCGAAGCGGACACATCGAGCTGGTGGTACCGGTGGCTCATATCTGGTATTTCCGTTCGTTGCCCAACAAGATAGGCTATCTGTTAGGCATGCCCACCAAGAAACTCGATGCAGTCATCTACTATGAGCGTTACGTAGTCATTCAGCCTGGTCCCATGGAGGGCCGTAAGAATGCTGAGGACGAACCTCTGCTCGGCTCTCAGAAGTACGACCTGCTTTCTGAGGATGAGTACAATGATATCCTTGACAACCAGCTGTCGGAGGACAACTACCTGCTGGATGACTCCGACCCGAATAAGTTCGTGGCCAAGATGGGTGCTGAGGCCATCTACGAATTGCTTCAGCAGCTTGACCTCGCTTCTCTCAGCTATGAGTTGCGCGACCGTGCGAATACTGATTCGTCACAGCAGCGCAAGAACGAGGCTTTGAAACGCCTGCAGGTGGTCGAGGCATTCCGTCAGAGTGTGGAAAAAGGCATCAACCGTCCTGAGTGGATGATTATGAAGATTATCCCCGTGACCCCACCGGAACTGCGCCCGCTCGTGCCACTGGATGGCGGACGTTTCGCAACCTCTGACTTGAATGATCTTTATCGTCGCGTAATCATACGCAACAACCGTCTGAAGCGTCTGATGGAGATTAAGGCACCTGAGGTGATTCTCCGTAACGAGAAACGTATGCTTCAGGAGGCAGTTGACTCCCTCTTCGACAATAGCCGTAAGTCGGCAGCAGTGAAGAGCGAGAGCAACCGTCCATTGAAGTCTCTCTCCGACTCACTGAAAGGTAAGCAGGGCCGCTTCCGCCAGAACCTCTTGGGTAAGCGAGTTGACTATTCTGCGCGTTCCGTGATTGTTGTTGGACCGGAGCTGAAGATGGGAGAATGTGGTCTGCCCAAGTTGATGGCTGCCGAGCTCTATAAGCCGTTTATCATCCGAAAGCTTATTGAGCGTGGTATTGTGAAGACGGTGAAGAGCGCAAAGAAGATTGTTGACCGTCGTGAGCCTGTCATCTGGGATATCCTTGAAAATGTGATGAAGGGCCATCCCGTACTGCTCAACCGTGCTCCTACCCTTCACCGCTTAGGTATTCAGGCCTTCCAGCCCAAACTGATTGAGGGCAAGGCCATCCAGCTGCACCCGTTGGCATGTACGGCTTTCAATGCCGACTTCGACGGTGACCAGATGGCTGTTCACCTGCCCCTGTCCAACGAGGCTATTCTGGAGGCCCAGCTGCTGATGCTGCAGAGCCACAACATCCTCAACCCTGCCAATGGTGCTCCTATCACAGTGCCTTCGCAGGATATGGTGCTCGGCCTCTACTATATCACAAAGATTCGTCCAGGTGCCAAGGGTGAGGGCCTCTCTTTCTATGGTCCGGAAGAAGCTATCATTGCTCACAACGAGGGCAAGTGTGACCTGCACGCTCAGGTGAAGGTGATTGTCGATGACGTGATTGAGGGTAAGAAGGTGCGCCATCAGGTGGAGACTTCTGTAGGCCGTGTCATTGTCAACGGCATTGTACCTCCTGAAGTGGGCTATGTCAACAAGGTTATCTCCAAGAAATCACTGCGCGATATCATTGCCGACGTAATCCTGAACGTGGGCTTTGCCGAAGCATGCGAGTTCCTTGACGGTATCAAGAACCTTGGTTATCGTATGGCCTATCTTGCCGGTCTGTCGTTCAACCTCGATGATATCATCATTCCGAAGGAGAAGGCAGAACTTATTGAGAAGGGCAATGAGGAAGTCCGTCAGATTACCGACAACTATAACATGGGCTTCATCACCGATAATGAGCGCTACAATCAGGTCATCGATACCTGGACACACGTGAACAATGATATTGGTGATATTCTGATGAAGGAGATGACCGAAGCTGACCAAGGGTTCAATGCCGTCTATATGATGCTTGATTCCGGCGCCCGTGGTTCTAAGGACCAGATTAAGCAGCTTTCCGGTATCCGTGGTCTGATGCAGAAGCCCCAGAAGGCAGGAGCCGAGGGGCATCAGATTATTGAAAACCCGGTGCTTTCCAACTTTAAGGAGGGCATGTCGGTGCTCGAATACTTTATCTCTACTCACGGTGCCCGTAAGGGTCTTGCCGATACCGCCATGAAGACGGCCGATGCCGGTTATCTGACCCGTCGTCTTGTTGATGTGTCGCACGATGTGATTATCAACGAGGAAGACTGCGGCACACTGCGCGGCCTTGTCTGCACAGCTCTTAAGAGTGGCGATGAGGTTATCTCTTCACTGGCCGAGCGAATCTTGGGCCGTGTCAGTGTTCATGATGTGATTAATCCCAAGACGGGTGAGGTTATCGTCCCTGCCGGTGAGGAAATCACTGAGACCATTGCCGATGAGATTGAAAAGGCAGAGATTGAGAGCGTCGAGATTCGTTCGGTGCTTACCTGCGAGTCGAAGAAGGGCGTATGCCGCAAGTGCTACGGTCGTAACTTGGCTACCCGCCGCATGGTGCAGAAGGGCGAGGCCGTTGGTGTGATTGCCGCACAGGCCATTGGTGAGCCTGGTACTCAGCTTACTCTCCGTACCTTCCACGCCGGTGGTGTGGCTGCCAACGCTGCTGCCAACGCCTCCATCATTGCCAAGTACGAGTCGTCTCGTATCGAGCTTGAGGAGGTGCGTACAGTGCCGTTCGATGACGAAGAGGGCCGTCCCTGCGAGATGGTGGTCAGCCGTCTGGGTGAAATCAGCTTTGTCGATCCCAACACAAAGATTGTGCTTTCCAAGGTGAATATTCCATACGGTTCTTCACTCTATTTCAAGCATGGCGACGTGGTGTCCAAGGGTGAGAAGATAGCCCAGTGGGATCCTTTCAATGCCGTTATCGTGACCGAATATGCCGGTACGCTGAAGTTCAACGACGTTATCGAAGGTGTTACCTTCCGTGCTGAGACCGACGATACGACAGGCTTGACCGAGAAGATTGTTACGGAATCGAAGGATAAGACCAAGGTACCCACCTGCGACGTGCTCGATGCTAAGGGCGAGAAGATTGGAACCTACAACTTCCCCGTGGGTGGTCACGTAGTCGTGGAAGACGGTCAGACCGTTAAGACGGGTGAGACGCTTGTCAAGATTCCTCGTGCTGCCGCCAAGGGTGGTGATATCACCGCAGGTCTGCCTCGTGTCACGGAGCTGTTCGAGGCTCGTAACCCATCCAACCCCGCAGTCGTTTCCGAGATTGACGGTGAGGTGACCATGGGTAAGGTGAAGCGCGGCAACCGTGAGATCATCGTTACTTCCAAGTCTGGTGATCAGCGCAAGTATCTTGTGTCTCTTTCTAAGCAGATCCTGGTGCAGGAGCACGATGCTGTCCGTGCCGGTACGCCGCTTTCCGACGGTGCTGTCACCCCGAGCGATATCCTCGCCATCAAGGGTCCTACCGCCGTTCAGGAGTACATCGTCAACGAAGTGCAGGACGTGTATCGTCTGCAGGGTATCAAGATTAACGACAAGCACTTTGAGATTATCGTACGTCAGATGATGCGCAAGGTGCAGATCAACGACCCGGGCGACACCTCGTTCCTGGAGCAGGAGATTGTCGATAAGCTCGACTTTGCCGAAGAGAACGATCGCATCTGGGGAAAGAAGGTCGTGACCGATGCCGGTGACTCTACGGAGTTGAAGGCCGGTCAGATTGTCACTGCCCGCCGTCTTCGCGATGAGAACTCCTCGCTGAAGCGCCGTGACCTCAAGCCTGTTCAGGTGCGCGATGCAGTGCCAGCCACGTCTACTCAGATTCTACAGGGTATCACCCGTGCCGCTTTGCAGACGAAGAGCTTCATGTCTGCCGCATCGTTCCAGGAGACCACCAAGGTGCTCAACGAGGCTGCCATCCGTGGCAAGCAGGACTTCTTGGAGGGTATGAAGGAGAACGTTATCTGCGGTCACCTTATCCCCGCCGGTACGGGTCTTCGCGAGTTCGACAAGCTGATCGTCGGCTCCAAGGAAGAGTACGAGCGCATGCAGGCCAATCGAAAGAATGTGATCGACTTCGTTCAGGAATCGGTGCTCGACGAGCAGTAAGACCTGTTCCCATGCTAATACAAAAGGCGCAAACCCAATTGGAGGTTTGCGCCTTTTGTTTGCGGTATGGTTTGTCAGTGAACGTTAATAACAAGTCCCTAAGCCAGACTTTTCTTATAGCACCTGCGACGCTTGTGCTGTTCGTGCTCCAGGTATTGCCATTGGCTCTGCACCTTGTCGTTGGTTTCCATTTCCACGTGGGTTTCGCCCCAGAGGAAGCCGTATTTCTGGTAGACAGGGATAAGATGATAGAACAGCAAGGCGTTGGCACCTTTCTTTCGGTATTCGGGCAGAATACCAACCAGGAGCAGGTCTACCACATCTGTCTTGTGGAATTTCAGAGCTTTCAGCACGTGCCACCATCCGAAGGGCAGCAGCCGGCCGTTGCGGCATTTCTGCAGGGCTTTGGTGAGTGAGGGGATGGTGATGCCCACTCCGATGACGTCATGGTCGGGTGTGTTCCAGTCTTCGATTACGCAGAGCATGTCCATGGAGAAGAACTTGAAATACTGGTGAACATACTCGTCAATCTGCTTCTGCGACATGACAGAGTAGCCATAGAGCTGTCCGAAGGTCTTGTTCACCACGTCGAGCACCTTCTGCCCGTACTGTTCCGGTCCGAACACCTGCGAACGTTTCAGATTGGGGCAGTGCAGATTGTAGCGTTTCTCCACCATCTGCGCAATCTTTGAGAACTTTTCCGGCATACCCTCCTTTGGCACATAGAGCTTGAACTCCACGTAGTCGTTGTCCTTCTCATATCCCTCCATCCGCTCCATCAGCTGGGGATAATAGGCGTAGTTATAGATAGTAGCCATCGTGCCCAGCTGGTCGAAGCCATGGGTGAGCATGCCCTCCGGGTCCATGTCGGTGAAGCCCAGCGGACCTATAATCTCCTTCATGCCTTGCTCCCGTCCGTAGTCTTCCACCGCTTTGAGCAGGGCGCGAAGCACTTCCTCGTCGTTCACCAAGTCGAGCCATCCGAAGCGCACGCAAGGGCGTTTCCACTGCTCGTTGTAGCGCCGGTTGATAATGGCCGCCACACGGCCCACGAGCCGTCCCTTCTTGTAAGCTAAGAAATACTCCGCATCGCAGAAGTCGAAGGAAGGGTTGGGATGCTTTGTCCATTTACTCAGGGTGTTTATCTCGTCGCTGTACAGGTTGGGCGCGTCGTACTCGTTTCCCCTATACAGGTCGTAGTGCAGCTGAATGAAGTCATCCATCATTCGCTTGTCGGTTACTCGTTTTATTTCAATAGCCATGATACTAATATTAAAGCTTTGCAAAGACATGTTTATACGCACGCAAAGGTAAGCATTTTTTTGGATACTCAAAATAAACCTCGCATTTATTATCGAATACAAAGTTCGTTTTTTTTGTTGAAATAGTCAACATTTTTGCAGTAAAATGTGTTTTTTTTCGTTTTCAGTCCCTAATTTCATATTAATTATTGCAATTGGTTGCAAAAATATTTGTAACTTTGCAGCAGACAATAACTATTTTTTACAAAATTATCTAAAACCAAATTCGCTAGCATGATGAAAAGCAAAGGACTCATTCTGACCGCAGCTCTCGCGCTGCTGGCCGGCGGTGCTCAGGCACAAGACAAAGTTCTGCAGTCTTACTCGTTCGTGGAGGCACAGGGTGGCGTACAGCTTACATCTACCAATGCCCCGATGGACAAGTTGATTACTCCTACGGCCGCAATCTCCTTCGGTCATTATTTCACACCTGTGGTGGGCGCTCGCTTGCATGTGAACGCCTGGGAGGCAAAGTCGGGTTTCAAGGATCTCGACCAGTACTACAAGTGGAAGTATGTCACTCCCGACCTCGACCTGATGCTCAACCTGAGCAACCTGTTCTGCGGCAAGCAGACGCATGCGCTCAACCTCATCCTTCTGGGCGGTGTGGGTCTCAACTATGCGTGGGACAACGATGAGCTGCGCGACATGAACCTTCATGCCAGCCGTGTACCCCTGGCCTGGGGCATCAAGGACGGTGAGAGCAAGGGTCGTCTGAGCCACAACCTGCGTGCCGGTCTTCGCCTGGAGACCAATCCCGCCAAGAAGCTGGGGCTCTCACTCGAAGTAAACGCCAACTCCCTCTCCGACCGTTTCAATTCGAAGACCAACGATGCCGATGACTGGCAGTTCACTGCCATGCTCGGTCTGTCGTTCCGTTTCGGTCACAAGTACAAAGGCCCGCGCTTCATCACCAAGACCATTGAGGTCATCGACACTATCCTTGTGGACGAGCCAGAGGTAATCAAGGTGAAGGAGAAGAAGCCCGTGGAGAAGATGGAGCAGACGAAGATGGAGAAGGCCATCTTCTTCAACATCCGCGAGAGCGATGCCGACAAGGCTTCCGGCATTGACGCTGCCATCAAGGAGGCTGCCGACCTGATGAAGACCTCTGAGGACGCAAAGATCACTGTCACCGGCTATGCCGACAAGGGCACGGGTACTGCTGCCATCAACAAGAAGTATGCCAAGCAGCGTGCTGAGAGCGTGGCCAAGAAGCTGACCGGCGACCACGGCATCGATGCAGCCCGTATCACCGTCGACTCAAAGGGCGACACCGTTCAGCCGTACCCTGCCGACAACGACAAGAACCGTTGCGTGATTGTGGCCGGTGAAGGCACGTTCAAGGTGAAGAGCTTCGAGGAAGTGGAAGTAGAGAAGACCGTGACGAAGAAGGTGCAGAAGACCCAGACCCGTCAGGTGGAAGTAAAGGAAGAGGTGAAGGACTAATCGTTCTGCATCCGCTGGCAGAGTGCCAGCACATGTTTCCCGTCAGCGAGGGTGGTAGCGAAGAGATAGTCGCTACCACCCTCGCTCATTTTCAGCCGCTGGCGCAGCTGAGCCACGGTGAGGGGGAAGTTGCGCACGGTGATATTTGCTTTCCGTATGCCGGAGAGCGCGGTGCGCAGCTCTTTCTTGTTCATCGAGGTGACGTTCGTCACGCGGAAAGAGCGTCCGGGGAAACCATCGGTCAGCGTGTCGGAGACGAAGAGGTGGCTGTTGGGTGCCAGTTGGCTGACGGCGAACCGCCGGCACAGTTCGGCAAAGCAGCCTGCCTTCATCACAGATGCGTTGGGCTCGTAGAGAAAGCTGAAGGGCTTGTCGGCGGGAGCGATGGGACCATTGGCGAAGAGGGTGGGGGCTTCCCTGTCGATGGTGAGTGCCAGCACCTGCTCGTCGTTGGCACAGACCAGACGGGTGGCGGGGGCCTCCTGTGTCAGCAGCACCAGCAGTTCCTTGCACTCCCCTCCTACCGAGACGATATGCACCTCTGCCACGTGGACGGGGCCTAAGTCGCTGACCGCCTTGCGCCAGTCGAGCATCGGTGAGAGCTTCAGCAGCACGCAGTCGGCCTTCCGGAGCAGGAGGTCGCGCAGCTGAAGCACGTCGGGGGTGCAGTCGCTGAGAGCGTAGGTACGGCCCCCGTGCTGGTCGCGGCGGGCAGGGTCGAGGAAGATGAGGGAGGCGTGGGGAGCCTGCTGCAGATAGGATGCTGCATCGGTGCAGACCACGGTGGCATCAGGGAGGCCGAGGAGGGGGAGGTTGTTGCGGGCCAGTGCGCAGAGCTCTTCCTGCCGCTCCACGTAAACGGCCTTGCGGAAGAGGGGAGCGAGGAAGGAGAAATC
>Ga0247609_10003678_pt1 | contig 15475 bp, 15 predicted proteins | sample 172DNAGHGlowgp2_FD_193487 | JGI IMG/M metagenome (GOLD analysis project Ga0247609, IMG submission 193487) | Sheep rumen microbial communities from Palmerston North, Manawatu-Wanganui, New Zealand - 1728 DNA GHGlow gp2 | ecosystem: Host-associated > Mammals > Digestive system > Stomach > Rumen ...
AAGGATATTTCGGAGACATCGCCAGTTCCCGGTTTGGCATTTTCTTTGTCTTTCTTGCACGAAGTGGCGAAAACCACTCCCACCAAGGCCACCGCCAACAGCGGCAATACGGTTTTAAAAATTGACTTTTTCATATTTTTATTGATTTTTTAAATTATTCTTTTGTTTACAATTGGTGTCCGAAGGATTCGAAGGTTCCAAAAACACTACAACAGGGCTTATATTCAGTAATATTGGTAATATACAGTGTCGCCGCCGCCGTTTTTTATCACTTTCATAAGCCTGTCGCCGTCGTAGAAATAGCTGTGTTCGTTGTCGATACGGTTGTGTTTCGAGTTCATTACACCACATACGCTACCCGATGTGAAAAGTGTATGGGAGTAAACGTTTGGGTGATTGTCGTAGGTATAATATGTTGTGTCGCTATGAGTTATGCTGCCATTGTTGCAGTTGTATGTGTCGCTTATTTCTTTTACAATGTCGCCGTTTTCCCAGACATAATGTGTTTTTGTGAGGCTGGTGATGCTGGTGCTGTACAATTGCGTGGTTGTTATGTCGGTGATGAGATTGTTGTTGTCATAACCTGTTACGGTAAATATGATGGTGTCGTTCGGTTCTATTATGTATGTAAGGGTGTGAAGCAGGCCGTTTTGGTATTCGAATAAAAAGTGGCCTCCGCTGTCGTACCAGGCTTTTACAGGTCGGGAAGCCATGTCGTAGGTTATGGTTAAGGTCGAAGAGATAGTGGAGCCTTCGATTGTTAATTCATTAACAATGCTTTTCAATAGCCCTTGATTATAATTATAGTTTCGTACGCCTTTTAGGCCGTAACTTATAATTATCTCTTTTTTTAGAAAGAGACCGTCGTTGTTTTCTTTTTTCTCTTTTTCGCACGAAGTGGCGAAAACCACTCCCACCAACGCCAGCGGCAGTACGGTTTTAAAAATTGACTTTTTCATAATTAATTTGTTTTATACTTTGAATAACGTTACAATTTTTCGTTTATTATATGTTTAGTACATTCTGCTAAACGACGATGAATAGCCGTCAAACATATTGTCGGAAGTATAAAGTACCCTGCCTCGGTTTCCATTGTCGTAATATCCTATTGTAACGCCGTCCGAGAAAACTAAATTGAGCGTATGCGAATCTAAAAGTACTGGGTCGGCTGTGGTTCTGAAAATGTAGCATGTGCCCATTCCAAAAGGGTTGTCGTCGGTTGAGGGTTCAAGACTGTATTCGCCAGAAAAAAACTTTCTGCCGTCCTTGAAAATAGTATAAGTATTTCTGTCAAACGAAAGATACATTGTGTATCCCGATGAAGCCGGCGTAACATTATCCCTGCCGGAAAAACCACCGGAAGTAATCTCCCATTTCCATTTTCCAATCAAGCCGTAACCCTGCTGGTGGACTGTGTTATCCCCTTTTTCACACGAAGTGGAAAAAACCACTCCCACCAAAGCCACCGCCAACAGCGGCAGTACGGTTTTAAAAATTGACTTTTTCATATCTCAATCATTAAAAAATACAACAATTTACTGATTTTCGACAAACACTACAAAAAACGCGTCGTTGGGGTCGCCAATACCGACACTTGGCTGGTAACAAAATACCGACACTTTTTTTCGGGTACGGCTGTAGAACCATTGGAACTCCTCTCGTTTGGAAATTGTGTTCCATAACTCTTGGCCATACGAGAAGTCCTTCTGTGTTTTTTCAGCTATACCCACCCAATTGATTTGCGAATCGCCGGGATAAAGCGGTGCAGAACTGGCTGTGTTGCCGCGCTTCAGATTGGTCGGGTACTCCATACGCCCGCATCCCGACCAAATTATAGTACCATAGAAAAGCAGGTCGCTCTCCTTTTTTTCGTTGTAGTAAAATTTCACATAGCCGAAATCGCCCGGCGACATGTATTCGGATTGGAAAGGAATGACACTGCCAAAAGAAGTTTTGTCGGCTACATTCACCGTGGTATAGCCTATGTAGCGGAAAGTCATAAAGTCAACAAGCATCACCAACATGTCGTCGTTTTTACCAACCACTGTGTTTGTGTAGGGAATAGTGTCGGTTGAATTGTCGTGAATTTTTGAGTTGATTATCTGCATAGAAACATCTTTACCACCGCCAACGCGTCTATCCTCCCACATACAAACGCTATATTGGTATCCTTTTATATCGCGGCAATCGGCTGCAAAATACATATGCTCGTCAAACTGGGCGATGTCTATGTCGTTATACAACTCATCTAAACAGGAGTACACCTTACTGCCATTGTAGTCGTGCGAGAAAGTGTAATATTCATCCACTATTTTGGAAGAATTGATTAACTGCCGTAATTGCCCAAGCCATTTTTTGAGCAGTTGCTTACGAGCCTCGAAATCGCCTCCATTTGCATACAGTTCGGCATTAACAACATATTCGTTATTATTATTGGTGTCGTTGGCATAAACAATGAGTTTTTTTGTGAATCCATCTTCCTCTTTCACAAAAAGCCGCATGAAGTATTCATTACTGATTGTACTTGAGAAACCCTTTTCGTTGGCCACAGATGGTATTGCGCCCTGCTTTTGTCCAATAATGCTTTTCAGAAATGCTAATTCACCGCTTAGTTCAGGTGTTCTTTCTTTCTCTTTTTCGCACGAAGTGGCAAAAACCACTCCCACCAAAGCCACCGCCAACAGCGGCAGTACGGTTTTTAAAATTGACTTTTTCATAAACTACTGAAAATTATAAGTTTGACAATACTCTGGGTAGCTGTTCTCTAAAACAAGAGTCCAGCGACCTTTGATGTTGTTTATCTGGAAAATGTGGTCGGTAGAGCAGACACAATTTGCGTAGCCACCGTTGTCGAATTCAAGGACACGCAGGGTGTCGTTGCTTTGGGTTACTCTTGTGCCTACCTGGGTAAAATCGCAGCAAACAGTAAGGTTGTAATGCTCAACGGTTACCGTGCCATTGCTGTAATTAACCACCACCGAGTCGGGGTCGCCGATACCTTTGTCGGCACCATCGTGGCAAGGTGTGAAGGATATTTCGGAGACATCGCCAGTAAAGGATATTTCGGAGACATCGCCAGTTCCCGGTTTGGCATTTTCTTTGTCTTTCTTGCACGAAGTGGCGAAAACCACTCCCATCAAGGCCACCGCCAACAGCGGCAGTACGATTTTAAAAATTGACTTTTTCATATTTGTAAAATTTTGATATTTAATAACTTATTTGTTTCCATCTTTAGAATCTCCCTATTGTGATACCGAATTTTAAGGGATATACGTCGGGTGAGTCTTTGAACAGCGGCACAGTGGAAGTCTGCACAAACAGCTTTACGAGGTTCCACATACCCACCGAAAGCCGGATGTCGCATTTGAACAGGTTCAGGTCGGCAGCCACATCTCTTCTAAGAGAGAGATAAGGGTCATATTTCTCACTCATAGTGCATTTGAAACCTGTGTTTGAGGATGTGTAGTTGATGCCTGGAATCACTGCCATCGAAGCGGTAAACCATTTATGCTTGTATTTCAGGGTTATTGGCAATGTTACATATCTTGTTACCAACGAAAGACTTTTAATATAATATCTTTCGGAAAGGTCACTTTGACACAAAAGCGGGGTAATACCATCGTCAAAATCATTAACGTCTGTAGTGATTTCGTCAAAATCAAAGTTAAAAACATCCGATTCATAGCCGAGGGCAACGTTGAGATACCACGCATCGCGCAGGATATTGAGCTGGTAGCCCACACTCAGCTGGTACGACGTGGGAGTGGTGCTAATGCCGTATCCCGCAGGCAACCGCTCCAAGGGATTGAACGGGCTTCCGCTCCAGTTGTTGAATGCCCACGAAAAATCGACAGTCCAGTGCTTGTTGCCGGTAATCGTTTCCACGGGGTCGCTGTAGCTGGTGCCGAGACTCACGTTGGGCGTGTACTGTATGTTGTTTCCCGACACGGTACGTGCGTAGATGGAGCTTTCGTTTCTGGAATAGAGGCACACGGTGTCGCCCGAAATCTCTTTCGGTTTCAGTTTCACCACGGCGTTGTTGAACGACCACACTTTCAAGTTGTTGACCGATGTTGTTTTGTCGGACTCCCTGCCGATTTTCACCTTGCTGTCGTCGCAGGCCAGAATCTTTATGGCACTTTTGCCGTTTGGATGGACTGTTCCTTCGGAGTGGTCGCAGAAAATAAGCTCTGCGGCCTTGGCGGAATCCAGCTGCACGGTGATGTAGAACGTCTGCCGTATGTCGTCGCGTTCGCCGATAAAAAGGGTGTCGCCCCTTACGGTGAAATAGTCGTCGTACGCCTTGTCGGCAAGTGGCTCGCCTGCAACGACTTGGTTGCGCACCGTCACCTCGTTGCCGAAACAGATTGTTGCCTCGGCCCAGTTTTTGAGGCACACGCGGGTTATGCCGCCGATGGTCGTTGTTGTACCTTGCATCGGTTGTTGCGCCAAAGCAGTGGCAAAAGCCAGAATTACCGCTGTCAAAACAATAATTTTTTTCATGTCGTTATATATTCGTTTTACTTTTTTCGTGTTTATATAGTTGGATGGGATTTTGTCTTTGGTTTTTCAGTGTTTTCGGAGATATAGGGTTCTTTTTCGGGTTGTTGTTTGGGCTTTTCCTGCTTGAAAAAGCCTTTTATCCTCTCCTTAATCCGTATGGCAATGCTTTGTGTAACCTTCTCCACTCCGTCGTAAATGTCTTTGTCGCCGGAGGCACTTACAATGCCGTTGTCTTGTGCCGAATAGCTTTTAAAGTATTCGTCATTTTGTTCAGCGCTCACTCGCTCGGCGTAAAAGGTTATAGCTTTGGGTGTTGCAATAGGTTCCTCCGCTGGCTGTTCCGACACCACCGTCGACGGTTGTTGACTTTCTTCCGCAACAAGTGCAGGCTCGGCAGAGGCGGGTTCGGTGGCAGGGGCTGTGGACTGTGGGGTAATAGCCGGGGTTGCAGTGGCGTAATGGATTGGTTTTACAGTATTTCGAGTTGGCGGCACGGCAGTTTCCGAAGGATGCTCGTCGGCAGGGACAACGGATAGTGAATCGGTTGGCGTTGTTGCGGTTGCAACAACTTGGTTGTCGGTGGTTTTTGCGTTACGTGTCAAAAAGAAAGCTCCCACGGCCAAAAGCAGGGCTATGCTTGCGGCAACGGCTATTTTGGCGTAGGTGGGGAACAAGATGATATGGTTTCGTTTTAGGTTTTCTTTGTGGGGAAATACGACTTTGTCCCTGTCGTACGCCTCGATTTTTAGGTCGGGGTCGTAGAGCGAGAGCAACTCCTGCATTTCGGGACGCTGTTGCAGGAACGCCTCCACATCCTTGCGTTCGTCGGCGGTGAGCAGTCCCTCCGCATAGCGGAACAGGTAAAGTTCGTAGTTTTGGTCGTTTATGTTCATAATATCTCGTTTTCGGTTTTAAAAGTCATCTTTGTCTATTTGTTTCCGCATTGCCACCCTTGCCCTGAAGAGGTACACCTGCACCTGTTGTTCGCTGATATTCAGCACTTCGGCAATTTCCTTGTAGCTGTAGCCGTCGATGTCGCGGAGCTGGAGAATGGCTTTCTGAGTTTCGGACAGTCGCTGCATGGCTTGATCCAAGGCTTTTCGTAGGTCGTCGTTTTCGCAGGGGCGGCATTCGTTTTCTTGAACAGGCAGGTCGTGCAGTTTAAGTTCGGCGGTTTTCCTTCTCCGCAAGGTCATCATCAGCTGACGGTAGGTTACTGATAGTAGGAACGACTTGCCTTTTTCGAACTGAACGTTGTCCAGATTTTTCCACAGTGCGGCGTAAGCCTCCTGCACTGCGTCCTGACAGTCGGGCACGTTGCTGTGGCAATGCAGGGCGAAGTAATAGACTTCGTCCGACCAAAGTTCCACGCATTGGTTGTACTCCGTTTTTGTCAAGAGATTCCGAATTTATGTTCAGTCAATATATAATTGCAAAAGTACGGAAAATATTACACTTTGCGGAAAATTTTTTTGACTGCTTTAATTAAGTAAAGGTCGCGTCTCTCCGAGACGCTGTTTTCAGTAGGTTTGTCTTTACCCCCACACTGCATGCCGGAGCATTCTCCGCTTCGCTATCAAAAGAACCACTGGCTCTTTTTTCATGTGGGGTTATTAAGAGTTAGCCCCTCCAGGGCATTTTGGCGTTGACGCTCTTTTAGTTATTAAGAGAATTCCCCTACGGGGAAAGGATTGAAAGATTGTCCTATTTTCAGACTTTCAAATTATCAGAACATCCAAGAAAAAAATTCTTAACTCTTAACTGTCACCGAGTTCCGAACTTGATTGCCACCCAGTCCTGACGGCTCTCGTAGTGGTCGAAATCGAGTCCCGAGGCTTCGGCTTTGGCGCGGAGGGAGGGTATGTCGTGTTCGTAGAAACCGCTCAGCAGCAGGGTGCCGCCGGGGGCAAAGCGGTAGAGTTCCTCGGAGGTGTAGCCTTCAGGGTGGGTGGTCTCCCTGCGCTGCAGGCTGCAGCCAATGCCGTACTGCTCGTTCACGTTGGTGCCGTCGCATATCTTCAGCTCTCTCGCCACCCAGCGGCGGCTGTGGTACACATTGGAAATGGCTGGTTTTTCAGTTGGATTCATGTATGGAACTGGTGTTCAGATTTATAGCCTAAAATTTGTCCATTACATCAACTCTTAGCCAAGAATCCGCAATTGAATCAGCCGCCTCTTTTGTAATATAATCTGTAGTAAAGAAATATAGACCTTTATACTTTTTTGAGACTAATTTTACTGCGTGCTCGTAGGTGCATCTCCATTGATGCATATAATAATCATATCTTATATATAAGATCTCGCTAACAGGTCCGTCAATAGTATTGTACAAACAGGGGCTATAATATACATCAATTTCTTCCAATAAAAAGCTATCACAATATACTATCTCTTTATGGTGGGGATATTTGCCTTCTATCGGAGGGGTCCAAATATCACTTGACAAACGTTTTCCCGTTGTATTGTAAGTCCCTTCATAAATACCCGAGTAATAACAATCATGACCACATGTCCAATTATCATTTATTGCAGTTAGTTTAAGTTCATTATTACTTAAGCAATTACATCCACTTTCTTTGGGTGTTGAGAAATTGCATGAAACCAAAAAAAATATCACTAATAAAAATATATAATTAATCGTTTTCATCTTCATCGTATGATTAGTTAACACTGAATGATTCTGTCCATTTCCATGTTTGTCGGAGATTGCCACCTAAACGAATTCCCACCCCTCTTTTTTTACTTGGAATAATACCATCATGACTCCCATTACCATCATTGTCTTTTCGTAAGTGGGTAGCAGATTCCCAACTAGAGGTATTCTTGACTTCAAAATTCAAAATAAATTCTCCATCATTTTTTCCAGGAGTAATGGGGACTTCTAATTTTACATTATTTCTGATTTCATAGTCATTTTATCCGATTTTTTGCGAAGTCCGTTGAACAAAAGCGAACAAAACGACACTGCAAAGTTACGATTTTATTTCCTATCTAACAAGTTTTTTCCTGTTTTTTTTATCGCATGGAGGGGGGGTAATTAGTTGGCAATTAACAATTAGTAATTGGTTAAGGCATTAAGATGAGATGTTCCTTACAGGAAGAATTGTCCGATTTTCAGACATTCAGATTATCTGAACATCCAAAAATCATTACTAATTACTAACTACTAATTATCAATTAGTTCTGAATTTAACTGCCACCCAGTCCTGACGGCTCTCGTAGTGGTCGAAAGCGAGTCCCGAGGCTTCAGCTTTGGCGCGGATGGCGGGGATGTCGTGTTCGTAGAAACCGCTGAGGAGCAGGGTACCGCCTGGGGCGAGCACGGCAGTGTAGCAGTGCATGTCGCGGAGCAGTATGTTGCGGTTGATGTTGGCCACCACCACGTCGAAATGCTTGTCGGGGGTGAGCATGGCGGCGTCGCCGAGGAGGGGGTGTATGTGTTTGCAGCCGTTGTTGCCGATATTTTCGAGGGCGTTGCGATAGGCCCATTCGTCGTTATCGATGGCTTCCACGTAGGCGGCACCGCGTTTTTCGGCAAAAATGGAAAGCACTGCGGTGCCACTGCCCATGTCGAGCACCCTCTTGTCGACAAGTGGCTCGTTGTTAAGCAGTTGCAACATCATGTAAGTGGTGGGATGGTGGGCAGTGCCAAACGACATTTTGGGTTCTATAAGTATGTTGTATTCGGCGTTTGGATTAGGCTGGTGGAAAGGTGCGTAAATCCAGCAGAAATTGTCCACCATCACGGGCTGGTGCGCTTTCTCCCATGCTGCGTTCCAGTCCTGGTCGGGAAAGGTGCTGATGGTGTAAGTAGCTGTGCATCCCCCTACCGAAGCTATCACCTGTTTCAGTATTTCTTCATCGAACTGGTTTGCAGGGATATAGGCCAGAAGTCCGGTATCCGTTTCCACAAAACTGTCGTAGCCGGCATCGCCAAGCTCGGCCATTATTATCTCCGAAAAGGGGTCTTTCGGATTTATTTCAAGTTTTATTTCTGCGTACTCCATAAAAAATTTTTACAAAAAAAGAGTGGAAAAGCTGTCTTCTCCACTCAATAACGTTATAAATTACAATTAGTTGTTGGTTTTTGTCTCTTTGAGGATGACGTCGTGAGCGCCGCCTTCGATGATGCTTGTCGACGAAACGAGGGTTATCTTGGCCGTTTCTTTGAATTTTTCTATCGATATGGCTCCGCAGCTGCACATGGTGGATTTTATCTTGCCCAATGTTATGTCGAGGTTGTCTTTCAGCTTGCCGGCATAAGGCACGTAGCTGTCCACGCCTTCTTCGAATTTCATGCCCGTTTTGCCGCCCATGTCGTAGCGTTGCCAGTTGCGAGCGCGGTTTGAACCTTCGCCCCAGTACTCCTTAACGTAGTTACCGCCGATGAGGAGTTTTTTTGTAGGACTTTCGTCGAAACGAGCGAAATAGCGTCCCATCATCAGAAAATCGGCACCCATGGCAAGGGCGAGCGACATGTGGTAGTCCTGCACAATGCCGCCGTCGGAGCAGATGGGGATATAAACGCCTGTGCGCTGGAAATATTCGTCGCGGGCTTTGGCCACTTCTATCAGTGCTGTTGCCTGGCCGCGGCCTATGCCTTTCTGTTCGCGGGTTATGCAGATGGAGCCGCCGCCAATACCCACTTTTATAAAATCGGCTCCGGCTTCGGCCAGATACATAAATCCGTCGCGGTCCACAATGTTGCCGGCTCCCACTTTCACGCTGTCGCCGTAGTTCTGGCGTATGTATTTTATAGTGTCGGCCTGATATTCCGAAAAACCGTCGCTGGAGTCGATGCAGAGCACGTCAACACCGGCGTCGATGAGCTTGGGCACGCGTTCGGCGTAGTCGCGCGAGTTGATGCCGGCTCCCACCAGCAGACGTTTGTGCTCGTCGAGCAGTTCGTTGGGGTTATCCTTATGGTTGTCGTAATCCTTGCGGAAAACAAAATATTTCAGACGTTGCACGTCGTCGATAATGGGCAGGGCGTTTATCTTGTTGTCCCAAATAATGTCGTTAGCTTCGTCGAGGTTGATGCCTTCCTTGCCCACCACCAGTTTTTCGAAAGGAGTCATTATGTCCTTGATTTTGGTGTCGAGGGGAGTGCGCGACGGGCGGTAGTCGCGGCTGGTAACCAATCCCAGCAGTTTGCCGTTGGCAGTGCCGTCGTGGGTTATGCCTATGGTGGAAAAACCGGTGCGTTCTTTCAGTTCAACTACATCGGCAAGGGTTTGTTCGGGGGTTAGGTTGGCGTCGCTCACCACAAAACCGGCTTTGTGTTTCTTCACCTTACGCACCATCTCGGCCTGGCTTTCGATGCTCTGCGAGCCGAAGATGAACGACAGTCCGCCGTTTTTCGCCAGAGCGATGGCCATGTTGGAGTCCGACACCGACTGCATTATGGCCGAAACGAAGGGTATGTTGAGCGATATTTTAGGAGTTTCGCCTTTGCGGAATTTCACCAGCGGTGTGCGCAACGAAACCGCGTCGGGATTGCAGTCGCGGGTGGTAAGTCCGGGAATCAAAAGGTATTCGTTGAAGGTTCTTGAAATGTCTTCGATGATGTGTGCCATAATTCTTACGTTTTTAAAATATTGCCAAACAATTACTTACTTTATTTCTTACATCTAATGCAATTATGCAAATATACGTTTTTTTTTCGATTTTTCGTTAAACGTTGCCTTTCACCGCATTTTGGAACTCCGCCTGTGCCTTCTCCACCTCGCTGCGGAGCAGTGTCTGCAACGGTTCCGAAAGGTTGTTTTCGGTGCAGAAATCGGAGAGTGCCGCCATGTCGTAAGTGCCGTCGAAATCCTGCAAAAGCAGCGGTGTGCCGCCATTGGCGCAGAAACGCCGTTTCATCATTGCCAAAGCCGCGTTCACCTCGCTTATGGTGCCCACGCACTCGAAAGGCTTGGTAGGAGCCAGCCCGCGCAACTCGTCGAGGTAGGGACGCATGGCAGGCTCGTCGAGCAGGTTCTTGCCAAAGATGCGTTCCATCACTGCTGGCTCGATAAATGGCGACAGAATGATGTAGGCGAACAAGCATTTAGGGCAGTTGCAGCACCAGATATTCTGTTTGCTGCCCGCATTACAGCTGCGGAACACGTTGAAATACTGTGCATTTTGCGCAAACAGCATAGCTATCTGCAATTCGGCGAGGGGCCGCAAAAAACTGAAATAGTTGAAACTGCCCGACACATAGCTTTTTACATATTGCCTAAAATCATTCTCAAATTCGAGGCTTTTGGAGTACTGGTGGTTTACCGAAGTGCCTATCACTGTGGCCTCGTTGGCGCTGTTTTCGTTGCTAAGGGCGATGCTGCCGTAGCCCGTAAGTGCCGACGCCAACAGGGTGTAGAACGCCAGCATGGCGGAGAAAGGCGTATGGCCGTTGAGGTAGCCTTGGGCGTTGAGCTCCAGCAGTCGCGGATGTATGGTGCGGCGTATCTCTAACACCTCGTCGGGGGCGAAACCTGCTATGCGGGCGCACTCGGTGGTGGCACCGCGGGGGTTTATTATCAGCGGACGGAAAGCTGTCCCTGCCTTGCGCAGCACCTCGAGGGTTACCACCGAGTCCTTGCCGCCGCCTATGGGGACGAGGTATTTATCGGTATCGGTGTAGAAATCAACGGGGCGCAGGGCGTTGTCGCTTTCGCAGACTATCTCCATAAAATCCTCCTGCGTGGCGGTGATGCCGTTGATGTAGAAAAACTCGCCCAATCCATTGAAATACAGCTTTTTCCAAAACTCCAACTGCTGTTGCCCCATGGCGAAGGGTTTTATCACCACCTTGGGCGAACACACGCATTTCCAATAGCTTACCAGCTCTATCATGCCCATCTGGAACACCAGAGTGTCGTACTGCCGTTGCGACAGCCGTCCGAAATCGACGAACGAGCGGTTGGGGATCAGCATCTCCGGCTCGAAAACGATGTCGCTGCCAGCGGTGAAACGATGGCGGACAAGCAGTCCGCGGTCGGTTACGGAGTGGTGGAACGACTCGTAACAGAAGGTGGGGTACTGCTGACGCAGCTGGCGGTATTTCTCACTATTGGACATTCTTGTTTTTATAAAAAAGGGCGTCCTTTCGGATGCCCTTATATTTCAGTCTAAAAAATCTTTTTTATTTCAGAGTGAAGTTTGCCTTGCCCACTTCGTTGCCAGCGTTGTAAACGGTAACGGTGTAAACGCCGGGCTCGAGGTTTGTGGCGTTGGATTTTCTCCAAATCATGGAGAAGTTGCGTCCCTGACCGTAGAATTCCACATCCTGTTCGCAGGTGTAGAGCATGTCAACGCCGTCCATGTCGAAAGCTTTGGGTTCGTCGCCGAGGTTGGTGATGAGGTTGTTGCCTTTGGTTATGCGGGCATAGAAAGTCTTTGTGCCGGGGTCAACAACGGTGTTGGGCAGTATTTTGCCGGAGATGTTCACACGCTCAACGGCAGTGGCTTTGTTGGTAGTTTTGAATTTGTTGCTCTTGCCGCATTTTTTCTTTTCAGGATTGGCTGTGAGGTCGTTGATGAGCAGTGTGCGGGCGGCAACGAGTTTCTGGTTAAGTTCCGAAATTTCGTTGTTTTGGTTGGAGATTGTGCCGTTGGCGGTCTCGAGGTCGGACTGCATTTTTTCGTTTTCCTCTCTCAGACGACGGTTTTCGGCTTTCAGAGCTTCGATTTCGTCGCTCAGTTCGTCGCATCTTTTCTGCAGTTCGGCAATCTGGTTTTTCAGTTTTCGGTTGGAAACACCACCGCCGTTGCCACCGCTGATGCCGTTGCGAATCTGGGTTGCCTGAACATTGATAATGCTGTCTTTTGTCCTGATTTCGGCAGCCTTCTGTTCGTCCACGTTCTGCAGGTCTTCAAAATCGGCTTTCTTTTGGTTATAAGCCTTCATAATGCTGTCGTATTGCGACTGCAAAGTGGCCATTTCTTCCTTAGAACCACCGTTACACGAAATCATTCCTGTGGCGATAAATGCTACTGCTGCCAAGGATACAAACAATTTTTTCAGTTTCATGATAATTTTATTTTTTTATTTTCTATAAATGTTTTATTTTTGCAAAATCGATTTGCAAAGATACTATTTTTTTTTGAAATGAAAATAAAACTTATCAACGACTTACGGGGGATATTTTTTCCTGACAGCTGTGTGTGTTGTGGCGACACTCTTTTAAGCTCTGAAAATCAGATTTGTACCGACTGTGTTTTGGGACTTCCGTTCACCGATTTTTCTCCAGTGAAGGAGAATCCCGTTGAAAAAATTTTCTGGGGAAAGGTTCAGATAGAAGCGGCCACCGCTCTCCTGTCGTTTTCAAAGAAAGGCAGTGTGCAGAGAATTTTGCACAGCATCAAGTACAAGGACAACAAGGAGCTGGGCGTGTATATGGGCCGACAGCTCGGCACCGCCCTCGCCGAAAGCCACCGTTTCGACGACGTGGACTGCCTTGTGCCGGTGCCGCTGCACCCAAAGAAACTCAAAAAACGCGGCTACAACCAGAGCGAGATGATAGCCCGCGGCATAGCGCAGAAATTCGACAAACCCATAGTAGCCAACGTACTGATACGCACCGAATTTACTCAGACTCAGACCAAGAAAAGCCGTTTCAGCCGCTGGGAGAACGTCAGCGAGAAATTCGCCCTCGCCGAAACCGACACCTTCGCAGGAAAACACATACTCCTTGTGGACGACGTTATTACCACCGGCGCCACGCTGGAATCCTGCGCCCGAGCCGTGCTTCAGGCCCAAGACGCCAAGGTGAGCGTGGCGGGACTGGCCTTCGCCGGACACTGAAACAGTTGAAAATTGAGAGTTGAAAGTTGAAAATTAGTGGTCAGTATTCAGTAATCAGGGGTCAGTAATTAGTTTGCAGTTAAACATCTTCACACCTTAACGCCTTAACATCTTAACATCACAACAATGAGCAACGTAAAAATCACCGCCATACGCAAGGCCTGCTACGACGACCTGTCGGCCTTGTACGAAAACCCGATAGAACACACCTGCGACGTGTGCGAGGGACAGACATGGATCTCCATCGACGGACAGAAACCCGAAGGCCTGTGCGACAGCGCCTGGCAGTCGATGCAGTGGTTCGTGGAAGAGCTGGCCGCCGGACGCGGCAATTTCTACGACGGCTGGATGAAAAACCCCTACAGCGCCATGATAAGCTGCAACGACGGCTTCCGACCAGTGAGCTTTCTTCTCGAACGAATTGAAAATTGAGAGTTGAAAATTGAAATTGATTTAGATATTCAGACTTTCTGATGTTCAGATAATCGGAAAATCTGTCAATCTGAAAATCTTCAAAGTGGCGGCACTTCGACAGGCTCAGTGACCGCACCCGCCACATCGCCAACGAACTAAATTCCGAAATCTGAAATCCGAAATCCGAATTAAAAAAAATCGTATCTTTGCACCAAATTATCCACCAACGGAAAACAATATGAAAAAGTCCCTCATCCTCGCCGTCAGTGCCGTTTTAGCGATAGCGGCCGCCGTTTTTTCGGGTAACGCAACCGCCCAAAAGACAGATTATTCCACCCTGTGGAAGACCGTCAACAACAACCTCAACAATAACCTGCCGGAATCGGCGGAGAAAACCCTTAACACCATCGAACAGAAGGCCATTAAGGAGAAAAAACAGAATCAGCAGCTGAAAGCCATCGTTTACATGCAACGGGTTTTCAAACTAAAAAACGACGACGACGAAAACTACATCCCCACGACGATAGCCTACGCCGAATCGAAACTGGGACAGCTCGACGTCACACACAAAGCCCTGCTCCACTCCGAGATTGCCGCCGCTTACGCCACCTACCTCGACAATAACAGATGGCGTATCCGGAACAACAAGCCTATCGAAGGCGACATAAGCAAGGTGGAGATGAAATACTGGGACAAAGCCACTCTCCAAGCACGCATCAACTACCACTACGACGAGGCTCTGAAAGACGTGGATGCCCTGAAAAACGCCAAAACCACCGACTATACCGAGATTTATAAAGACAGAACTCTGAAAAACAAGAATTTTCAGCAACACCTCGACTACGAGGCCACGTTGTTCGAATTCCTGTTCCACCGTGCCGCCAATTACTACAAAGAGGTGGCCACTGCCGACGACACCGAGGGCGACACCAACCTGTGGTGGCTTCCCGCCAAGGACTTTGCCAACGCCGACCTCGGAAACTACGACAACCCACTCACCAAATGTCTGAAAATTTTCCAACAGCTTATTGCCTACAACCTCGAGCAGGGCAAAAAGGATGTGCTGCTCTACAACGACGTACGACGCTACGAGTTTGTCAACGGCATTCTGAAGAACGAAAGCCGCTATATCTCCGCCCTCGAACGCCTGAAAGCCGAAAACAGCGATAACCCGCTCTCCACCGAAATCAGCTACAGCATAGCCTATTCCCTTTGCAAACAAATCATCAACAACAAGGACGACAGCGCCTACCACGACAACTACCGCAAAGCAATAGCCATCTGCGACGAGGCCATAGCCAAATTCCCGACCTCGTTCGGTGCCAAACTATGCAGAAGTTTGAAAGAAATGATAGAAACTCCGACGGTGGAAATTGATATTTACAACGTGCAACTGCCCGGCGAGCCCATTCCCGCCATGCTTACATACCGCAACATCACCAAACCATACTACAAAATTATCAAAGTAACTGATAAAGACGAGAAAAGACTTGCCAATCTAAGCGGCGACAAATTTATACAAGAGCTGAAAAACATGCCAGCCGTAGTGGAAAAGGAGCTCTCGCTTCCCGCCGAGACCGACTACTGCGAGCACAGCACCCTCATAGCCCTGCCGCCCTTGGAGAAAGGCTTATACTACATTGTTGCAAGCACCGAAAAGGGTACTTTATTCAGCAAGGATAACTACTCCTTTACTTCGTTCCAAGTATCGGGACTTGCATATATCTGCGACGAACAAGTGGGGAAAAAGGTCATTACCACCCTCGA
>Ga0247609_10003680_pt1 | contig 15473 bp, 8 predicted proteins | sample 172DNAGHGlowgp2_FD_193487 | JGI IMG/M metagenome (GOLD analysis project Ga0247609, IMG submission 193487) | Sheep rumen microbial communities from Palmerston North, Manawatu-Wanganui, New Zealand - 1728 DNA GHGlow gp2 | ecosystem: Host-associated > Mammals > Digestive system > Stomach > Rumen ...
TACGAAAAAATACGCACATCTACAACTTTATTATGTTAACTAATACATTCACTATCAGATAGATAGTTAAATTTTGTAACAAATATTTACCACCTAAATTGACGCAGAACCAAAAAAAAGATGATTTTTATTTCGAATCACATGGTGATTCGGTTTTTCTTTTGTATCTTTGCACTTTAAAACGTAAAGAATAGCAAAATGCCTGTAAAGATTTTGAGCGTTGACGACGAGAATGATCTCGAATTGTTATTGACGCAATATTTTAGAAGAAAGATTCGCAAGGGCGAGTATGAGTTTGTCTTTGCCCACAACGGTTTGGAGGCTCTGACCATGATGCTGAAGCATCCGGATGTGGAGATTATCCTGTCGGACATCAATATGCCCGAAATGGATGGTCTTACGCTGCTGGCAAAGATCAATGAGATGCGCAACCCCGCCCTGAAAGTAATTATGGTGAGTGCTTACGGCGACATGGGCAACATCCGGCAGGCCATGAACAACGGAGCCTTTGATTTTGCCACCAAGCCTATCGACCTCGATGACCTGAGTGTCACGATAGAAAAGGCCATTGAGCAGATTAATTATGTACATGCGATGCAAGTAGAGCATCAGCAGCTCGAATCGCTGAAATCCGATTTGGCGGTGGCGAGCGACATACAGCAGGCCATCCTGCCACGTATCAATCCGTCAGAATTTCAGGACCGGATAGAGATTGCAGCCTTGATGAATCCTGCAAAAGATGTGGGAGGCGATTTCTACGACTTCTTCCTCATAGACGACACTCATATGGGCTTTACCATTGCCGACGTGAGCGGCAAGGGCATCCCGGCTGCCATCTTCATGGCCGTGAGCCGAACGCTGATACGGGCTACCGGCATCAGAGGCGTGAAGCCTTCCGAATGTCTGAACTATGTCAACAAGCTATTGGTGCAGGAATCGGTGGACTGTATGTTCGTGACCGTGTTCTATGGCATCATGGACTTGCAGAGTGGAGAGATTGTTTACTGTAATGCCGGTCATAACCCGCCATATATATTAAAAAACGACGGGCATGTGGCAGAGCTCCCCTCGTCGGCAAATCCCATGGTAGGAGCGATAGGAGAATTAACCTTCGAGCAGTCGGCAGTGACACTCGGCAAAGGTGATACGCTGGTAATGTTTACCGATGGTGTGACAGAAGCAATGAACAGCGCCCTGGAAGAATATGGTGAGCAGAGACTCGTTGCAGCCTTAGGCACGATGAAGCAATACAGTTGCAGCGATATCATCGACGGCGTGAAGGCCAGTGTGGCAGCTTTTGTGGAAGGCGCGGAGCAGAGCGATGACATGACGATGTTGACAATCAAAAAACTGTGAATAGGAAACAGATCAGTAAGAGCCTTTTCTTGTGTCTCATGGCCTGTTGTGCCGTGGGCGGTTTCGTCGGGTGGATGGTAGAGCATCGAAAAGTGGAGGCTCTTGAGCGTCTTGTGGCCAGTTTGCAGAAAGAGCAACGGCAGTCGGCCATCGACAAGAGTGTGAGCGAGCAGATGAGTACCATCGCCTCACAGCAGAAGGATATTGCCGAGGAACGCACGGACGAGGCACTGAAAGAGAAACAGCGAGCCGACATGGCTTTTGAACGTTCCGAATTTGAGCGGAGAAAAGCCGAACAGGCGGAGTACAATGCCCTTAGCGAAAAAGAGAAAGCCGAATGGGAGCGGCAGAGGGCCGTTGAGGCACGTGGCAAGGCTGAGCAGGCGGAACAGGTGGCTAAGGATGAGCGGAACAAGGCCGACACCCTCCATTACCAGTCGTTGGGACGCTCGCTGGGGGCTGCTTCCCGTCAGGCCTTTTCGGCGGGGCAGTTGGACATGGCCCAGCTGTTGGCTTTCTATTCATTATACTTCACAGAGAGATATGGCGGAGCCGTTTTCTTTCCCGATGTGTTCCAGCCACTGCTGAATGCCAGCCATAGCATGTTGTCATGGCCCAGGCATCAAGGGCAGATAGTGTCGATGGTTCAGGTGCCGGACTCTGAAAGCCAGTTGGTCTCGGTGTGCGACTACGGAAGCATCCTGATGCATAGTTTGGAAGAAGTCAACCAAAAGACGGAACTGCGAACCAGCACCCTCCTGAGCGACAAGAGATATGATTTCCGGCATGTGTATGTAGACAAACAGAAAACCGTGTATGCAATTAGCCGGAGCGGACATCTGGTGGTCATCAGCCATGCTGATAAGACCAAGACACGTATCCTGCCTGTGCTCGAGAAAGACCATCCCTTCTTCTTCTGGTTGCAGGATGAGCAGCATTTACTAGTGATAGGCAATCATCACCTGGCACAGGTGGATCTGACTAAGGCAGATGAGAAGGCCGTGACGGAAACGGTACCTATCGACTTCACCGTGAAGGCCCACGGTCGAATCGGCTCACAGCTGATATTGTTTGATGATCAGCACCGTCAGCACCTGATTAAAGACATTCACCATTTTGAAACGCAGGAAGTGCCTGTTCCCGGGCAGGTCACATCCTATTGCAACAACAGGGGAACTGTCGGCTATGGCATGGAAGACGGTGCCATCTACCTGTGCAAGCAGGGCAGCCGAAACTATCAGAAACTGTTGGGACACGAGTCACGTGTCCTGCAGTTGAAGATGGATAATCAGAAGTGCTATTCGGCCGGTTATGATGGGAAAGTAAACTTTTGGTATGTCCAAAACGAGAAGATTGAACCCATGGAACTAATTGACCGCCAGACATGGATTTACAATATTATCCTCGACAAAGATGTGGAGCATTTGTGGCTGGGCGATAAAAGTGGCTTTATCACGCAAGTCCTGTTAGATGTGAACAAAATGAAAGATGTCATTGAAACGGGGCTGCGAAAGAAACAGAGAGACCTTACAGAAGACGAGTGGAACTATTATATAGGAAAGAGCACTCCCTATCACCCGGTAATCCTTACTGGCAGAAAGGAGGTGCAGCCATGAGAAGAATCCTGTCCATTCTGCTCAGTCTGCTTTGGACATCGGTGCTGCCAGCTTTCTCGCAGGTGTGGAAGATGGGAATACCTTTCTTCCAGAACTACTCGGCTGATGATTATGAGGCCAACAACCGCAATGCCGATATACTGGTTGACCCGGAAGGGAGGGTCTTTGTAGCTAATTTTGAAGGACTCCTCTACTATGACATGGCCTCATGGAGAACGGAGCATCTGACCAATCTGACCCGTCCGACCGCTCTGTTCTGTGATGGCGAAGGCACTCTCTGGGTGGGGGGCTACAATTACTTTGGCCATGTGGAGGTGAAAAGCAACGGGCAGCTGCAACTTGTTGAAGAAGAAAGGCACCTCTCTTTCTTGGCCGAAGTGGTCAGGATATGGGAAGAGAAAGAGGGTGTTACCTTCCGGCTGACCAACGACTCGGTCTATGGCTTGCGCGATGGTCAGCTAAGGATGCTTGGGCAGAAGGCAGGCCAATCGGTTGTTGCAACTTCCTGGCCAGAGGATATCGATGTGAGCATCACGCAAGTTCTTGCTATCGACAATAGATTGAAAGCCGTGGCAACGATGGGGCGTGGACTTTTTCTCTACGATGATGCCGGCAATATGCTTTGCAACATCAGCGAGCAGAATGGCCTTTGTTCGAATAATATCAATCGTCTGGCGTATAACGGCAAGGGAATGCTATGGGGAGCCACGGAAAATGGAATTTTCTCCATGTCTGTTCCATCTGCTTGGACACAGTTCTCTAAGACCGAAGGCGTTCATGGGGAGGTGTACTGCATCCGCAGGTATCACGGTCAGATGTACGTAGGCACCACCAGCGGCCTCTACCGTTGGGTGGGCCTTGCCTTTGAGCATGTGGGCATGGTGAACCACTTGTGCTGGGGGCTTGAAGAGTCTGAAGGAAGGCTGCTTGTGGCCAGCGAAGGAGGCCTCTATCAGGTAGACGCTCAAGGGAATGTGGAGCAGCTTCATAATCATGCCACAAGAGCAGTGGTGGAGCGGGAAACCCTCTTTTACACAGGCGAGGCTGACGGTGTCTATCTAAATGCGAAGGATGGCACCCGCTATGCCATCTGCCAGTTGCCCAACGTGGTGCGGATTGCCTTTGACGGTTATGAAGGCATGTGGTTGGAGACGCTCTATGGTGAGATATGGTATCGCAGTGCCAATCAGACCTTTTTTTCGCAATATACAAAGGACATACAGATGGCCGAACACACCATCATGAAGGCCACGCTTGTCAATGTGAACGGAAGAATGGTGGTGGTGGATGCTCTTGACGAGAAACCCTTCGAGTTTGCGCAGTTCTCTTATGCCGGCAAAGATAGTGTTGTCTGGCTTACTAACAGTGTCGGCACAGGGCTCTATGCTTGGAAAAACGGAAAGAAGGTGGAGCAATATGCCTCCCTGCTTTATCCTTTGCGTGATGTCGTGGTGCGTTGTATGTGGGAAGACGGTCATCGACTGTGGTTTGGCGGAGAGTCGGGACTGATGGTGATCGACCGCTCTGTAGACGATCCCGTGACCGGCACCATCCCGGGGATGCGCATCTGTTCAGTCTCGGTCAACGGCGACAGTATCGTCTGGGGCGGAATGGGCGAGCAGTGGAGTAGCTTGCCAATACTGGAAAACAGTGAGAACAACTTGCGCTTCACTTTTACCCTCGACAACTATGCCATGCAGGCCATGCCCCAGTATCAGTATCGTATGGACGATGGCGAGTGGAGCAGCCTGACGGAAGAGACCTACGCCCTGTTTAATAATCAGCGGGCGGGGAAGCACCTGTTTCAGGTGAGGGCCGTAGATTCAATGGGGCGTATGTCTGATGTGGCAACGATGCAGTTCACCATTAGAGAATCGTTATTCCTGAGGTGGTACATGATCCTGCTCTATTTGGTGCTGCTGGGATGGCTCATCGCAGAGATACTGCGCTGGCGTACAAGAAGACTTGAAGCTGACAAGCGGCAGTTGGAAGCTATCGTCAGCGAACGTACGGCAGAATTGCGCCAAACCCAGAGTGAGCTGATCAGACAGGAGAAAATGGCCACGGTGGGTAAGCTCACACAGGGACTCATCGACCGTATTCTGAATCCCCTCAACTATATCAATAATTTCTCCAAGCTGTCAATGGGACTGATAAAGGATATCGAAGCCAATATCGATGATGAGAAAGAGGTCATGGATGCTGAGAATTATGAAGACACAAAAGAGGTGATAGGCATGCTGGAAGGGAATCTGGGAAAGGTAAGCGAGCACGGACAGAACACCACGCGCACACTGAAGGCGATGGAGGAAATGCTGAAAGACCGTACAGGTGGCATCACGGATACTGATCTTTGTACGATATTGCATCAGGACGAAGAGATGCTAAGCACCTATTATGCTAAAGAAATCAAAGAGAATAATATAAAGGTGACGTTTGTCTGCCCGGCACAGCCTGTCATGGTGAGTGGTAACCCTGAACAGCTCAGCAAGGTGTTTATGAGCATACTGGCCAACGCCGTGTATGCCGTGGTGAAGAAAGCGCAGCGGGTAGACTACGAGCCGAAGATTGACGTGACTTTATCCACTGCCGGCGAGCAGGCAGTGCTGACATTCCTCGACAATGGAATAGGCATTGAAGAGACCGTAATCGAAAAGATATTCGACCCGTTCTTCACTACTAAGACCACCAGCGAGGCTGCCGGTGTGGGGCTCTATCTGAGCCGTGAGATTGTGCAGAACTATCAAGGCGACATAAGCGTCAAGTCTGTAAAGAACGATTATTCAGAGTTTACTATTGTACTACCGAAAAAAAATCAGGTCTATGGAACAGGAGTCTGAAAAACTTAGAAAACAGTTGCAGAGTCAGGAAAAGCTGGCTTCGCTGGGCATGCTGAGTGCCGGAATTGCTCATGAGATACAGAATCCTCTCAACTTTGTCATTAACTTCAGCAAGATGTCGGACAAACTACTGGACGACCTTGTGGAGATTGTCGATGACAATAAGGACAACATAGACGAGGCCGATCGTGAGGACGTGGAAGATATCGTGAACGACCTCAAAGCCAACATGCAGAAAATCGTAGAGCATGGTGAGCGTGCCATCAGCATCATACAGGGAATCCTGCAAGTGTCACGTGGTAAAGACAACGAGTATATTCCCTCAGACGTCTGCCGCATCGTGAAAGAATACGTATGGCTTTCCTACCATGCCATGAGAGCCAACTACAAGGGCTTCAATATCAGTATCCACGAGACGTATCAGGAGAATATCCCGTTGATAATGGTAGTGCCTCAGGACATCAGCCGTGCTGTGCTCAACCTGATGAACAATGCCTGCTATGCGGTTTGGAAGAAGTCGCAGGAACTGTCGGACAATTCCTATGTACCAGCCATTACGGTGGAAGTGAAAACGAAGGACAATAATCTGTATATTATTATTGGTGACAATGGAGAGGGCATGAGCGACGAGGTGAAAAACCGGCTCTTTGAGAACTTCTTCACCACCAAGCCATTGGGGCAAGGCACAGGACTCGGAATGAGCATCACACGGGAGATTGTCGAGGTGAAGCATGGTGGGCAGCTTTCTTTTGAAACTCATCAGGGCGAAGGCACCCGTTTCACGATTCTCATACCGATACGAACAACTTAAAATCACTGTATTCATGACTATTCGTCCTTTCTTATTTGCACTGTTTAGTTGCTGCGTGATGAACGTGGCCGCACAGGGCACTGACGATTCCGAACGCTCTGTCTATGAGCAGGCTGAGACCCACTACAACATAGGCAGGGTGGAGCAGTGCCGACAGTTGCTTACTGACCAGCTGGGCCGTTTTTCCAGTGAGACAAGAGTCTATGCTTACAGGCTGCTGAGCCTCTGCTGTCTGGAGATGGGTAATGATGAAGAGGCAAAACGATATGTGCAGCTAATATTGAGGGAGAACCCTTTCTTCAGGGCTAACGACCGTGACCCCCAACGGTTTAAGGACATGCTTGTGCAAGGCAATGTTGAGACAGCTACTATCTCGACGGCTTCGAGCAAGGAAGAGGCCTTGAGCGAGGTTCCTGTTCCTGTCACCTTGATTACTGAAGAGATGATTCGCATCAGCGGTGCCCGTAATCTGAAGGACGTCTTGCTGGCTTATGTACCCGGTATGAACGATGTGGATTGCAACGATGATATCAACATCGCTATGCGTGGTGTTTTCAGCAGCGGGCAGGAAAAAATTCTCATCATGCTGGATGGACATCGTCTTAACAGCTTTTCTACCAGTATTGCTGCCCCTGATTTCAGCATCAGTTTGGAAAAGGTCAAGCAGATTGAGGTACTGCGCGGCCCTGCATCGTCGTTGTATGGCGGTGTGGCCCTGAGTGCGGTGGTGAACATTATCACCAAGCAGGGCGGTGATGTGGATGGTGTGAGGTTAAAAGGAGGTGCAGGGAATTTCGGACAGCTGAGGGGCGATGTCCTTTTCGGGAAGCACTATGCCGACCTTGATGTGCTTTTTTGGGGAAGCCTCTATCGCAGCGAAGGACAGAAACGATATGTTCCTATTGAAGACACCGGTTTGAAATTGCGTGGAGGAGATGTCGTCGTGGGAGGAGTAGGGGAGAAACCTTCCTACGATATGGGCATGCGGTTGACGTGGAAAAACCGGCTGAAGTTTATGTATAACACTCGCTTCTCTCAAATCATTTCGCCTTTCACCGCCAGCTATGGCTATTCGCCTTACGACAGGAATGAGTATATGACCTTCAACGGCATTAAGCCCAGCTTTGCCACGCGTTCCCATCATATCGACCTGAACTACTCCAAGAACATTGGAAGTGTGCTGAACATTCAGGCCGACGTGACCTACGACAACAGTGACCTGACCCACTATCAAGTCATCTCCGACAGCAGTGTGACCAATTCAAGCCGACTGCTCGGTTTCCCCCAGCAACTTGACGAGTCCTTTGGGTTGCATAAAGGTCTGTTCCGATATATCAACGGTCAGGAAGGCAATATCGGAGCACGGATACGCGGTGACCTGTCTTATAACCAAGGCAGTGAAAAAAAGGAAGGTACCATCACCTTTGGTGCCCAGTTTAACCATTTTGAACTTGAGGACGTGAGATATGTGATAGGTCTTGACTACCAATCCACTTTTTTGGAGACGAATGACATATCTCAGATGGGCAAAGGCTTTGAAAACAGTTTCAACACGTTCTTGCAACTGAAGCAGCACTGGCATGACTTTATTCTGAATGCTGGGGTGCGCTTCGATAACTATCGCCACTATGACAGGAGGTCCATCAACGAACTATCGCCACGTGTGGCTCTCATCTATGTGCAACCGAAGTGGAATGCAAAGCTCGGTTATTCCAAGTCGTTTGTCTGTGCCCCTTATTTCTATCGGAAAACCAACAACTATATCAATGGAATGTTGAGCAAAGGCGTTGGTGAAGAGAACACTCAACCAGAGAATGACCTTAATTCGGAATACTTGCACTCTTTCCAGCTCACTTTGGCAGGTACGAAATGGATAGAGGGACTCGACCTGGAACTCAACGGCTATTATAACAGGGCAACCAGCCTCATCTATACCAGTATCATCACCCACAAGAATGCCGGAACTATCAAGACACTGGGCGCAGAGTTCTCCGGCAGTTATCGCCGGAGCCGGTTGTCAACCCATCTCACGATGGCCTGGCAGCATGTGATAAAATCGGAAATCTATCAAAGAAATCTCGATAAAGCCTACAACATACCTGACTTCACGATGAATGTCGTGGTGGGCTGGAATGTAACAGACAAACTGCTGCTGCATAGCCATGTGAGCTATGAGACGGCTACGGAAAACTATGTTGTCGATTTGGCAAACCAACAACTCTTTGACCAAAGCGTTAGCCCGAAGGCACTGGTAGATTTCGGGGCTCGCTATAGCTTGGGTGCTATAGAACTGGGTGCCACCTGCCATAACCTTTTAAACCATTATTATTACCGTGGGGGTATCGGAACAGGTCTCATTCCGCAGCAGGGACGCTCGTTCCTCTTTTACTTGGCAACGAGATTCTGATTTGTTCCCTAATCGTGCCTTTGTAGATATTTAATGTATTTATATATGTTAAGAAAAGGGCACTTGATGTGAAATTTTTAAATTGATGAAAAAAATATTAGTTTTAATAGCAGTAAAATGAAAAATAAATTGTAAATTTACACCCAAATTAACGAATGAATCTAAAAACCAAATATTTTTATTAAACTTAAAACTTATAAAAACTATGGCAAAAGCATTTGAGAATTGTGAGATTTGGTGGGTAACCGGTGCACAGCTCCTTTACGGAGGCGACGCAGTGGTTGCAGTTGACGGACATTCGAAGGAGATGGTCGACGGCCTGAACGCCAGCGGCAATATTCCCGTGAAGATTGTATATAAAGGCACTGCCAACAGCTCAAAGGAAGTGGAGCAGGTGATGCTCGCTGCCAACAACGAGGAGAAGTGTATCGGCATCATCACTTGGATGCACACCTTCTCTCCCGCCAAGATGTGGATCAAGGGTCTGCAGGCACTGCATAAGCCTATGCTGCACTTCCACACACAATACAACGCCGAGATACCCTGGGATACCATGGACATGGACTTCATGAACCTGAACCAGAGTGCTCACGGCGATATCGAGTTCGGTCATATCTGCACCCGCATGCGTGTTCCCCGTAAGGTGGTTTGCGGCTACTGGAAAGACGAGCAGGCTCAGAAGCAGATTGCCGTTTGGGCTCGCGTGGCTGCAGGCGTGGCTGATGCTCACAACGTGCGCTGTCTGATGTTCGGTATGAACATGAACAACGTGGCCGTTACCGACGGTGACCGCGTAGAGTTCGAGCAGCGTCTGGGCTACCATGTTGACTACTATCCTGTAAGCTCGCTGATGGACTATTTCAAGAAGGTAACCGACGCTGAGGCCGATGCGCTGGTTGAGGAATACAAGAAACTCTATACCATTAAGATTGATGAGAGCGGCGAGGAAGTTTACTGGGAGAAGGTACACAATGCTGCCAAGGCAGAGATTGCACTGCGTCGCGTGCTGAAGGACGAGGGTGCTACAGCCTTCACTACCAACTTCGATGACCTGGGCGATGCCGACATCGATGCTCCTGACTTCTGCGGCTTCGACCAGATTCCCGGCCTCGCTTCACAGCGCCTGATGGAAGAGGGTATCGGCTTCGGTGCCGAGGGTGACTGGAAGACTGCCTGCCTCTATCGCACACTTTGGGTAATCTCGCAGGGCCTGCCCACCGGATGCTCGTTCCTGGAGGACTATACGCTCAACTTCGCTGGCGACCGCTCTTCTTGTCTGCAGAGCCACATGCTTGAGGTTTGCCCGCTCATCGCTTCTGACAAACCTAAGCTGGAGGTTCACTTCCTCGGCATCGGCATCCGTAAGCAGCAGACCGCTCGCTTGGTGTTCACTTCGAAGACTGGACGTGGTATCAAGGCTACCGTCGTCGACCTGGGCAACCGCTTCCGCCTGATTTCGCAGGAGGTAGAGTGCATCGAGCCCAAGCCCATGCCTAAGCTGCCTGTGGCCTCTGCCCTTTGGGTGCCCCAGCCTACGTTTGAGATTGGTGCTGGAGCATGGATTCTCGCTGGTGGTACTCACCATAGTGCATTTTCTTACGATATCACTGAGGAGTACTGGGCCGACTTTGCCGAGATGCTGGGCATCGAGTATGTCAAGATCAACAAGGACACGAAGACCTACGAGTTCAAGCAGCAGCTGCAGAACAACGAAATGTATTACATGCTCTTTAAAGCTCTGAAGTAATATGACTGCAAAACAAACAATCGAAGCTGGTAAAGCCATCCTCGGTATTGAGTTTGGCTCTACCCGCATTAAGGCAGTGCTCATTGATGAGCAGAATAAGCCCATTGCCCAGGGTTCGCACGAATGGGAGAATCAGTTGGTTGACGGTCTTTGGACCTACAGCACCGAAGCTATCTGGTACGGTCTTCAGGACTGCTATGCTGAGCTGCGCAAGGACGTGCGTTCCCAGTACGACACAGAGATTGAGTCGCTGGCCGCTATCGGTTTCTCTGCTATGATGCACGGCTATATGGCCTTCAACGAGAAGCAGGAGATTCTGGTACCTTTCCGCACATGGCGTAACACCAACACTGGAAAGGCTGCAGCAGAACTGTCCAAGTTGTTCAACTATAACATTCCCCTTCGTTGGAGTATCAGTCACCTCTATGAGGCCATTCTCGACAATGAAGAGCATGTACCCAGTATCAAGTATCTGACCACACTGGCCGGCTATGTTCATTGGCAGGTGACAGGCCAGTTCGTTTTGGGCGTTGGTGATGCCTCTGGCATGATTCCGGTGGATCCCAATACCAAGACTTACGACGCTTCTATGGTGAAGAAGTTCGACGAGCTGATTGCTCCTCGTGGCTTCTCTTGGAAGTTGCTCGACATTCTGCCCAAATCGCTGAATGCTGGAGAAAATGCCGGCTTCTTGACACCGGAAGGTGCTCAGCGACTCGATGTGAGCGGACACCTGAAGGCAGGTATTCCCGTATGCCCTCCTGAAGGCGATGCTGGAACAGGCATGGTGGCTACCAATGCCGTGAAGCAGCGCACGGGTAATGTGTCAGCAGGAACATCATCGTTCTCGATGATTGTGCTTGAGAAGGAATTGTCAAAGCCCTATGAGATGATTGACTTGGTGACCACTCCCGACGGCTCACTTGTTGCAATGGTTCACTGCAACAACTGCACCAGCGACATCAATGCCTGGGTAGGTCTGTTCAAGGAGTATCAGCAGTTACTGGGCGTGCCTGTCGATATGAACGAGGTGTATGGCAAGTTGTTCAACAAGGCATTAGAGGGTGATACCGACTGTGGTGGCTTGATGGCCTATAACTACGTGTCTGGTGAGCCCGTTACCGGGCTTAGCGACGGTCGTCCTTTGTTTGTCCGTTCTGCTAACGATAAGTTCAATTTGGCAAATTTCATGCGTGCCCACCTCTATGGAGCTATCGGTGTGCTGAAGTTGGGCAATGACATCCTATTGAAAGAAGAAGGAGTGAGAGTCGACCGCATCACGGGTCATGGAGGCTACTTCAAGACGAAGGGCGTGGGGCAGCGTATGTTGGCTGCTGCTCTTAACTCCCCCATCTCAGTGATGGAGACTGCCGGTGAAGGCGGTGCCTGGGGTATTGCCCTGCTGGCCGGCTATGTAGTAAACAATCCTAATAAGCTCTCTCTGGCCGATTATCTTGAGACGGTTGTGTTTGCAGGTAATACGGGCGTGTCTATCGCTCCGACCGCAGAGGATGTGGCTGGCTTCAATCGCTATATTGAGAACTACAAGGCAGGTCTCGCCATCGAGCAGTGTGCTGTAGCTAATAAGAAATAAGGCGATATTTTTAAAAAGACACCCAATAAAGAAAGGTTGTACAGTTCGAATGTACAACCTTTCTTTTGGGTTTGGAGGATTTGGCTTTTATCCCAAATGTCCTTTAGTCCACATCTTTTTTACTCTATGATGACCACGCGGTTATTTTCCATCTTCCACTTCGCGTCGCCTTCCATCGCTTTGATAATGTTGTTCAGGTAGCGTACTTCCGGAGTGTTGCCCGCTTTTTCCAGATACTTCTTAGCATCGTTGAGTCGTTTGGTCTTTACGCAGGCACAGGCCGCGTTCAGGTTGGCGGTCTCATCGTTGGGGTATCTCTTGGCAGCAATGAGCAATACGTCGTACCATCCTTCCGACCCTTCGTCGTAGCTGACGGCAACTCTGAACATCTCTTCCAAGCTGAGAGCTTCTGGATGAGTGTAGATGAGCCTGCGAGCCTGTTTCACAGGCAATGGCTTCACATCGTAATCGATGATATAGTCGGTGTGGCGCAAACCCGGGTAGACATGCTGCAGCAGCCATTTGTAAGGCTCTCCACCGCCCACCTTCTTCAACAGTTCTTCCTTTGCATCCGGATCCATAGGACGGCCTATGACACGGAGCAGTTCGTTGCGATACTGAATGAGCATATCGGGAGCTTCAGGTGTTTCCACGTATGCCTGACTGTCATACCAGAAATCGCCTTTTACCTTGCGTCCCTTCATGTTGGTAAGGAAACCTATGAGGTTGTCCCAGTCCTCGGGCGTGTAATCGGTCTTGAAGAGTTTTGGATCAAACTGATAGTCACGGATGATATAGTTCTTCAAAGCCTCAGTGCGTCCTTTGGCCAGTCGGGTGTTGTTGCTGTACGGACTCTCCGGCGATGCATAGCCGTGGAGGGAGATGCTGGTAATGGTAACAGACGTGTGGAACATGGCACTGTCAATTGATGCTCTGATCTTGTTCAGTTCCTCTGGGTTCTTACGATATTCCGGGTAAATGATGGTCTCGTTGACGGGGAAGTCAAGGAACGCACGTCCGCGAATCTGTCGGTGCTTGTTTTCTTCCGGGTCAGGAATAATCAGAGGCAGTGGCGGACATTCCTTCAGTTTGACGAGTCGGAGGACAGGCTTAGCCTTGGGCTTAGCCTGTCTCAGGAACAGATAGGTGAGGCCAATCTTCAGGTTAGTACGTCCATCGAGCGGGAAGTCGTATGCCACCCCATTGAAGTGGTCTTCAAACATGGTATGGCTTAACTCCGTGCCCACTCGCCAGTGGTCGCTCATTCGCCAGGTAGCTGTGACGCCGGCCCTTGCGGCAGGTATCAGCTTGCTGGAACGCGAGTAGGGATGCGTGTACGACAGAGGAACCTGATCGAATTCCCATGTATAGGCCACGCCAATTCCGGCAAAAGCCTTCAGGTTGAAGCGAGGTATTCTTGTTTTCTTCTTGCCGAAGGCATCTGTCAGGTCGAAGGTGGCATCTCCGAAGAGAGCCCAGTTGTTCCATCCCCATGTGTCTGGGTCTTCACATTCCTGCACGTTGCGGCTTTTGTTGTGGTTCAGACGAAGAGCCGCACGCCATCCCCATAGAGGGGTGATTTCCCGTCCCAGGCCTAAGAAAGCTCCCATAGCCCAGGGATAACTGGAAAACTCACTCCAAGGCAGATTCTCATTGGCAGACTTGTTGATGCCGCCATAGAGTTGCAGATAGAGAGGGTCTTTCCGTGTCCAAACACTGCCTCTCCTTGCTGTGATACTGTCGTAGCGAGCTTGAAGGAAATCCTCCTCTGTGTAAGTAAGTGGCTGAGCTTGTATACCCAGTGAACATAGCAGACAGCCAAGTATTGCGATATTTCTCATATTCCTATGTGCTTAGTACGAAACATATTTCTCAAATTCCGGTGACTGATACCATTCCCAGTAACGAAGCATTGTTGCATTTCTTGCCCAGTTATGGAAATCATCATATGAATCGGAAATGTGTACGCCCTCTTTTGGCCATTCCCATTCCCCAGCAACAAGCAGTGCTTCAGGTGTTTCGCCAGGCTCGTTGGCCAAGGTAATCACATCTGTACAGTCATCACAGGTGCCGCGCTGTATCTCGATGTAGAACCGTTTGGCATCGTTGGCCATGGTGTAGCCTTTAGGCCAAGGCACGCAGTCTATTTCTGTAAAGGGTGTTTCCGTCGTTGAGTTTTTGGTATTGATATAGGTATTGCTGTTTTTGCTTCCCAAAAGCTCATGGATTTCACCCATATTCTGATCACCGTTAGGTCCGTCGAAATGCAGGTACATACGAGTGTTGGAACCGGCGGCCATCACCGTGACGCAGCAGAGTTCATTCTCATAGTCGGGCATCAGCTTGATGACGGCATCGTTGAAATCGAAATCCGGGTCGCGGTTCACATCCTCATAGGCAATCGTCCAAGGGAAGGGCGTTGTGTTGTCTGCTGCAGGGATTTCCGGATTGTCAGGATTGTTCGGGTCGTCCGGATTATTGGGATTGTTCGGGTCGTCCGGATTGTTGGGATTGTTCGGGTCGTCTGGATTGTTCGGGTCGTCTGGATTGTTCGGGTCGTCCGGATCTGTCCCAGGGTTGACTCTTGGGTCTGGATGAGGATCAACAATTGTAGGTATCCAGATAGGAAGGTCGGCCACCACACCGAAAATCAAGTCATTACAGTCATGGTCTCCGCCATTGACAAGGTCTTCCATACCCATCCATATCACTTCGTCCATATCCTTGATGAAACTGCGGTGCAGCCCCCTTCCGTTTCCTTCGATATTCATAAACTCTGCGCAGAAGCATGTTCCTTTGAATAGGCTTTTGTTTTTAGTGTAAGGCTTGATGCCATAGTCTGTCAGTATCTGCCACTGCTCCGGAGTGGATACAGCATCGGAGCGCAGGTAGAAACCGATGCGTTTGCCTACGGGTACATCTATTTTGAATGATATGCCTCGCATGGCCGACACGAATCCTTCGTAGCGCAGATACACCTCCTGCGAGTTGTAGGCGTTGTCGCCTACGCGGTCCTTGTTGTAGCAAGTCGTGGCACCGTATTTGTCCGACAGGTCGAAGTTGGCATCATACCATGTATTGGCTAAGAATACGTTGCCATCG
>Ga0247609_10003681_pt1 | contig 15473 bp, 20 predicted proteins | sample 172DNAGHGlowgp2_FD_193487 | JGI IMG/M metagenome (GOLD analysis project Ga0247609, IMG submission 193487) | Sheep rumen microbial communities from Palmerston North, Manawatu-Wanganui, New Zealand - 1728 DNA GHGlow gp2 | ecosystem: Host-associated > Mammals > Digestive system > Stomach > Rumen ...
CTAAAACACTATGATTATATTGTTCTAATAATTTTCTTATGTAGTTATAGAATTCTATTTCATCTAATCTTTGCTGTGGCATACTTTGTTCTTCTATACCTGTGATCATATTCAAACCTCCTTCATCAACCGATACTACTTAATAATAGAATAGCGTGGCGTGTCTGGTGTAACAGACGCAAAGCCCTGCGGATGTTACTCCAGACTGGCCAAAGCTGTTCTGTGTACACACATTGTGTCACTCAGGTACACTTACTCTGAGCTGTATCCAGCTGATACATATATTGTATCATACTTATTACAAATAGTCTAGTATCTCTTATTGATTAAGAGTTTTAATTTGATTTAATAATGTATTCCATACATCAAAATTAAATTTATCTTTATAATATTTTAATAAGCCTTCAGTATAGTCAGGTTCTACTGAACGCAACCAACTTATATTACCTTGTAACCATTGGCATTGTTCAAGATCAAAGTTATCTTTAAACTTAATAAAGTAATATATGTTGTCTTTGATTTGTCTTTTCTTTTTATGTCCTACTGTTAATTCATTATCTTTATTATACATGATACCTAGATTCCAGTTACGACCTGATGCTGAACCGAATCTAGTTTTCTCTTCTTTAATAGTTAAAGGCGTATCTTTTAATATTTCTTTAATGAATTCTATAATTGTTTGATAATCAAACTTTTCTTTTGCAGAGATTAAAATGTCATCTGCATATCTAGTATAAACATATCTTTGTTTCTTAAATCCATGCTCAGGTAAATTGTTTAACATCTTAGTTATTTTATAATCATATTCAACCATAACTAAATTAGTTAACCAAGGTGATATAGGTGTACCTTGTGGTAACTTATCATTTAAACAACTTAGTTTAACTAATGCATCTATAAATTCATTAGTGCTTGGTCCTCCTATTGCGAATGGATATAAGTTTAATAGTTGTTCTTTAATAAAAGTAGGATTACAACTACCGAAAAAATCCTTTAAGTCAATCTTTAAAAACCATCTTGATTTATTCTTTTGATGTTCCTTTACTGCATCTATAACACTACGTTTTTTAACGTAAGCGAATGCAGAATCATGTGGTAATAATTTAAAATCTCTTATTACATTATATGAAACATCTCTCATAAAATTTTTTAATTCATCATTAGGTGCATCTATAGTTCTGAATCCACCTGTACGTTTAGGTATCTTAAACTCTGTATACATCTCTTCAACATTATGATTATCTAAAAAACTTTTTATATTTAAATAGTTTTTATTTAGATGTCTCATATATTTATCAAAGTCGTTTGCTGTCGGTACAACAATATCTGTTGTTGCTACCTGTGTACGATAGAACTTAGATACATTACTAATATCTACATCACCAAATAATTCATCTACAATATTATATTCTCTTGGTGCTGTTCCTTTCTTCATGCTTACGATGTACATATTCTTTCACCTCCTCATGAGTTACTCTATCTTTAACTTCTGCATACTTAGCATCATTAAATCTATCTAATGTACCTACTAAGTAACCTGTTATTCTACGTATGCGTTCGAATTTAATTCCTTTTCCAACTAATTCTTTTTCCATACTTAACTCCTTTCTAATTTAATAATACTTAATAAATAATAGGAGGATAAGATGAAGGAGTGACTTCGTTGAACAGTGTCTTCATGCTGTAAATTTATTAATCCAGTGTGCATTCCATCTGCAGGTGATGCATTGCGACGCTGCATCCAGAACCTTGGAACCTGATGTTACGGCTGACTCAAGCTTTGATTCTGATCAATCACGTAGTTTCTCATCTTAACCTCTTGAAACTTTTTCTTTCTAGATAAAAGCAAACTTAATTAAAAGTTTAATACTATTATTAAATTGTAATTATTGTATGCTCAAAAGCATTTGTGAATATCATTGACTTACATTTTGATTTACGTATTAAGTTAATGAAATTACTTACTGTGAATGCAGCTGTTGAAACAACTGTACTTGCTACCGACAATGTCGTGCCACAAGCCGACACCGGCGTAGCATCTTTAGCTTCGCTATCTGTAAACTCCATAGATGATAAGAACATTTTCTTTTGTGTTTCATCTGACCAATCAGCTGCATAACTTTGTGCATCTTCAAGTCTCATTCTTGTATCAAACATTCCTTTAACTTTAGGATTGTCTTTACAACTTGTTGCGATTTCATATCTAAGTTCTATACTATCTACACATAAGAAAACATATCCTGATAGTGTTTGTCCTTCCCACTTGTCATGCTTTTTAATTTCACAAGTTGGGTTTATGTCTTTAATTATTTCTTCTAATGCATCTGTCTTTTTCATACCTATTTGATGATGAAAATATAATTGATTAGTTATATTCTTATCTTCAACTGTATCGAAATCCCAGATGTGTATACGTGGTACTCCAAGTCTAACTAATAGTTCAACGATTCTAGAACCCATAGCACCTATACCTATAACGTGTATGGCTCCTTCGAAATCATTAATAGGATCAAAGTATTCTAATGATTTACTTAGATTCAAGTTCTTTAATTCCTTTCTCTACTATATCTATAATCTCTCTGAAGTCATCTGCTTTGAATACTTCATTACGAAGCATAACTTCTATCATAGATGCTAGCATTGTCATGACTACTCTTTGATCTCCTGCTATTAATGTTGAACTTGCTTGTTTACCTTTTACTTTATCTACATGTATTTTACCTGATGAATTAACATACTCTTTAAAATTAAATTTTCTCATTTGCTTTCCTCCTATCTCGCATTTGATTTAATTTATCTTGTATTAATTTATAACAACCCGTACAAAAGTCGTAGTGTTCTAATGGTGCATATTGTTTATACTTTGCTATACCATACATTTGCTTAACAAATCTAATTGGTTTTTCTTTTTCTAAAACTTTACCACATCTAAAACATTCATATATTTTATTTGACATCTTTCCAGTCTTGTTTTCCTTTTAATGATTCTTTCTTATATATTCTACTTGAACCTTCAAAACATAAACCTTCGCATTCATATGCTTCTAACATATAATATGCATAAGCAGGTATTACTCTCTTTCTTTTGGTTCTTAAATATAAGATGTTATCTATTCTTGTTGCACTTATTTTTTCTGTATCTGTTTTGGTAGCAATCATCGAATTCTCCTTTATACTTTGTTCCATAGATATTCTTGTATGCTTCAGGTGTTATGTAATCATATAGATTAGGATCCCAGAAATAATCATCCCAATAATCATCTTCATAATCAAAGATAGATGTTTGTTTCTGTTTTGTTTTAGTGGGTGTTTTTGTTTTAGATTTGTTTATTTCGAATGTAGGTTTAGTTGTTTGTGTTGTTGTATATGTATGTTCTTTAACCTGTTCTTTATTTGTTTCATACCAATCAAGATATAATGAACCATCATCTTGTATTAAATGTATTGGTACATCTGTGTATAATATATTATTTGCTACATCATAAAATCTAGTTGTATATTCATTACGTTTATTTGTAATTGTGATAATAAAATAATCTGTAACTTGTGATAATAAATCTTGATAGAAACTTTCATCTACACCTGATGGACTTGTTCCCATATTAACGTGTGAATGTCCATGAAATCTTTTATGATTTACTTGTTCAGTTGTAAGACTCATTTCAAATTCAAACATCCTGTCTTCATCTTGTTCTACTGTTACACCTGTAACTCTTTGTGGATATACAACTATGTCTTCAATAATATAAGTTGCTTGAAGTCCTGGCATTTCATTTACAATTCCATACCATCCTATTTCTTTATCACTTTTATCTACTAACATACGCATTTTAATATATGCATTAGGTGTGATATAGATTGTAGGTTCTACTATATTTTGTTGTTCAATATATTCTTCAAGCATATCTTCGATATCTAATTTAAGTTCTATCTTAGTTGTATTCATAAATAAAGTTTCATTATATTTTTCTAATAATTTTTCTTTAACTTGTTCTTTAACTGGATTTAAATTAATTAATTGTTTCTTCATACTATAAATCCTCCGGTTCTATAACATTTACTTCTGGTTCTTCTGTGTCACCAAACTCATTGTTTAACCATTGATATAATGAATATACTTTATCATCTCTTTCAAGACATTTCATTGTTAAGTAATAATCATTACCTTCAAATGCATTTGCTAACCAGTTAAACCATCTATTACATACTGCACCATCTTTGAAGTTCATACTTCTAGCTGCAGCTAAAGCAACATTAACAAATAATGTTAAGTCTTGTTCTCTCATTGCTTTAATTAATGTAGGTTTATAATCACCTAAGCAATGATAGAATTGAAAATGTGGGTTGAACATTGCATTAATATCCTTACAACGATCTTCTGAAATACTACTAAAGTCTTGGAATGAATCGTTAGGTGAATAAGAATAGAATGCATCTACTCTAACCATAAGTTTAAATTTCTGTTCAATAAATACATCATTAATAAATCTAACTACATTTTGATTATTTACATTTCGTATTGCACATTCAGCTTCATCAGTATCAAAGTAATCTAATGGGATTCTAAATGTAATATTTAATCCGCTACCTCCATTAGTATTTAAATCATAAACACCTTTCATTTTAGATATTGCAGTTAGTTCTTCAACTATTGCATTTGTTCCTTCTTTGAAACTGTTTATTAAAATTTCATATTCATTTATCTTTGCTAATGATTCATCATATACTCTCATTGCATCATCAGCTCTTGATCTATAATTAGATAATTGTGATTCAACATTTCTAACTCTAGCTTCTGCTACTTTCTTAAATAAACTTTGATATTTAATTTCACGTTCTAAGTCGTGATATTTTTCTATTGAATTTAAAGCATTAAAACAATTAGTTGCTCTAACATTAGAAATACGTTTAACTTGAGAACGATTAACTAATGTTTTAAAATACTCTAATTCTACCTCATCTAATTTTGTTTTATAATCTTCAAAGAATACGGGTGCTAAACCTAAAGCTAGAAATGATTCTGATTCTTGGTCTATGTCTGCATAGTCTGTAAGCATTAAGATTATATGTTTTACTTTTGATTTGAATATACGAATGTGTTGGTGAATAGATCTTCCTTGTCTCTCTGATTCACGTAATGATGTTTGTTCTGCACATTTGTTAAATAAAGATTTGATTGCATCATCTTTAAATTCTTTCCAGATATCTTTATCTATAAATGCATATTCATATTCGTCATTCTCTAATGTATCTCCTGCTAAATAACCTGTGACTAATGTATATTGTACGTCACTTGTTTCATTAAATAAATTTAATAATTTATCTTTAATACCATCTATGATTTCCTCACGATGTCCTTCTGCTGTTTCATCGAAACAGAAATACTTTCTTACAAAAGGAATACGATTCATATGTAATGGTAAGTCTGCATGATATAGTGGTGTTGGTCCTCTGAAATACATTGTATGATTTTGTAATCTTATACCGCTTGTATCACCGCAGTCTAAATGTTCAGCAGTATTTGCATAATAATAACTATTAGAATATGTATTAGAAAATCTGTGATTTGATAATTGTAACATATTTAATTCCTCCTATTAAAATAAAAAGGAGAGCAAAAGCTCTCCTCATGAGTTTCTAATTACGCATTGTTAGCTTTTACAACTGCAATTAACATACATTTCTCAGTTACATTCATATCTGATAATGTTTTATCCATGTCACCTGCTTGTAAGCTAGCCCCATCTAACATTACTTGAGCAACTGAATAATCAACAGCATTATCTTCTAAGATTTCTCTTAATGAAGTAGCTGGTGAATAATTCTTTTCAACTCTTTGAGTTGTAGTTCCTACGATAACTCTAATCATTTATTACTACCTCCTTATTAGTCTAAGAATTCTACATCTGCTTGAATATCTTCAGCTTCTGCTAAATATTCTTCAACTTGTTTTTCAATAGCATTGATCTTAACTAGAATAGATGTAATAATATTTTTCATTTTTGCTTTTCTAGCTTCTTCGTTATCAGCATCAACTGATACACCTGCGATTGCTTTTCCATCTTTAAAGATTGCACCATAAGCTGTTACTGAATTACAATCTGCTGTTGTAATTTCATATAAAACTTTGTCTGCTTCTTCATCTTTTAAGATTAATACAGATGGTTTTAGAATACTCACTTTCTCAATATTTTCGTTTGTTAAAACTTCTGATGTGATGACTAACTTGTCATCTAAAACTTTTGCTTTTGCCATGTGTCATGACCTCCTTAATAAATATTTATATATCAACCTTCACTATGGGGAGCTAATGGTTAATACCTTAGTAACACGCACTGTTGTGCGATAGCAACAACAACAATGCATTACGATTTAATCGTTTAATATCATCTCCATTGTATGTCCCGCAATGTTGACGGTCAGATTCTCACCAGTAGATTGGGTCGTTTAGGTATGCTCATACGATACTTAGCAAACAGCTAAGCAAGAATTCTATTCCTTATCTACAGTACCACGTCTGCTAACGCCATTAATATATAAATAAACTAGCAGATAATTAGTGTCATGGGTTCGGTTAGTTTCATGCACCGGTAAGGTTAATCGTTTATTTACACATGCTATCTTACATGATATACACAGATGACGGCTTAAAATTAAGACTCATCCGTACACTGATATTACACAGGCATCAGTACCTGAGTACCATGAGGTACTATGAGAAGTATAATCCTGAAAGCCTTGGAGTAGATTATACACCTCATACTACCTCATGGGTAGTATGTTTAATTTTCTATTGTAGTTTTTATTTTATCTATTGTTTCATTTAATTCTTTTTTATTTGCATTTGGTTTTAATTTCTTAATTAGTTTTTCGATGTTATTTATTTTACGCTGTTTCTTTTGAATACAATTTTCTTTTCTTCCGATTTCTTTTCTTGCTTGTTTCTCGCCATCGACTAGATCTTTGTAATCTTTATTTTTTAAGAGCTTCATAAATAACCTCCTTTAATATATTATATCATTTTTCTAAATGTTTTGATAGATGTAATCTTCCATGTAAGTTTCATCACCGAATGATATACAATCAAACATTGTTTCTTCTTCAGGAGTTCTTCCTAATACATCTCTTGAATATTCTATGTCATGAGTTAAGTAATATTGTATGGACATATACGCTCTTAGTTTTGATTCTAATGTTCCATCATTATCTACTTCATATAATCTTGAATATGTATTTAATATTAAATCTAAATCTTCTGGAACTTCATTAATACATTCTAATAAATAGTTTGTATATGCAGTTTCTTTTTCTTGTTTCTTTTCTTCAAAGTATTCTGCTCTATTAATATAGTATTCTTCAAGTACTGGATGTTGTACTCTAATCCATTTCTTTAATTGATCATCATAATATTTATAATTCCATTCTTCTGGAACAGATATGTTATAATTTTTATCTTTGTATTTTATACTAATTTTAGATTTAGTCTTTCTATGTACTAATGTATCTATCATATCCATACTAGAACTATATAGATTATCTAATAAGAATCCTACTGATTCTCCAGGTTTAATATTAGGATGTTCATATCCATAATATACTTCATAACCTTTATTTCTATATTCTTTTATTTGTTCTTGTGTTAATTTGTATTCACTAATTACTTTCATTTTAAAACTCCTTTAATAAATATTTGAAGAGAGGTAGATTATAGTTCTACCTCTGCTTCTTCTAATTCTGGTCTATAATTTACATTGTAGTAAGTTTGACCATTTCTTTCTGAAACTACTGCTGTTCTTTCAACTGTAATTTCTTTACCTTTGATGTGTTTCAATACTTTATCAACATTCCAATCGTATGAATCTCCATCTTCTGTTCTGAACTTTTCGATTTCTAATCCAGTTTGATTTGCTAATGCACATAAGATTGCAGGTATTACACTTGCTCTTGAAGTATTAGCTGAATCATAGAATAAAACATCTTTAAATGTTCTTTCTGAATCTTTCACTTTCATTTCTATTGTGATAGTGAATCTATCTTCAGTTCCTTTCTTTGTAGTGTCTAGTACTACTACATTTTGAATTCCTAGAATTGGTTTCATAGTTTTCATTTTCATCAATCCTTTCTTTTTAAAACTATGCTAAAGTTCTTCAATATCAAGAACTTCGGAAGCCGAAGTTCTCAGGCAAATCCTCTAAACTTCGACTCAAACTTAAGCTAAAAACTTAAGCTAAAAATTATTTTGTAATAGTTTTTAATTGTTCTATTACGCATTTTCTAAAACATATTTGTCAAGGAGGAACGGACCAACCGGACCGTAGTATCCTTGACTAATATGATATAATAACTGATGCGTAGAACAATTCCTTTTTATGTTTTTATATTTTGTCGTTTATTTTATAAACTTAAATATCTATTGTGATCATTGCGTAAAGTTTATAACTTCTACTTAATGGTTTATTTAGACTGATGTCATATTCTTCTGAATAATTATCTTTATTAAGTTTATAGTCTATTGTATTAGCTATTTTTTCTTCTAGATTTTTTGTATCAAATCCTAAATATTTTAGATAATGTTTCATGTGTTGAAAGTTTTCAAATGTATGTTCTTCAACAATTCTCATATCTTCATCATTATCAAAACTGATTTCAACTATAAATCTGTTCACAAAATTAATCATTTATTGTTACTCCTTTCATATACTTAATTGTTTATTGTGGTTAATTTATTAACCAATAACTGTCTCTGGTAATTTTTACTAGATATCATGTGATTCTCTAAACTAAAAATAGCCTTGAAAAACATTATGATTAAATTACCTTATTAGTTGATTAATAAAAAAGAAAGGAACTAATTTAGATGTTCCAAATCAGTTCCCAAAATTCTATCTAACTCTGGATAATACTTATCAGCAACGGCTTTGAAGTAGATTCTCCAACATTCCTTTTTGATAGTATCAAGTATAGCTTTATCCTCAGATGACATAGCATTTAATTTAGATACAACATCACCATAACTTAGAGTTTGTAAAGGTTCAGATGATATGCTTTTAGCACTAGGTTTTCCATTTTTATCAAAGTTGAACTTGTTATAGTAATAAATTGTTTGATTGTATTGCTTGATGTAGTCATATACTATGTTTCCTGGAACTATGTTAGATTTCACTTTTGTTTCCATATCGTTTCCTCCTTTCATGACATACTTAAGCATATTAATAGATAAATACAAGTGACAAGATCCGTCAGGATCGAGACGCCGTAGGGCAGCACTTGTGTTTAGATAGTAATATGCTATTAAACGAGTGTACAAAGTACACGAGTTCCTTTAGATGAAAGGGGAAACGAGATGGATATAACAAAAGTAGAAAGATAACAGAGTTCCATAGGAAACAAGTATAGGACAAATCAAGTAATAAAATCAGTACAATTTAACTATAACAAGTCAACGCATGATAAAAATAGGAAAACCAGGGATAAAAGGATGTCATATGAGCCTATTACAAACCTAAGGAATGGCGATGCTGGAGATAAATATAAATGCTGTCATATGAGGAAAAGCATACTTGATTAGCAAAAAGAATGTTGGTAGAACTACCAAAGGCGTTGGTGATATAGTATTACCTAGTTAGAGAGGATTTTGCGGACTGCATGAACAGATAAATTAGTTCGTTTCGGCCTGATTATATCAACAACGCCGTTTTTCAAGGCTAGTAACGTGCTCTCTTGGCTAGTAAAAAACCAGGGCTCAACTAACGTTCACAACATACAGTGTCATTCTGCAGTCTTGGCTCTCGTCATATTCGATTGCTGCTCTAATGCACTTGAGCCCGTCGATTGAGTTCTTATTCGAGTGCCAGCGGTTAGTTAGAGTAAGATAGCGAGATACGAATAATTACAAATGAATGAGTGTAACGAGTGAGTGTAGTAATATGAGTATTGAGCGTTATCGAACGATAACTAATTGTGACGCACGAGAATTAAACTTACGAAGTAAGTTGTAGAACGAAATCGGGTTTTGAAACTAGACAAGTGGATACAAAAGCTGTATCATAGAAACTTTTTTTTGAAAAGTTATTAATGGGTAAAAAAGTATAAAATTGATACAAAAAATGTATCATGATAGAAGTAAAAACATCGAGTGATACAGAAAACGTATCAAAAATGGATGTTGATTAGTAGTAACAGCTTGGGGAAAAAAAGTTTTTGGGGTTTCACGGGAACACTTTTCTGTATCACGAGAAAAGTCGTCAAAAGAAAGTTTCTAGAGGGAAATCACTTCCAAGATATCTAGTAAAAATTGAGTGTTATTTATTTATTATTATCTATTGAATGAGTATAACTGTCGTATGTTTAATTAGTGTCGTATGAAAGATATATGTTAAGGGTTCTTAAATTGAATTTTGTGACCCTGGGTCACCTTGAAAATTGGTGCTAGAGGCAACCCCTTTATATTCCCCATATATGCCAGTGTGTGTGCATATTAATAAACAATCATTTCATTTCGCATTTACAAAAGCCCCACCACTGTGGTACAATTAAACTAGAAAGGAGAATGCCCATGCTTTATTTTAATACAAAGACAAAGTACCTTTATAGGTTGTATGCCAGCAATGTAAGATATGAAGACATTTCTGTGCAAGAATCTGAAGGTGATCAGACTATCTTAGATATAATTGATAAGAATAGTCCTATTGTTAAATCAGGAAAACCTTTCCATATCCTTAAATATAAAGATTGGAATGATGAAGGTAAGGATTGGATTGATAAGGTATTACTTGTTCCTGCTACAGGAGATAAAGCAATACCTTACATTTCTACTAATCCAGATTCAGCTGGTGCAATTAAGGTACCTCTTAATGTAGGTTCTGACTTTATTGCAATCAAAGATCCTGAGGAATGGACTGATGAAGAGCTTGAGAAATACGATGGTGGTGACGGGATTAAACCATCAGAGATTTCTCCATACGATGAAATTCTTCAGATGGCTCAAACAATGTAATTTAATAAAAGTAAGAGCGACAACACCCCACGTTGCTCTTATTTTTAGTTGAAAAAATCTAGTTGGTGGTATATACTTATGCTAAAGGAGGACAAGTCATGAAATTAAAAGTCGAAACTAAAGAACTTGAAACTAAGAATCTAATTGCTATTGGGCAAGAGAAGGATAGTGACAACACTTTTTGTATAATTGATCCACAAACAAATCTTGAAATGGCGTTTCAATTATTACACACTTTGTCTCTACACATCTTAAATGCCTACACTATTTCAGCTAACGGAGGTCAGTTATCTGAGAATCCAACTGAAGAGGAAACTAATAAGTTAATTGCTATTAAGTCTCAGTTGTACGATACATATAATTTAGCTGTGTCTTCTGTTTTAGAGCATTACGCCCCTGAGTTTGAACTTAGACCTGACATAACTGCAGATGCCATTGCCAAAGCAGAAGAAAATATTGTTAAAGAAAAGTACAAGCATTTATCTCCAAAAGAAAAACAACAAGCAAATCAAAGGATTCAAAAGTTCAAGAATCAGTTATTAAAAGAAAAAGCTTCTAGCAAGGAGCACAAAGATGAGACTAACAAAGTGTCCTAGGTGTTCATCTTTACTTAAACCTACAACATCTATATCTGGAGCACCATCTACTGACTGGCTTGAATGTTCTAATCCTACGTGTAATACGTTTGTTGATACCTACACTCCTATGAAACACCAAACCAGCGTCCATAAAGATTCACACAGAATCATTGGAAACTTTGGATCATACGGTACAGGTAAAACAAAAACATCTGAAAAGGAAATTGAGAAACATATTTTAATTACGCCAGACGCAAACATTTTAGTTGGTGCCAATGTTTCTTCTCAGTACGAGCAGACAATTTTAAGGGACTTCGAGAAATCTTTTCCGGAAGCATTCCTTAAGAATCGTAACGTACAGAAACAATATTTAGATTTTATTAACGATGCCCGCCTTATGCTCCGTCCATTCGATGACCCAGACAAACTAAGATCTAACAATTATTCCTTAGTTGTTATTCTGGAAGCATCTGAAGTACAAGCGGAAGCCTTTCATCAGTTAAAGACCAGACTTCGTAATACTGCAGGTAGAAGAGTTGTTCCTTCTATTCATGCAGACGAAGGTGATACAGTTTATGACTGGCGTAAACTGATCTGCGAGTCCAACCCAGATTCTGGGTGGATCCGTTCGGACATCCTTCAAGTTGCATCAAGCATTCATCAGTTTGGTAAATTCTGTAATGAAGAGTATGACCAATCTGAAGATCAGCTTGACCCAAACATATCTTGTCATATTGCATCTACAGATGTTAATACGTTCTTACCAGATGACTATATTGAAGTTAATACAAAGAACAAACCAGATTGGTGGATTAAAAGATTTATTTATGGAAGTTTTAAATTCGCAGAAGGTTTGGTATATCCGAACTTTTCTAAATGTATTGTTAAGACTCCAGCCAATATTGTGATTCCACCTAAGTATAAGATTCTTGCTGCACATGACTACGGTTTGCAAGACCCATCTACATTCTTATTTGGATTTATAGATTCAGATAGAGGTAAGTTGGTAATCTATAAAGACATCAGAACTACAGATACTTCTGTTAAAGATCTTGCAGATATGTTTAAGGAAGCAGCTAAAGATGTAGGTATCGGGCAATGGTATACAACTCCAATCATTGACCCAAAGAATAATAAAAGAGATTACGATAAAAAGGATTTGATTACACATTATCAAGAATACGGAATCTCTTTTAAACCAGGATATGTAAACAGAGAAGCTAGAATCTTCAGACTTAATGACTATATTGAGCAAGGAAGACTAGAAGTTTATGACTGTTGTCAATTCTTAATAAAGGAAATGAGAGAGTGTAAGTTCAAACCAAGAACACTTAACGATAATACTAATGCCAAAGATGTTCCACTTGATAAGAACGACCACTCAATCACTCCACTTGAATGGATGTGTATGGAGCTTCCAGCAGATCCAAAGAAATTATTTTATAATATGTTTGACCAATACGGTCGAGATATAGAAGAAGAGTATAAAAAATACAACAAAGGTGGTTGGCAATTTCAAGAAGACACCTTACCTGCCGGTGGCTTTGAAGATCAAGGCACCACCTTTGGAATAGAAGGAGGAGATTTATTTGGATAATTTCGTTCATTTAATTATTGGAATGTTATTAATGTATCTGATTTTACAGAAACCATTGCAGATAACAATCCATCATAAAAATGAAAACATTGTTAAACCGCTACCTGAGAATGCCATTCCTAAAATGTCTGAAGTTTTAAAAGAAAATGATGGGCAAGAAGACGATGCTTATGAGAAAATGGGTAACGTTTTAGGTGAGGTTAACAAAATATTTGGAGGGAGTGATCGTGAATGAAAAAGAATAAAGATATTTATGGTTCAGAATTACTTCCTGAAGGCGTTTGTTTAAAAGATATTCAAGATAAAATTCGAGATACAAACGCACATTATACAAAAGCAATGCAGAGGATGCGTATATTAGACGGTGCTGATAGAGGAAAAGTGTGGGATGTTGTTAAAGCTAAGTTCCCATCTTACCAATTAACACCTGATACGAATTGGGTAAATTATATTAAAGATAATTTAATGGCATCTATCTACACAACAGGGCGTTATGGGGAGCTAATGCCAAAGTCTGACGAAGATGCTAAGCTTTGTGTAGAGTTCAACTCAGCAATGGAAACAATTTGGGACAACATTAAGGCCGAATATTACCAAATGTTAGCTGGTGAACGTGCTGCATTGCTGAATTTAGGAATCACAATGGTTGGTTGGGATAAGAAAATCATTGGTGGAACTAAGAATTATTGGTATAAAGGAGACATCAAGCTTCAAAATATAGACCCAATGAAGTTCAGAAGGGATCCTTATGCCGATGAATTCGACAATGCAGAGTTCTGTTTCTACTTTGATGACTTTGCACTACCTATTATTAAGACTAAAAAGATTTATAAAGAGCGAATTGCTGAATTAGAAAAGGCTTTAGGTAAAGATTTAGGTGGTTATCAAGCAGAAACACAGATAAAAGCTGCTAATGATCGTAAAAGAACTGACGGTTCTAACCAGGATTATCACAGATTAACCTATTTTTATATAATGTACACAGCAGATAATGAAGATGGATTCAAAATTGCAGAGATACATCTACTTGATGACAAGTATATCTTGTATTGTGAACAAGATCATAAGCCAAGAATGTTCCCATTCGCATTATTATATTGTAATTTACCAGCAGGAGACCTTATTGGTGCTAGTGAACCTGCAAAAATCTTTGGAAATTACTTAACTTATGACTTACTTAACTCAATTTATGCTACATATGCTTATAAAGCACAGCGTCCACCACGTTTTGTTAACGTTCAATCTGGTATTAACCTAAGACAGTTCGCAAAATACGGTAATGATGCAGACAAAACATTCCCAGTTAATGGTGATGCTACGACTGCAGTACATTATGGACAGTTTCCACCACTTCCAGCAGAGCTTTTACAGATAAAAGCTAACATTGGAACTGATATTATGACTGCATCCGGTATTGATGCTATGTATGCAGGTAAAAATACAGGTTCAGTACAGACGACTGGGGGTATGGAAACACTTACTAACAACACTACACTACGTGATAACCCAAAGATTGCATTATATGAACAATATTCACGTAGATTAACAGAGTTAGTTGTTAACAATCTAGTACAATTTGGTGATAAACGTACTTATACTGTTAAAGATCCTATTACTCAGCAAGTTAAGACAGTAACGTTTGACTTCCCAGAGATAGATGATGATATTAGATTCAGATATAATCTAGATATTCAACCATTCTTACCTAGAAGTAAAGCAAGACTTGCTGCTACTGCTGATATGTTGTTAGAAAAACAAGCACAATACAAACCAGATCCTGAAATTATTACAGTTGAAGAATGGTTATTAATGCAGGACATTCCGTTTAGAGACATGATCTTTAAACGTATGGGTATCCAAAGAAATACACGTATTACTGAACGAGTTGCTCAAACTCTTGAGATGTTTGCAGACTTAGTTGAAGGTGGTATGTCCCCTGAAGATGCAGTTAATAATGTAGCTGCACAATTACAAGCGCAACAACAACAAACAACATTAGGTAATACTGCAGATGTTGGTGCAATACAAGGTTTAGTGGAACCAGGTAGTCCACAAGCTGCACAAATGGGTACTCCTAATGTAGAAGACATGGGCGCTGGAATGCCAATGATGTAGAAAGGAGGTAAAGTATGGGAGATTTTATTAAAGCTGCTCACAGTAAAGATGGTAAACAAGCATTTACTATCACTGAAATCGTTAGAGATCCAGTAGCAGGACATAGAACTGATGAAGCAGGTGAAGAAATCACAGACACTATCGGTGTTGTTGAAAAGTATGTTGGAAACTTAGTAGACTTAAAAAC
>Ga0247609_10003682_pt1 | contig 15469 bp, 9 predicted proteins | sample 172DNAGHGlowgp2_FD_193487 | JGI IMG/M metagenome (GOLD analysis project Ga0247609, IMG submission 193487) | Sheep rumen microbial communities from Palmerston North, Manawatu-Wanganui, New Zealand - 1728 DNA GHGlow gp2 | ecosystem: Host-associated > Mammals > Digestive system > Stomach > Rumen ...
GAGCAGGAAGCCGAAGAAAAACTTATAGATGAACTGATTGCTTCTAGAAAATCGCAGGGCACTCTGGACCTGCTTCGAAAAGGTTTTACTTTTCGTTCCATCCAGTTTGATACAGTCTACTGGAAACCGGAAAACAATTTAAATCCCGAAACTATAGATCTGTATAATAAAAATATCTTCACAGTAATAAATCAGCTGATTGGAGATGCAGGCAAATCTGTACATACCCCAATTCCAGACATTGTGCTATTTATAAATGGAATCCCTGTTGTAACAGCAGAATTAAAATTTGAATTGCAGGGGCAGGGCTATGGCGAAGCAGAAGCACAGTATAAACTGCGGAGTCTCTCTGAACCTTTATTCAAATTCAAAACAGGACCTCTTGTTCATTTTGCCGTAGACACCGCAAACGCTTCAATGACAACAAAACTTTCAGGCTTTGGAACAAACTTTTTGCCTTTTAATCTTGGAAGTAATGGAGCCGGTAATCAGGGCGGAAAAGGAAATCCAAAAGCAGCAGAAGGACATTTTGCAACAGATTATCTTTGGGAAGATGTGCTTGCAAAAGACAGCCTTCTGGATATTTTACAATCTTTTGTGACAATAGAAGTTGAGCCAAAAACAAAAGACGAAACTTTGATTTTCCCTCGTTATCATCAGCTGGATGTTGTCCGAAAACTTTTGAAAGATGTTGAAGTAAACGGTTCAAAGAAAAATTACCTTATTGAACACAGTGCCGGCTCTGGAAAATCAAATACAATTGCCTGGCTTGCATTCCATTTGAACAACCTCTATTTTGCAGGTAAGAATGAAAAAGTTTTTGATACAATCATTGTTCTAAATGACCGACGTGTTCTTGATAAACAAACCCGCAATACAATTATGTCTTTTACTCCAAAAGATGGAACTGTAAAAATTGCGAAAAAATCATCTGACATAACTGACTTTATAAAACTTGGCAATGTAATTATCATAAGCACGATTCAAAAGTTTCCTTTGATTTATAAAGAGCTTGAAGAACTCAAAGCACAAAACCCAAACCGCCGTTTTGCAGTTATTGCTGATGAAGCCCATCAATCTCAGACAGGCACTGCTGCTGGAAAAGTAAAAATAGGACTTGGTTCTGATGCTGAATCGCAAATAAGAGCAGAAGACCAGGATGATATTCCTGAAGAAGGATATGCAACAGATGAGGAACAGGAAAAAATCTTGCGTCAGGTTGCAACCGGTAAGCAGTCGAACATGAGCTTCTTTGCTTTCACTGCAACACCAACAGGCCAGACACTTCAAATGTTTGGCGTTCCTTGTAAAGTGATTGATCCAAAATCTGGAAAAGAAGTAGACGGCTACAGACCATTCCATGTTTATTCAATGCAGCAGGCAATTGAAGAAAAATACATTCTGGATGTACTTGTAAATTATTCTACATACAAACAATATTATAACCTTAGAATCAAAAATGAAGATGATGACAATCAGTATGATTTCAAAACAATTTATGGCATGGCGGCAAAATATGTTGCAGAACATGAACATAGAATTTCAAAAATCACTGATATCATAATAGAACACTTTGAACAGACGGGATGTAAGACCATAGACGGCAAAGGTAAAGCCATGGTTGTTACCTCTTCCAGAAAAGAAGCCGTTTTATATGCCCGCACTTTGCGCGATAAACTTTCTCAAAAAGGTCATTCAAACTGGGGTGTGTTAGTTGCGTTTTCTGGTGACATTGACGGTAAAACAGAAAGCCAGATGAATTCCTTTCCAATAAATCCACTGGCAGAAGAAGGCGATGTAATTACAGAAAACCAGACACCAGAAGCCTTCAAGCAGGACAAATACCGCTTTATTGTTGTAGCAGATAAATATCAGACAGGCTTCAGCGAAAAGCTTTTGAGTGTAATGTACATCGATAAGCCTTTGCATAACATAAAAGCAGTTCAGACTTTAAGCCGCCTGAACAGAACAATGGCAAACGAAGCAAAGCTTGCAGAACGCGATTGTTTTATTCTTGATTTTGTAAACGACAGAGAAGAAATAAAAGAAGCTTTCCAGACCTATTACGGAAAGATTGAACTTGAAGGTGAATATACAATAGATGAATTAAAAGCACTTAAAGTCAAAATTGACAAATACGCAATCATTGAAGAAGCAGAAGTTGAGCAGTACATTCAGATTCTAAATGAATTAGTTGCAAAAAATGCAGACCTTACAAAAGATAACATTGCGCAAAAAACAATGAATCTTGTTTCAGACTTTGTAGCCAGATTCAAAAAGCTTAAAGATGAAGATAAAAAAGAGTTTAGGCACAAGTGTATCCGTTATGTAAAAATCTTTATGTTCCTGCAGAATATTCAGAATATAAAAGATGCCCCGCTGGTAAAGCTTGGGCTTTATTTACGGCTCATAAATCCTCTTTTGCGCATCAAATATATCAATCCTCCGGAAGTAATTAAACCTTCTGATATCCGAAGGCTAATAGAACTTTCTGATTATAAGATTGATTTTGAAATGACAGAAGCAATCCGCCTTGTAGCAGATGATGGTTCTATTGTTCAGCCAAGCCCAGATGGTGGTGCAAAAGATCCGCCAAAACCAGCTCCTACAACAGTTCAGGAAATGGTAAGCAGAATTAATACCCGCTTTGGAACAGATTTTACAGACGAAGATATTGTTCCTGCTATTAGTGCATTTAAGAAGAGTTTTGCTGCAGATAAGGAATTCTGCAATACAGGGCTTTTAAAACAATATCCAAAATATGAACTCAAGTATAATGGTAATGATGGACTGACTGTATTTGTAAATACAGCCTTGTCATCACCAGAAATTACTGATAAAGTTCGCGATGTTCTTACATCAAATGAAGAATTTTTATATTCATTCAAAGATGAAATCAGAATGCCAATTTACGAGCATCTCACACATAAATTACACATAGCATAAAAAGGAAATAAAAATGTCACTTACATCGAATGTTACTGAAAAAGCAAACCTTCTTTGGAACATTGCAGAAAAGCTAACAGGCTCATATAAACCTCACGAATACGGTCTTGTAATTTTACCGCTCACTGTTATCCGCCGTTTTGACTGCATTCTTGAACCAACACACGAAAAAGTTCTTGCAAAAGCCAAAGAAATAGAAAAGATGCCCGAAGCAATCAAGAGCGTACAGTTTCAACAGATTACAGGACATCCTTTTTATAACACATCAAACTTTACTCTTAAAACTCTTGTAGAAAATCCAAATCAGATAAACAAAAATTTTGAAAACTATCTTGATGGATTTTCTGCAAATATCCGCGAAGAAATAATCGCTAAGTTCAATTTTGCTGAACAGCTCAAACGCCTTAAGCAAAAAGACCTGCTTCTTATAGTGCTTCAGGAATTTGTAAGCGAAAAAGCAGACTTCAGCCCTAAGAAAATCAGCAATATCGAAATGGGCTATATTTTTGAAGAATTGATTAGAAGATTTTCCGAAGCTCACAACGAAGATGCCGGACAGCATTACACCCCGCGCGAAGTAATTGAACTTATGACAGAGCTTTTGTTTATTGATGATGAAGATATCCAGAAGAAAAAAGAATGTTCAAAATCAATTTACGACCCGGCCTGCGGAACCGGTGGAATGCTCAGCGTTGCAAGTGAATATATAGAAAGCCGAAATCTTCCTGTCACACTGGAAAGTTATGGACAAGAAATTAATGATGAAACTTACGCAATCTGCAAGGCAGATATTCTTATAAAAAGCAAGGACGGCAAGCAGGCAGAAAACATTCGTAACGGAAACACCTTGAGTGATGATAAATTTCCAAAGCTTACTTTTGACTATATTTTGAGTAATCCGCCTTTTGGTCGTGAATGGAAAAATGAAAAAGCCGCTGTAGAAAAAGAAGCCGACTTAGGAGAAAACGGACGCTTTGGTCCAGGCCTCCCAAAAATCAGTGACAGCCAGATGCTCTTTATGATGAACATCATTGCCAAGATGGATAAAGAAAATGGCAAGGCTGCAGTAATTCATAACGGTTCACCACTGTTTACAGGAGATGCCGGAAGCGGAACAAGCAATATCCGTAAGTATATTCTGGAACACGATTTACTTGATGCAATCATAGCCTTGCCAAATGATATTTTTTACAACACAGGAATTGCAACTTATATCTGGATTTTCAATAACAGAAAATCAGCAGAACGCAAGAACAAGGTTCAGCTCATAAATGCAAACTCCCTTTTTGAAAAACGCCGCAAAGCTCTTGGCAACAAGCGAAACGATATTTCAGAGGCAAATATAAAACAGATTGTAGAGCTTTATAACAAGTTTGAAGAAAACGAGCTGAGCAAAATTTTTGATACAAAAGATTTTGGCTACACAACAATTACAGTAGAACGTCCTCTAAAAGATGAAAAAGGAGAGCTTGTTCTAAAGAACGGAAAAAAGCAGCCGGATTCAAGTCTGCGTGATACAGAAAATGTTCCTCTCAAAGAAGATATAACAGAATACTTCAAACGCGAAGTTCTTCCTTTTGCCCCAGATGCCTGGATCGACGAAAAAAAGAATGTAGTGGGCTACGAAATTCCATTTACAAGATACTTCTACAAATATGAAGCCCCAAAGCCAAGCTCTCAGATTATGGATGAAATAAAAGAGCTGGAAAAAGACTTGGCAGGAAGTTTGAGCGAGATTTTTGGGGAGTAGGAGAGCAGAAATGAAAAACAGCGGCGTAGAATGGATAGGCGAAATTCCTGAGGAGTAAAATATGGCAAAGTTTACAGTAAAAGATACAGAAATTACAGTCGTAAAAATAAAAGATGAAGATTATCTTTGTCTTACAGATATGTTAAAAGCCAAAGATGGGGATTTTTTTATTACCGACTGGCTTAGAAACAGAAATACTCTTGAATATATAGGAATTTGGGAAAAAGTATATAATCCAAGTTTTAATTATGGCGAATTCGCCATAATTAAAAGTCAGGCCGGATTAAACAGTTTTAAAATCAGTGTAAAGGAATTTGTAGAAAAAACAAATGCAATAAGTATTCAGGCAAAAGCAGGACGATATGGTGGAACTTATGCACATAAAGACATTGCTTTTGAATTTGCAATGTGGATAAGTCCTGAATTTAAAATCTATATTGTAAAAGAATTTCAGCGGCTTAAAGCAGAAGAACAAAAGCTGCTTGGATGGTCTGCAAAACGAGAATTAGCAAAAATCAATTACAGAATACATACAGATGCTATTAAGCAGAATCTTATTCCTCCAGAGCTAAGTCCAGCTCAAAAATCATTTGTATATGCAGATGAGGCCGACATGCTTAATGTTGCCATGTTTGGTATGACAGCAAAACAATGGCGTGAAGCAAATCAAGATCTAAAAGGAAATATTCGAGATTACGCTACAATTAACCAGTTAATCTGCCTTAGTAATATGGAAAATCTGAATGCAGTTTTTATAAATGATGGAATGCCACAAAGCGAACGACTTGAAAAACTGAACAAAATCGCAATTCAACAGATGAAAGTACTGGAAAACATCGAAGACAAAAATCTTCTTACGGACGGCAACAAATGAAAAATAGCGGCGTAGAATGGATTGATGAAATTCCTGAGGATTGGGAAGTAATAAAATTATTCTGGATTATGATTTTTATAAATGGATATGCTTTTGATGGTACATCTTTATCGCTAGAAAATACTATCCCTGTCATAAGAATTGGAAATATTGTTGATGGGAAAATTGATTATAGTTCCTGTTTGTTATCTGAAGAAAAAAATGAATTAAATAGTTTTTCTCCACAAAAAGGCGATATCATAATTGCTATGAGTGGTGCAACAACTGGAAAAATAGGAATTGCGACAGAAAAAAAAGCATATATTAATCAGCGGGTTGGAATAATCAGAAGTGAAATCAATACTTTATTAAAATATTATTTACAATTGTCTGCATTTGAGAAATATATAGAATTATTATCAGCTGGTTCTGCTCAGCCAAATATTTCTATGAAGCAAATTCAAGATTTTAAGATTCCTCTTCCGCCCAAATCCACCCAGCAACGCATTGCCTCATACCTGGATAAAAAATGCAGCAAAATAGAAGAAACAATCCAGAACCAGCAGCAGGTAATAGATAAACTAAAAGCCTACAAACAATCCCTAATCACCGAAGCCGTCACCGGCAAAATCAAAATCCAAAACGGCAAAGTCTGCGGTAAATATGAAAGTTATAAAGATTCTGGTGTAGAATGGATTGGAAAGATTCCGAGTGGGTGGGAAGTTGGTAAATTTGGAAGATTTGCTCAAGTAAAATCTAATTTAGTAGACCCAAATTTATATTTAGAATATCCCCAAATTGCTCCTGATAATATAGGAAAAGGAAGTGGAAAACTCATAGACTGGCAAACTGTGAAAGATTCAGGAGTGATTAGTTGGAACCATCTTTTTTTTAAGGGACAAATAGTTTATTCAAAAATTCGTCCGACCTTAAATAAATTAATAATTGCCCCTTTTGATGGTTTGTGTAGCGCTGATATGTACCCGATTGAAACAAACATGTATAAGCAATTTTTTGTTTATATGATGCTTTCGCAATATTTTGTCGAACAAGTTGGACTTATAACTCGTGATAGAGTCAAGATGCCAAAAATAAATCAAAATGAATTATCTGGAATTCTCATAACTGTTCCAACAAAAGAGGAACAAAAAGAAATTTCAGACTACCTCGACAAAAAATGCACTGCCATAGACACTGCCATAGAACAAAAACAAAAACTAATAGAAAAACTAACAGAATATAAAAAGTCCCTGATTTACGAATGCGTAACCGGGAAGAAGGAAGTAATAAATGTATGAATGTGAATCAGTAATCGATTATTTGGAAAAAATAGAAGAACTTAATAATCATCTAACAAATAAATATATTGTTTATAGGGGAGAAATAGAGGACTATGGAAAAACAAAATGTTGTCCAAATATATTTCGAAACAAAGGATATGAAAAAAATGAATATTACGAAAAAAATATTTTGGATGAGATGTCCGCAAATAATATAGGAATAGGCGATAACTATTTACTAAAAGCGATGAATGCACAACATGGAGGTTTTCCAAGCCGTTTATTAGATATTTCTTTTAACCCTTTAGTTGCTCTTCATTTTGCAATAAATCCGCATTATAAAGAATCTACACAAGATAATATTTCCTATTATGACAAAAAGGATGGATATATTTATGTACTAAATTTTAATAAGATTTATTCTCCGTATTCTGGATCAGTAAAAGATTGTTATGAAAAAATAATAACAAAAAAAATGTTTTTTCCTGAACAATATGTATTCTCTCAAAATTATAAGCTTATAGATCATATAAAATTAAATCAACGAATTATTGCACAAACAGGAGGATTCATTTTATTTCCAGGGAAAGAATTTCATAAACTTCCTGATTGGATGTATGAAACTATTAAAATACCAAATAAATCTAAAAAGATTATTAGAGATGAATTAAATACAATTTTTTCAATAAACAATGGAACAATGTATCCAGAAGCTTCCAATCAAGTTGAATATATAACACAAAAGAGCTTATTCGTTTCAAATGATGAATTTGATTTTGTAAAAGAATTATATTCCTTCTTATGTTTTCTAAAAAATGAATGTGATAATTTTTGTACAACATATTTATATAATAAAAAACTAAAAACAAAAGAAATTATTAAAGAAATTAGAAAATTCGAAAAGGAAATATTATTATATGATAATGAATATCATAAAACAAAAGATCTTATTGAAAAAAAAATTATAAAAGATAGTTCGAATAATGAAATGAATGTTTTAGATCAACAGTATATAAAAATTATTACAGATCTAAAATCAGAAATAAATAAATATTTTTCAAATATAAAAAAGGAAAGTATTGAATTATTATTTTAAAAATTTATAAAGGATAAATAATTATGGAAAAAACATTAGAAACTTATAAAAAAATTTCAAAAGATGTTAGAAGTATAATAGATTCGTATTTAAAAATTGAAAATGATGAATCAGACCTGTTAGATAATCAAATTGAATATGATGATTTTAAGGAAAAGAACTTTATAAAGCATTTGGAAAAGTTCGATGCTGTTACTGAAGACCGAAATGATGAAAACTATATTTGCATTTGTGATATTGCAGAAGAGTTAAAACAAAAGATTGCAACACAATTTGAAGAAAAAAAGAAAACTAAACAATTATACAACTTAAATTATTATATAATTGTATCCAGTTTTAAGGATAAATATGAATTAACAAATTTTAAACTTCCTAATTCTAAACAATGCAAACATAGTATATATGTATTTTTTACACATATAATGGACATCAATCAAAAATATCAAATTTCATTAAGGGAAAAAATATCTAATTCTATAACATTTAATGGTGCTTATAAAAATGAAAAAAATAAAGAATGTATAATTCATAGCGAATTATATGCTGTAAAACTAATTGATTTAGTATCGATTTATAATGATTATGGTGATGATTTATTTAAAGAAAATGTAAGATTTCACATAAATACAAAAAAATATAGTAATGTAGACAATGGAATAGAACAAACATTAATTAATGAACCAGATATGTTTTGGTTATATCATAATGGAATTACCATGTTATTAACAGAAGACTGTATTGATCGCTCTAAAAAAGAAGCTATTGGAATTACTCCAAAAGATTCTATATCAATAATTAATGGTGCACAAACTATTTTTACAGTAGCTTCTTTTATCCATAAATTGAATAACAATATAGATTTTTATGATTTAAAGATTGAAGATTTACCTGTAATTAAAAATAAAATTAACAATGCAACCGTATTATTACGAATAATTATTAATGAAAATAAAGACAAAGAAAAAAATAATAAAATAACAATCAACTTAAATTCACAAAAACCAGTAGGACTTGAAGATATTTTATATTTTGAAGAACAAATCCAAAATATAAATAGGACTTTTCCTGATAAAGTTAGGATTATCCGAAATGGTGAGAACAATGATTCAAAGTCTATATTAATGATGGATTTATTCAAAAGTTATACAATTATAAAATTACAAAAACCTGGCATAGCACGCAGTAATAAAAATAAACTTCTTGAATATCAACTAATATGGGATGCTTTAGATTTTTCTGAAGAAGAAGATATAAATGAATGGTTTGATAATAATATAAAGATTATTCTAGAAGCTTCAAATAAAATTAAAAAGATCCAAACATATGAAAAGAATACTAAAGTACAATGGGAAAAAGATATTTTAAAAAACGGAAAAGAATTTTGTTTAGCCTATTATTATTGGACAAGAAAGAAAGAGTTTGATAAAAAATCAAATTTTATTAAAACATTCAAAATAGATAATAATGAGAACTTCGAAACTTCAATAAAAGATATATTAAACAAAATTCATGTTCAAATGAAAAAAGATGATTTTTCATCTAATTACTGTAAACTTGATTCGAATTATGAAAACTTAAAAAATACGCTAGATACCATAAAATAAGGAGTTTTTTACTATGCACGGAGAAGCAAAACTTTTACTAAAATTCCTCGATGGTTCTGATAACCGCTATATCATTCCTGTTTATCAGCGTAATTATGACTGGCGGCCAAAACAGTGTGAGCAGCTTTTTAATGACCTTGTTCAAATCATTAAGAAGGACCGTAAAACGCACTTTTTTGGCAGTATTGTTACTTCTTCGGCAAATAAAGGCGGAAAGTCTGACTATCTTGTAATTGATGGACAGCAGAGAATCACAACTATCTCTATTCTTTTTACTGCAATGGTAAATCTGATGAAGTCTGGAACTGTTGTTGCAGAAGATAAACGGCTTGCAGAAAAGATTGAAAAGAAATTCCTGGTAGATGAATATCAGACAGAAGAGCGAAAGCTTAGACTTAAGCCTATAAAAGATGACTGTGTTTCCTTTGATAAACTAATAACTAATAATCCTTCTGAATTTGTTGAAAGTTCAAACATTACTCAGAACTATCATTATTTTGAAAATCGAATTAAGAAGAATGAGATTTCCATTGATGAGCTTTATGAAGCTATTTTCCGCCTGGAAATTATAGATATCTTTCTTGATAAAGAAGATAATCCTCAGCTGATTTTTGAAAGTCTGAACTCTACAGGACTGGATCTTACAGAAGCTGATAAAATCCGAAACTTTATTCTTATGGGGCTGGATGCAAAAAAGCAAGAAGAGTATTACGAAAACTACTGGAATAAAATTGAAAAATTTACAGCATACAACGTAAGCGGTTTTATAAGAAACTATCTTACTTTGATTCAAAAAAAGATTCCTAATATTAACAACGTTTATTTTACATTCAAAGAATATGTTCTGGAAAAAATGAATATAGAAAGTGCGGATGATTGTGAGGCAATTCTAAAAGACATGCTTTACTATTCTCAGATTTACAACAAAATCATTACTGCAAAGAACGATCCAAAAGAAATTGTCTCTTCTATTCTTTTCAGACTGAACAATATTGAAATGACTGTTAGCTATCCATTCTTGCTGGCTATGTTTGGACATGAAGAGCGTTCGGAAATTACCGCAAACGATGTAGAAATTACATTAAAGGTTCTTGAATCTTATATTGGCCGCCGTATTATGTGCCCGAATTATACTTCTAATGCTTTGAACAAAGTTTTCTGTTCTCTGGATTCAGAAGTAATGAAGTTGAAATCTGAAAATCCGAGCGAATCGTATTCTTCAATTTTGATTTATTATCTGCTTTCCAGAAATGGTGCTGCCGGATTCCCAACCGACAAAGAGTTTATTGATGCACTTACAAATCGTGATGTTTATCATATGTTCAAGAAAAGCCGTGAGTATCTTTTTGATCGTCTTGAAAATGGTGACACAGTTGAACGCGTAAATGTTATTGATATGATGGAAAATGGCGACCTGACAATTGAACACATTATGCCGCAAACCCTGACAGAAGAATGGAAAGCAGAGCTTGGAGCTGATTATCAAAATGTCTATGACCAAAATCTTCATACATTAAAGAATCTGACATTAACTGGATACAATTCAACACTTAGTAACAGTTCATATTCAGTAAAGAAAAATGAGAAGAAAGGTTTTAGAGACAGCGGCTTGAATTTGAATAAGCCTTTGCTTGATTATGACCACTGGACAATCAATGAAATGCAAAACCGTCTGGAAAAACTTATTGAGCAGGCAGAACAGTTATGGCCGTATCCTAAAACTGACTTTGTTCCGGCAAAAAAAGAAAATGACGAAGTTTCGTTAGATGATGATGAAGAATTGAAAGGACGTGTTTTAGTTTCGTATTCATTTGGTAATGTGAAAGATAGGGTAGTTTCTTCATGGGTCGAAATGTTTGTCGATGTAATTAAACAAATCTACGATAAAGATTCCAGCCAAATTCGAATCCTCGCTGCAGATCAAGATTACGATAATTTGACTCTTTCGAATACGGCAAAAGATGGAGATTGGTTCAAATTGGATGAGGATATTTATCTTTATATACATAATTCAACAAATGCAAAAATGAGAATTTTGAATCGAGTTTTTGAGGCTTATGGTAAAGATAAGACAGAGCTGGTGTTTAATTTGAAGGTGGAAGTGTAGAAACTTATTAATAAATTAATTGAAAAATATTACAAAGGTCTTTAATATTTTTCTTGGATAAACAATATGAAAGACAAAAAAACAAATCCTTTCGAACTAGACTTTGACTCATACATCCTCCAGAGTGAACCGGAAAAACAGGAGAACGGAAAACTCTGGCAGACTGCTATTGGCTTGCAGCAGGTAGACGGGCTTACTCCTTCTAAATATCTTTATGAAACTGCAAAACGGAATATTGACGGCGAAATCACCATTGAAGAGGCCAAGAAACTTATTGATTCCTATTATGAAACTCACCAGGGTAGAACGGAAGAAGACGATGATACAGAAGAAGCAGATAAGGTTTCTGTTCGTATCCGTGAGATTCTTGCAGAAAAGACTTTTAGCTTTACTCCTGATTTGTTGCTTTCTATTCATAAACGTTTATTTACTGGTGTGTTTTACAAGGTAAAGGCCGGACGATTCCGTGATTATAATATTTCAAAACGTGAATGGGTTTTAGATGGTGAGTCAGTTTTATATGCAAATGCCGATATGATTCGTCAGACATTGGAATATGATTTTGGCCAGGAAAAGGCTTTTGATTATTCTAAAGTTTCTAAAGAAGAGGCTATAAAACATCTTACCCGATTTATTGCAAACGTCTGGCAGATTCATCCATTTGGAGAAGGAAACACCAGAACAACTGCTGTATTCACAATTAAATATTTGAATTCTCTTGGCTTTGAAGTAAACAATGAACCTTTTGAAAAGAACAGCTGGTATTTCCGTAATGCTCTTGTTCGTGCAAATTATACGAACATGAATAAAGGTATTTACATGAATACGGAATTTCTTGAACGCTTCTTCCGAAATCTTTTAATGGGAGAACACAATGAGCTCAAAAACAGATACTGTCATATTCGTGCAGAAAATCTGCTTGTAAATAACAATAATCTGCCTGTAAATCTGCCTGTAAATAAAACTCAAAAAATGATTTTAGATTTACTCAAAATTAATCCTAAATATACTTATGATGAGCTTGCAGAAAAATTAGGAAAAACAAGAGAAACTGTAAGGGTAAATCTTCGCAAACTTGAAGAGCTGGGGCTTATAAGTCGTGTAGGTGCAGATAAAAACGGGCATTGGGAAATTATAGAAAAGTAAATTTCTCCTCCACCCAAAATCTCATCATCAGTCTAATTATCGCTCAAACAATAAACCCTCAACCTCTTCTCCTGTCATTCCCGCTCGCACTATAAAAATCAGACTTATCCTTGTACATCCTTGTATCTGCCAGATGTTCCAGATCATCAATCGAAGCTGCGGGATTTTCTGAGAGGGCAGCGTAACCAACTGCAAGATTAAGCTCTTTTGTGTAGTTGCTTTTCCAATTTTTTGTATTGGCTTTTATGGCATTGCATAGTGCTTCGGGATTTTCCATATAACTTATAATCATAAACTCATCGCCACCGGTGCGGTAGACTTTGCCTTGATTGCCTGTGGCTATTGTAAGACAGTTGGCGGCGGCTTTTATAAGTTCATCTCCGGCTGCGTGACCATTTGTGTCATTTGCTTTTTTAAGGCCGTTAATATCAATACTAAATAAAACAAAATTGTCTGCAAGCTGACCTTTGCGCAATTCAATTAAATCTTCATCATAGGAACGTCGGTTAAAGAGCCTGGTCATTTCGTCTGTCATAGAAATGCGGATAAGGTTTTCTTCACGGCGTTTTTCTTCGTCTACATTGCGGATTGTGTAAATTACAAGATTTGGTACGCCGTCCTCTGTGGAATCAACTGTAATATACTGGGCCCGGAACCAGCCGGTAGAAACATCTATAAAATCGGCGCTGATTAATTTTTTATTTGTAAGGCGGCTTCTTACTGTTTTGATATTTGTAAACTCATTAAACTCTTCCAGCTGATCAGGCATAACATTTTTTTTAAGCATTTGATTCATAAGAGTCTGTGTCTGATTTTTCATATCAATGCCGTGCTTTGTCTGGGATGCATCGCGCAAAGACATCTCTGTATTGTTTACAAAATCAATAAGATTTACGTGGTCATAAATTTCGGCCATGGAATCTAGAATTTCCATTTTTTCATTCATCGATTCCTGCTGTTCTTTTATAACAATTTCTTGAGAATGAAGATTTTTAAAATATCCCAGAGTAAGCTTTCCAATAATAAGGCCCGAAACAAACATGATTATAAGTTCAATTGTAAAGCCACAGGTCTTATCAATAAAATAGGCAAGGGGAGTATCATAGTCGGATCTTACATTTGCAAAATAGGGCGCATTTTGCCAGATTGATATTAAAAGTAATATATAATTAAGACCGTTAGCATAAAAGTACAGATATTTTTCGCAGAAAAGCAGGCTTAAAAGAGGCACAACAAACCAGCAGATATAAATACCTATATTGTGGCAGGACATATATAAGAGAAGTACATCATAAGTTGTAAGGGCAAATATAAAGGCAATGGCTTTGCCGGGAAATTTTTTACACAAAAAAAGATGAATTCCTGCCAGAATAGCCATACCCACAGAAATAATTAAACAGGTAATATATTTGATTTCTAAAAAAAGACCGGCTTTTCTTGCTAAGGCAATAGCAGGGCCTGCAAAAATAAATATCCATAAAACCCTGTTCATGTAATTATTTACTTTTATTCTATTAGCTTTTAGAAATTCTTCGTATTCAGCAGAAATCTTCTTCTCCATAATCTATTATTATACCACAATTCTATATAAAGTAAAAATTTTAATTTATAAGATTAGTATTTGAAACTTTAATAATACTAAATATATTTAATAATATTTAATTTTTCTATTGAATATCCCTTATTTTTATTGTATTATCTAAAATATCTAAGGCAAAACTTTAGAAATTTAATCCTGATGAGGTATTCCTATGAATGAGGAGATAAAGGCTGTAGCAGACCGTTTAATCGGTCTGCGTGAAATTATGGAAGTTTCAGTTGAAGAAGCTGCAGGTGTTTGCGGTATTTCTATTGAACAGTATCAGAAATATGAAACAGGAACTGTTGATATTCCGGTTGGAATTTTACAGTCAATGTCTAAAAAATATGGTATTGATCTTGGAACACTTATCTCCGGAAAAGAACCTCATATGCACTCCTATTGCCTTACAAAAAAAGATAAAGGTCTTTCTGTAGATCGTCGTAGTGATTATAAATATCAGGCTTTAGCAGCTGGATTCCAGAACAGAAAAGCTGATCCATTTATTGTTACAATTACACCTGAAGAAACAAGAAATATCCATTTTAATTCACACCCTGGCCATGAGTTTGAATATATGATTGAAGGTTCAATGAAGCTTGTTGTGGACGGAAAAGAAATGGTTTTGGAAGAAGGTGATTCTGTATACTTTGATGCCACAAAGCAGCACGGTATGCAGGCGCTTAATGATGCTAAAGCAAAGTTTTTAGCAATAATTATTTAGAATAATACGTCATTGCGAGCCGAAGGCGTGGCAATCCACTACTAGATTGCCGCGTCGCTTCGCTCCTCGCAATGACGAAAGGAAAGATACATGTTAGAAGATTTTCTAGAAAGAACAGAATTTGCAGATTACAAGGATTTTTTTGCAAACTATAAAATAAAGGTACCGGCAAACTTCAACTTTGGTTACGATGTAGTTGATGTTCTGGCCCAGCGCACACCGGATGCAAATGCTTTTATCTGGTGTAATGATAACGAAGAAGAACTCCGCATGACTTTTGGAGAACTCAAAGAAAGAACAGACAGGGCAGCTGCCTATTTCCGCTCAATTGGAATTAAACGAGGCGACTTTGTAATGCTCATTTTACAGCGCCGCTATGAATTC
>Ga0247609_10003683_pt1 | contig 15468 bp, 16 predicted proteins | sample 172DNAGHGlowgp2_FD_193487 | JGI IMG/M metagenome (GOLD analysis project Ga0247609, IMG submission 193487) | Sheep rumen microbial communities from Palmerston North, Manawatu-Wanganui, New Zealand - 1728 DNA GHGlow gp2 | ecosystem: Host-associated > Mammals > Digestive system > Stomach > Rumen ...
TTTATTAATAATTATTAAAAAAATTAAATTTTATATTTCAATTTTATTTTACCGCTATCCCAAATCCAAGAAAATCCATTTTTAGCCATGTTATCAAATTCACTATCAAAATCACTATAATATTTTAATTCACCTTTATTAAATTTTTCTTTAATATATTTTTTCTGATAATTCATTCTATTTACTTTCATTCCATTTACAATATACCAATATGTTGGAGGACATTCTTTATCAAATTTAAATCCACAAATCTCATAAGAATTTCCATTAAACCAAGATTTAAATACATAAGAAGTCATTTCTTTAATATTAAATTGATTTACAGAATATTTTATAAGTTTACTGAATCCACCTACAACTTGAGTATTCAATTTCGTAGCCATACGATTTAATTCATAAGTTTTATTTAATCCGTTATATTTTATACCTATACTTTGAACTAATTCATTATTATAATATAATCCAATATAATAACTTGCAGTAGTATATCCTTGTAAATGATTTTCATTCATGAAATTACGATATTCTGATACTAATATATTTTTAATTTCACATTTGCGAGCAAATATTTTTCTATCATAAATTCCCAATGAAGATTTTATCATAGATTTTACAATATTTTGCTTGAATCTCCAATCATCTTCAAATACATGAATGAGTCGAATTCCTTTTTCCTCACATAATTTAGTTTTATTGTAATGATACATTTTATCTTTAAATTGGTTTGAATGATAATAAATTCCATCAAATTCAAACGCTAAATTTTTAGATGGAATATAAATATCTAACTCATAAGGATTTATAATTGATTTATCATTAGAAATAATTTTTTCAGTTGTTAAATCTTTAATAAAATCTAATAAATCTTTTTCTTCGTTAGAAGTGGCATAATCTGAAGCAATTTTGAAATAATCTTCAATTTTATTCAAATCTAATTTTTTTATTAAATATATATCTTTAATTTCCAAAACTTCTAAATTCAAAAGTTTAATAACATCAAGAACTCGGTCATAACATCTTGAAACAATCATACATACTTCTTTTACAGAAAGATAATCTTTATATTTTTCAAATTCAGCAATTTTGTTATTTAATTTATTAGTTTTAGATTTATTTGCTATATTTTTGTTTTTCATAGCATTATCTACACCAAATTTATCTATAATATTATTTTTGTATGATTCTGAACCAAATAAACCATAATTTTCATCACCGTATTTATTTAATCTAGTTTCTGCCATTTTATTCTGAATATCTTTAGATTTAGAAGGATTATCTACACCAAAATGTTTTAATGATGTTTCTACTTTTTTATCTTTAATTTTTTTAGATTGAGATATGTTTTCCACACCATATTTTTCTTTTATGGTTTTATTTGTTTTATCTTTAATTTTTTTTAACTGTTGTGGATTTTCAACACCGTACTTTTTCATAAAAGTATATTTTTGTAAAATAACACGAGTATTTGGATTTTCTTCTTTAAACTTCAAAACTTTATCCAAAGATTCTTGAGTAATATAAGATGCTTTACCTTTTTTAATAATTTCAATATTAAGATATTCTAATAATATTTGTGAGATTTTATATTTCTTTTGAAGTTCACCGAATGAATATAAATCATAATCCATAAATTCCTCCTACAATGCACTAAGTTCCGCTAAGAAATGCACCATAGGTTTTAGCGGAACTTACGGATTACTTCTTACATATAATATAGTAGATTTTATAGAAAATGTCAAGAAAAATTCTCCTACATGTCGAACAAACTTTCTTTCGCCTTTTCTATTCTATTTTTGGCAATCTCAAAATATGTATCATCTTTTTCTATTCCAATGAAATTACGGTTAGTGTTTATACATGCAACTCCTGTACTTCCGCTACCCATGCAGTTGTCTAAGACAGTTTCATTTTCATTGGTGTATGTTTTGATGAGATTTTCCAAAAGATTTGTTGGTTTTTGAGTAGGATGTAATTTTCCATTTCTATTTGGAACTACATCGAATTTTAAAATATCAGACGGTTGTACAAAATTAGGGTCATATTTTTTCTTTATTTTATTTAATTTGAGATGATTAGAATTTCCACAATAATGTTCATAATTATAACATTCTTTACCTTTTCCAATTCTTTCCTTCATAATGGGATTATAAGTTGGAAGTTCTTTATAAAATACTGAAATTGTTTCATAATATTTCATCGGTCTATATTTTGCAGATGACATTCCTGTAGGAACATTTTTTTCCCAAATTAAATTATATTTAAAATCTTTTCTATTCGAGTTGATTAAATCTACAGTAAATAATCCACTTCCAAATAAAACAATTGCTCCATTATCTTTAATCACTCGATTATACTGTTCCCATAACTTATCAAACGGAATTATATTATCCCATTTTAAAGTTTCAGATTTTAATTGACCATAAGGTAAATCACACAAAATCATATCCACCGATTTATCAGCAATTTTATTCATCTCAATAAGACAATCGCCTTTATATAATGTTTCTGTCATACATTCCTCAAAAATTCTTAATTTCATAAAATCCGTAGTTAAAGGGTACTAATTTGTCAATTTTTGGCAAATTTACCCCTTTAACCACATAAAATCTCTAATTAATTTTTAATGAGTTGCATCAAACAACTGTTGATTCCATACGAAAACCTCATTGATGTTTACAATGCGAGCAGTTCCATCTTTGTAAAAAATTGTTTCTGAATATTCATCTTCGCCATCATCACAGATTCCATGAATTGTTTCCACCTCAGAACTATGTGGGTCAATTCCATATCCGTCAGCATTTTCAAACATTTCTGTATGAAATACATTCTGTTGCATAACATAATCTTTAAGTTCTTCCCATGTAATATCATCTAGTCCTACATCGGAAGCAGATTTGAAAATGTCTTTAATTACATCGTAAATTGTTTTAATCATATGTATTCTCCTTTAAGTTATTATAAGTATTTGAAATTAGATTGTCAATGAAAATTATGAATTGATTGTATCAATATTATTGCTATTGATAATTTTCGATGCAGTTTCTTCATCATAAATGTAATTTCCATCTTCATCTTTAGCAAACTCAAAATGCAAACCTTTTTGAGTAACATAATTATCTTTTTTACAAATAAATAATGCTTTATTGTATCCTAACTTATTCCATTCATACGATGATTTAATTTCCAATGTATTTGTACAAATAATAAAAGGATATTTAGATTTGATTTTTATTTTTTGAAAATTTAAACAATTAGATTTTAACAATTTTATTGCTTCATTTTCATCATAGATATAATTATCGTTATAAATAAACAAACAAGAGGTTGCAAATTCCATAGGTGTTAAACCATTTAATAAATCTAAATTGTCAAATGCCCATCCATATAATACTCTATATTTTACTATTCTATTTTCAACATGATTAATTCTAGGGTCATAACATAATCTATTTTCAGACTTTTCGTTTTTCTTTTTTCTACAAGATTCTATTAAATTTGGAAATTTATGTTTCACTTCACTTATTATTTTTAACATTTCTTCAGAATTATCTAAAATAATTTTTACATTATTATCTCTCATGCATTGTGTTTTTTCTTTATATACATGTTTATCTCCAAAATAATCTATTAGTTCCATATTTTCATTTAAAAAATGATGTCCTTTTATTTCGATATTTTCATCATTTAATAAAAAATCACATTCGTATATATGAGATATTCCATTTACAAAATATTCAAAAAATTTTCCTCTACATATATTATTTTTGAGAATTTCATGATTATAAACATAATAGCAAAGTTCTTCTTCTGAATCAAAATCGATAGTTTTATAATTATAAACCGCAGTTGTTATTTGACCAATTCTTCCGTTCTTTTTCAATTTTGTTTCTTTTATTTGATTAATTACATCTCTATTTTGAAATATATTTTTTACACCATATAATTTCATAATTGTATTTTCTCTTTTATTTTTTACAAAATCTAATTTAGATGGATTTTCATCACCGTATAATATTATATTTGATTTTTTCATATTTTCTCGAATTTCTTTACTTTGTGTAGGATAATTTACCCCAAAATGTTCTTTGCAAGTTTCTTGTGCTTTATTTTGTATTTCTTTTGATTGAAGAGCATGTTTTACTCCGTATTTTTTCATCATGCTTTTTTCAATAATCATATTAGAACGTTCACTCTTTTTATATGCATTACACCAATCGATTAATATTTTTAAATCAGATTTTGAAATAAAATTACAATGCTTATAATTTAATATTTGTATATTAAAATATTTACAATAATTAATTACTGTATTTCTTCCAATATTTAAAATTTCTTTTACTTCTATAATTTTATAGTTTTCTTTTGTTAATTCGATATTTATGTTCGATTCTTTTTCATCATCATTTTTTAAATCCATATATTCATATTTACCTTCAGAATTTATATACAAGTGTGCATTTGCAAACTCTGAAGGAGATTTATATTTTGATATTAATTTATATTCATCTTCTGTAATTCCGTTAAATTTGATAGATTAATACCAATGATATAAAGTTTGCCAACAACAATATTTATTGTAATCTTTATTATATTTAGATTTAATTGTATTAAATCTAGGGTCTACACATTTTCGATGATGTAATAAATAAGAAGTTTCATAACTCATATTTTCTACTCCTAAAAATTATAATTTTATACATTAGTGAGAATAATGTACTTATATAATATAGTTAAAATTAAAACGACTGTAAATACCAAAAGTTTCGGAGTAGTGAAACTTTATTAGGCTTCTCACACCTTGTATTTACAGTCGTAAAAAATCATAAATTAAAACATATCCGAAAAAATATCTGGTCGTGCGTCAATTCCGAAATCCTCAAGTCTTTTATAAACCAATTCAATATACCATTGTTTGTCAAGCAAAGGATATTCAGAACATTTCTTTCCGTGAATATCACCGTTTTCAATAAATACGTGGTCAGACTGACCTGCAAATTTTTCACCAAGATATTCTCTCTTAATAAGTTGACCTTTAGAATTTACTGTTTCGAGAATTGTTCCTATTTCATGTTTCCATTTCATTAAAGCGGTACTTTTCAAATCTTTACTAGCAAAAACACGATAACATTTATTGAAACATTTTACTCCATTGTATGTTGTAAATTTATAATCACCGCTCAAAGTAAATGTTTTCATAAACTTCCACAATTCATCACAAGAATTGATATAATCCTCAATATTTACTTTATGTAATATATATTCTCGCATACATTCATTTACAATAGGCAAGTCATTATCCAAATCATTTGTATTTTTAAGATATGCACCTTTTACTTCCACTTCACCGTTACTGAAGTTAAAGAGATAATTATTTACATCTTTTTCAATCAGATAATCAATGGTATCGGTAGTAAAACCAAGTCTAGTTGTAGTTTCCCAATCTTTAATTATTTCAAAAACTTTATCCTTATATTCGTCTTTTTTAAGTGTATAAATAATACCATCTGTATTTGACTGAATCAAATCAATGTAAGGTTCTAGGGTTTCCAACAAGGTGAGAATTAAAAGTTGTCCAGTTACAGGAACCATTTTTACATACAATGGGTCATATGCTGAACTTTCAACATCACCCATTTTTCCAAAAGCACCGTTTAAAGGAATCTTGAGAATTTTATTCAAAGGATTTCCTTCTTTTTTATATTTAATTCTCATATCATAAGCGTTTTTATATTCTTGTGGTTTCTTTGCATTTCTAGTTAATAATTTATATTCAATCATAATACTTGGATACAGAGAGTTTACATCCGAGTGATAGATACCTTTTTCTTTTCTTACTTCAAACTTTTCTTTTGCTCCATGTACACCACCAAGTCCAAATGTATGTTCTACTCCACAAACTTCTGTGTGGAATTCTAATGTGTTTTTATCTTTATCTTTTGGTTTACTTATATCAATATATTTACCATTCTTCCAAGTTTCAATTCTTGTTCTATCATGGTCATCTCTTAATGACATAAACCAATCAGCAACATATTTATATTTATTAAGTTTTATAGTATCAATAAGCCATAAATCCCAATCATCATTTCTAGGTTCTTTAGGTTTTTCACATGCAAGAATTTCCTCGGTTAATTGTGCTTGTGTTTTATTAATATATGAGATATCGAATCCATATAAATTAATTAAACCCATATTTCCTTCATAGACACCTTTCTGTCCTTTTCTAAAAACTTCAATTGTAGATTTAACATCATGGTCGTTATAAAACAATGTCTGTTCCCATTCTTCTTCATTCAAATGTCTGTTCAAATTAAAATCAACTTGCGTTTCCTCAATATTCATCTGCATAAAACTTTCAAGTTTCTTTAATGAATTTCCTAACTTGTAACAATCAAAAGTATACAATTGAATATCTTTAAAATTATTATTTATTTGAAATCCCTTTAATCTTTCAACAATGAGTTTATCGTTGACTTCTTTAGCATCCATTCCACAAATAATGCCTTTTGTGATATTATTATCATAATTTCTATTATTATAACCTACAAATATGGAATCTTTAAGTGTTTGATAAAATTTCAATAATCCTTTTCTGTCATTTACAATTATAATCTTTTTGTTTGCAATTACATCTCTAAATGTTACACACCAATCCAAAGGGAAAACCTCATAGTCAAAAAATATAAGACCATAAGGATATTTTTCTTTAGTAAAATCTTCATATAATTTAGGGTCTAAATCAATTACCTTTGTAAATACCAATTGTTTTCCTTCACATTCATTATTTGAAATTGTTTTCTTCACCTTTTTCACAGTCGGCACATTAGCAGAACTAGGTGTTTCAATCTTACCACTTTCAAAATCACTGAAATCGCAAGGAGAATTGTTAATAGCATTAGACTTCACAGTAGATTCATCTTTCACAATCTTCTTTACTTTTTTTACTGCATTAGGACTTGTGGTATAATTTTCTTTTACTGTACTCATACCTACAAATTCGGCTTTACATATATTTACAACTTCCCCATTACAAGTTCCTACATCATTACATTTACTGAAATCAACACCAATAAAATTCGGTTCACTCACAACTTTCTTGATTTTCTTTACAGTCTTTACATTTGTTTCGCTCATATCTTAATCCTTATGTTGTTTTATATGATTTTATGCTCTTTCTGAAATAATTTCAATTCTAAACTGAAAATTTTTACATATCAAACAAACTTTCATTTTGTTTTTCACAACCTTTTACATATAAACTTTCATATACTATTTCATCAGTCTTATTTCCTATAACCCTTCTAAATGATGAATTTCCGTTTTTCAAATAAACATGTTTGTCATAAACAGATTTCGGCACATCATAAGTCGAGTCTTCATCTTCACAATACCCATCAAATGAAAAACAATATGAGCATTTTAAATTTTGAAGAAAGTTAAAAAATTTATTATTATTTATTGCACCAAAATACATTCCTTTAGTGTTAGCATAAGGTGGGTCGTAATAACAAAAATCATTTTCATTCGGACTGAATGTATCATAACTTGCATTTATAAATTCCACATTATGATTATTCAATGTATTATTCCATTCTTTTAATATCTTTTCCAATCTAAACGGCTCGATTCCATTTCTTGTTACATGAAAAGAATTGTTGAATTCTCCATCAGAATTATATCTTGGCATACCGTTTGTGGTTGTACGCATTATAAACATAAAATCTTTAGGGTCATGTTTTTCATTCAATCTTTTTCTTATTTCTGCAAAATACAATTTCTTTCTTTCAAAATCTGAATCTTTGTTTAATTCATTCCATAAAAGTTCATAGTGAGAAATAATTGACTTATAATCATTCTGTATGAGTTTATATAAATTTATCAAATCCGAATTCAAATCAGACAAAATAAACTTATTCACTTTTATATCGGAATTCATAAGCCTATATGCCACAGAACCACCACCAAGAAAAGATTCATAATAACTTTCTATTTTTCTAGGGAAGTATGAAATAATTTCATCACATTGACTTCGTTTACTTCCACTCCATTTAATTGCTGGTTGAAAATTCATTTTTCATATCCTATTCACTTCACAATATTCTTTCAATTCCAAATCAGATAATTTATCCACAAAATAATTAATCTGAAATTCATTATCCAAGTTGCACATAATTCTATATACTTCGTCTGCAACATCCTTTTCACTCCACACTTTTGCTTGAAACCAATTTGTAGCGTCCGCAAATATAACTCTATCATCAAGCAATCCAACAACAATAATTTTGTTACTAACTCTATTACGGATTCCATACAAGTCAAATTTCAACATTTCTGCTACTTTCAAAATGTTGTTCAAAATCTGTATATTTTTATCTTTGCCTTTATTTCTTAAAATCTCATTGACTTCCGCTAAATCTTCTTCTGAAAGTTGCATATGTCTCCAATCGTCTACAATCTTATCCATATCTTTTACCAATATAGGACAATCACACAATTCACAATAAATGATTTTATCTTCAGATTCAAAATAATTTGGCTTGCGAATTATTTTCTTTTTACATTTACAAAAAGAATTGTTGCTCCAAATAGGATTATCCAAACATTCTTCTATTAACTTTATGTTTTGCATTTGTATCTCCGTTTCATTCATATTAAAAAAAACTTCTGTAAGATATAAAAACAGTATAAAATTATCCAAATTTATATAAACTTTGATAACTTTTAGAGTTTTTCCTAAAAACCGCATAATTACATAAATCTAGCGGAAATCGATATCTCACTTTCGATTTTTTAACTTTATCATAAAGTTCTTGAAAACTAGAAAACGGTTCACTTATATTCAATTCTTCCAATGACTGAATATAAACTACTTTATCCTCATCAAAGTTCCCAAAAACAATATTTTTCTTTTTATATTTGTCTTTTAAAATATATTGATGATTAAATTCATAACCTCTGCGACTGATTTCAATACTAGCAAGTACAAAATCAGGTGATTTTTCTTTTCTATAAACCAAATTTCCAATAAATGAAGTATAATTTGGAATTACTTCCAAAATCTTGATTTTATCAAGTTTACATAATTTTTTAATTATATTTGTAAATCTATTTCTGCACCATTGTTGATTACAAAGTCGATTGAACCTCTTACCTTTTCCATTGTCTTTGGAAGGAATAGATAAATCTTCCATTACAAAAAATTCACATCGATAGTGATTCGCAATTCTTTCCAATTTATGGGCAATATCAGAAATTTCATAATTGCGTTTATCAGAAATATATTTTCTTTCTTTTGATTCTGAAGCAAATCCTTTTCCTTTCAATGAATCATCATAATCATTCAAATCTTTTAGAGAAATCGCTCCTTTATCTATTATTTTGTATTCTTTTTCATCATACCATTCTATTACAGAATATCCTACATAATTAGGATTCATATCAATTGCGAAATATCTATCTTTTATTTTGTCTATAATTTTTCTTTCATTCTTTAATTTGTTCAAATCAAATGAAATATAAATATATTCTAATCCCAACTTGAAATCAATTGACATTTTCTTTTCTTCAACTAATTGTGAAAGTTGAATCAAGTAATTTTGATAATTTTTACTAGGATTTATTTCCAACAAAAAATGTTCATTCCTTGTCGGTTTAAAAATTACATGATTTTCAGTAACAATTGAGAATTTACGATTTCCTTTTTTATCAGATTCTCCAACTGAATAAATAGGTCTTAATTTTTTTAATTGAAATTCTTCTTTTGATATTTTATTTTGACATCTATAAATGAAAAGTTTCTTTCCTCCAAAAATTACTTTGCTATTATGAAGTAATGTTTTTGAATCGAAAATTGCGGAATCTTTAAACCAAGAATCCACAAAAATATTATTCATTGATTTTTGTAATTCTGTGATTTCTTTTGTTTTTAAGTCTCCATTTTCATGAAGACGATTATATGTAAAACGAAGAACATTATTGTAATTCTTAATATATTCCAAAATCCGAGTCTTAGAATTTTCGTCTGTTGAGTATTTCAATTTTAATGTGATTATGTTAGAATCGTTTTCAGACATTCTAAAACCTCGTAAGTTTTGATTTTGTTTAGAAAGTCATGGAAATTCGATTTTCTTTGACTTTCTTTTTTTATATTATAAATAATTAAATTTTATTTTTCAAGTAGAATTTTACATAAAGTCTTGATAAAATTTATACAGTTTTATCAAGACTTTTATACAAAATTGATTTAATACTTTTATTATAATACAGAAGTTTTATTGTTTCAATGATTTTACAAAATTTTTAATTAAAACGGTAACACTGTAATTGTATGTTCTTTAAGAAGTTTATTCAGTACATTATGTACGCTAACTTCAAACATATCATCTACAGAATCATAAATGCCATCAACATCATCAAAAGCCATATTAAACTCTTCTTGAATTGTGTCATCATGAATCAAATCCAACAATGCTTTTTCTATAATTTTCAATGATTTAGCAACAGTAATTTTTTCTTTCAAAGATTTTCTGATAGATTTCTTTGATTCCGTATAATCACGTGTTTTAGGCAAAATAATCATAATCTGCTTATTTTTAACAACTACATTAAAATCATGGTTATAATAAAGTAAACCGTTGATTGCATCAGAATATAAAAAATCATACAAATCATCTGATTTAATTTTATTAAAATCTTTACCTTTACAGATATAAATATATGACACATTTAACGCTTTAGCCTTTCCACTATCAATTATTTTTACATCATAACCTTTATTTTCAAAATATAATTCTATATCATCTTGAATTAATTCTAAAGTTATAGGGTCATATCTTAGTCCTTCTGTAAGAGATTTTCTTGCAGACTTCTTTGATTCTTCAAACCCTTCCAACCAATTTACAGAATTGATATATTTGCAAATGTTTTTATTATAATCATTATCAATTACATAATCACACAATGCTTTCTTCACATCTTTTTCTGTACCACTATCTAAAGCACGAGTGATATCATCACCAACTTCACCATAATGCAAGCAAGCATAATAAAAATCTCTTGCATTATATTCTTCACCGTCTTTTCTATCCAAAATTAAATCAATAATCATACTATTTTCTCCTACATTACCATGCTACAAATCTGATAAATACATAATCATTTTCTGTAAATTTATCATCTTCATACACAAATTGATAACCAAAATCAATATTCATATCGGACATAAACTCGATTAATGTTCTAGGCATACAACTAGTTACAATATCATCAAATACATCTAAATCTATGCTTTCATTGACCCACACTCTGAATACAATTTCATCATCGCCAATTGATTCAATAGAAACATCTTTAAGTTCTTTATTGATATTTTTAACCCATTCTTTTACAAAAGGGTCGTGTTTATTAAGGTCGTAAAGTGAAAAATCTTCATCTGTTGATTCTTTCAAACTCTCCTTAAAAGAATTAATCATATTTACTGTTGATTTGATAGCGTTATTGATTTCATCAAATTCGTTAGAGTTTTTATAGATTTCATAATTCTGTTCTAAAACTTTAATTTCTTTTTTAGAAAAATCATGTTTCTGAAATTTATTTAACTGTTCTTCTGTTATATAATGTACATCATATAAATCTTGAATAAATCTAAATAATTTTGTAGTTATTGCTTCTTCTTTTAAACTCTTTTTAGCAGATTTCTTTGATTCCATCAAGTCATTTTCCTTAACGATAACCTTAAAATTTTCATTTGAATTGTTTGGATTTTTAAACACGAGATATGCTTTCACAACATCATCGGATTTTGCAAGATTATTCGCTTCCTTTAATGATTTGACAAAATCTCTTCCGCTTAAAGAAATTTTAGTCCATTCATTATCTGAAATGTTAAATTCATAATAACTCCAAAAATAATATTGTTTTGAATACGAAGGAACATCTTTCTTTGAATAAGTTCTTAAATCATCAATATAATTTTTTATGTCATCATTTGTAGATTCTTTCAAACTCTTTTTTCCAATTTGTCTTTGACCTGCTTGCCATGCTACAAATTCATGATATCCCTTTGGTGCTTTTTTATCGTTACATCCATCTAAAAACGCTTGTCTTATACTTTCTTTTGTAAAATTACCGCCATGAGAATTGCAATATTCATCGGCATATTCATTTGCTAAATCTTCAAAAACATAATCTATTTTAGATTCTTTAAAATTCTTTCTAGCAGATTTCTTTGATTCATAATAATCATCTTCATCTGATTCAGAACTTGCAACATCATAAGCAACAAAAGCATCTACAGAATCGCAAGTAAATTCATCAACAGAAATAATATTATAATCGTCAGAAATTCCAATTCCATACTTGTCATTAGATTTCAATTCAACTTTACCGTTTTCAAAATCCCATTTATTAGAAAGTGTATCAACTTCAATGTTTGGTAAATAAAGATAATCTTCACAGAATGTCATAAAATCTTTAATTTCATCTTTTGGCATTTCCTTAAAGAAATCATCCCAAAATAATGAACCGTCTGCATAATTATTACCATTAAATTCTATTCTTTCTTCACCATCACCGATGAATCGTTTACCCCAATCACTAATGGCTTTTCCATTAGTCTGTCTGAATTCACCATTAATAATTCTTTCAATCAAGTCACCCAAATCTACAGTAGCAAACATTTCACCTTTTGAAAATTCACAATCTTCATCTTCAATATAAATATCATTATAACTGTCATTCATTGTCATGAAGAACTCACCTTTAATGTTTGTGAAATGTAAATCCAATCCACCGTCACCATTATAATCAAAATCAAGATTATAAGTCGGTTTATAAAATTCTAAAATCAAGTTATGTTCTGACATAATATTATTCTCCTATAATCTTATCAATTTAATATGGATAAACATTAAGTTCATCTTTAATAAGATTTAACAATTTATTATAAAGGTCATCATCCAAATATTTACCATCGTATTCGTAATCAAAATCAACAATTACTTCTCCATTTCTAAATTCACCTGCATTAAATCCTAATTCTTTAAGATATTCTGCAAATTGTATAGCAACTTCATCAGAGATTGTTGTAAAATGAGCGATAGGTGAATTTTTCTTCAAAGTAAATTCAATAACTTCATCTTTTGTAAATTCTGCATGTTTATTTGTTCTAATCAAATCAAATATTGTGAGTAAATCACTAAGCCAAGTATAATATTGAATATCGAATTCTAAATTTGTAGTTTTCATAAGTTTCTCCTATTATTTTCCATATCCTTGAACATGACCATTATCAACATTATTGATTTTCAACCATTCAATATCTTCAATTTTTCCACCAAGACGAAGTACCAAGAAATCACCGTTAGGGAATTGAATATCAATCCATTGGTCGTGCATAGAAACTTCACTACCTTTCAATGGAGCAAAAATACAAAACCATGAATTTTTAATGTAAATTCTAAATGTTAAACTTTTACTGTCTTGTTCAATATCAACACCATCAACATCAGTCATATTTGGAAAGTAAACAGAAGAACTTTCGTACATAATTCCATTTGCACCAAGTTCTCTAAGACAACTTGAAATATCAGTAATTACATACATACCATCCAATTTAAATTTAGTTTCAGCCATAATTCAATTTTCTCCTAAAAATATATTTATTATTTATATTATATAGTTACTTTACAAAAACATATTCGCCGTTTTCTTTCACAATCTTTCCACTTCCAATAGACAATTCAATTAACTGTTTGGCATATTTTGGCATGTGTTTCTTCACTACATTCATCTGTTTAGGAGAAAGCCAACCTTTTGTAGTGTATTGTTCAGCAAAACTAGAAAGGATGTCTGAATCAATTGAAGAAAATCCCATTCCATTGAATTCTTTGGTATATCCTTCACATTTTTCTTCATTAGTCTGAAAACTATAAATTGTAAGTAAACCTTTAATTGCTTGATTTTCTCTAGTTGCGAGTTGTTCTTTGAGAGCCTTAATCAACGAATCTTTTGAAGTAAATGCCATAAAAATAAATCTCCTTTATATTAATATAATAACATAAAGGAGATTGTTTTGTCAAGTAAAATTATCAAAATTATTATATCTCATAATGAATTGATTTGAGGGAATAAGGATTAGCGATAATCAACTTTACAATGAAATTGATTGTATTCAAATATTTCAACAACTTTTTATCATCAATCAAATCATCGTAAATTTCATCGCCAACTTCTTTAGGATTGTCTTTTAATAGATTTATGCTGACTACAAAATTATTTTCATTATCATAATAGGAATCAATTATGTGGTCATAATCTACGTTGTAATCAATTATTGTTTCTATTACATTTTCTTTAGACATCTTTTTCATAATTCTATTTTCTCCGTATAGAAGATAGTTATACTAAAAACTAAAATTATGCAACTTTCATTTCTTTCTTGCTTTTGTCATTAAGTTTCCAATTCTTTGGTGTTTCAACTACACAAGGTTTATTATATTTGCCGATTGAAACATGCATGTAAAAACCACAATCGAAATAGTCCGTCATAGAATCGCTATCATCATAATTGAATGAGTTCAAATAATTCATTACATCTTTAATAGCAGAAAGTACACGGATGTCAATTGGACTTCTTTCGTTCATATCTTTACCGAAATCATAATACTGATTAAACTGCCAATTTTCATAAACACTTTTCTTCACATATTCCTTGTATTTTGCGATGTTTTCTTCTGTAATTTCATAAACCCATTCTTTACCATTATAGAATTCTGTTCTTCCATAATTTTCAGTATGACTTCTACACCATTTATCAAGAAGTTTTTCATTTGTGAGTTCATATGGAGATTTCATAAGTGACATGCTACATTCAGAACCACCGCTGAAATATTTGCAAGAAATCGAAAACTTGAAATCTGGATATGCGTACTTTGCATACTCTCTAACTTTTTTTGCGATATCAGTTGTTGAAAGATTTGAATCATATCTTGAACCACACCAACCATTCTGTGTATAAAACTGTTGTGTGAATGATTCTGCCGATTCTTTCTTTTCTTCATCTGAAACAAGATTGTGTGATTTAGCATACTTGTAAGCATATTCGAACTGTACATTCAAATCTTTCATGGCTTCATCATCACCACCATTCACATCCGAATGAAGTTTGAATGCCCATTCTCTGTAAGTTGCTTTAATCTGATTCATTGTCATTGATACATTAAAATATTTCATACGATTCTCCTCAATCAAATCTTTATGTTTTTAATATATCATAATGTAACAATTTTGTCAAGGAAAATTATCAAAAATCTATTTCTTTGATTCACTTACCAATTTATTTACTCCTCTTTAAATTGAGGATGTTCTGTTAAAAATTTTTGCAAGTCTTTTTCAGCATTTTCAATATTTTCTAGTTTTTCATAATATTGTTCATCAAGAGGTTTGAAAAAAGCATCTCTAATTACACAC
>Ga0247609_10003684_pt1 | contig 15465 bp, 17 predicted proteins | sample 172DNAGHGlowgp2_FD_193487 | JGI IMG/M metagenome (GOLD analysis project Ga0247609, IMG submission 193487) | Sheep rumen microbial communities from Palmerston North, Manawatu-Wanganui, New Zealand - 1728 DNA GHGlow gp2 | ecosystem: Host-associated > Mammals > Digestive system > Stomach > Rumen ...
CTTCGGCCTTGGTCTGGCTTATGTCAAGAAGATCATCAACCTCCATGAAGGCGAAATCAAGTGTGAGAGTGAACTCGGCAAGGGTACCACCTTCACCATCTCGCTGCCCATCCTGCAGGAGGATTAAACAACAAGAATGATAAAATTTTAATAGATTAATTAGTATAAACTTTGGTGAAACGTTTCAGAGGAGATTTGGTGTAGCAGAGTAATCTCTAACCTCTAACCTCTAACCACTCACCTCTAAAAACAAAAGATTATGAATGAAGAAAAGTTGAAAATCTTGCTTTGCGAGGACGATGAGAACCTCGGAATGCTGCTCCGTGAGTATTTGCAGGCCAAAGGCTATGTAGCAGAACTCTGCGCCGACGGTGAGGCAGGCTTCAAGGCTTTCCTCAAAGCCAAGTTCGACATTTGCGTGCTCGATGTGATGATGCCTAAGAAGGACGGCTTCACACTGGCTCAGGAGATTCGTGCCGCCAATGCCGATGTGCCCATTATCTTCCTGACTGCTAAGACGCTGAAGGAGGATATCCTCGAGGGCTTCAAGCTTGGTGCCGATGACTATATCACCAAACCCTTCTCAATGGAGGAGCTTGTATTCCGTATTGAGGCCATCCTGCGTCGTACCAAGGGTAAGAAGAACAAGGAGTCAACCGTTTATCACATCGGTAAGTTCACCTTCGATACCCAGAAGCAGCTGCTCATAATTGGCGATAAGCAGACCAAGCTTACCACTAAGGAGAACGAACTTCTGGCTCTGCTCTGCAGCCACTCTAATGAGATTCTGCAGCGTGACTTCGCCCTGAAGACCATCTGGATCGACGATAACTATTTCAATGCCCGTTCAATGGATGTTTATATCACCAAACTGCGTAAGCATCTGAAGGAAGACGGTCAGATCGAAATCATCAATATCCATGGTAAAGGATACAAACTCATCACTCCCGAGGAGGAATAACCCCATAGGATTGGCGCTGGTTTTGGCCGGCGCCATCCTTTTGATAGTCGCTTATCTGGTTGGCTGGACGTCGAGTAATCTGGTGTTGCTCGCCGGCTGGCTGATGATTATTATTGGCACCTATCTCCACATTCGCCAGCAGAAAAGGCAGGAAAAGTATTAAATTCTGTTAAACAATTAAAATGTTCAATGTCCAATGTTCAATGTTCAATAGAAAATTAGTACCTTTGCACCCGCTTTTAAGCACAACATTATTAATTTTTATTTTTTAAGTAGTATGAATCAATACGAAACCGTTTTCATTTTAACTCCCGTTTTGTCTGATGATCAGATGAAGGAAACGGCCGCAAAATTCAAGAAGGTCCTCACCGATAAGGGTGCAGAGATCATTAGTGAAGAGGCCTGGGGATTGAAGAAGATGGCTTATGCTATTCAGAAGAAGTCTACAGGTTTCTACTGCCTCGTAGAGTTCAAGGCTGAGCCATCAGTGATTAAGACACTGGAGACCGCTTTCCGTCGTGATGAGAAAGTAATCCGTTTCCAGACAGTTAAACTTGACAAGTATGCAATTGAGTACGCCGAGAAGCGTCGTGCAAAGCTTGGTAAAAAAGAGGAGGCTTAAATTATGGCAGAACAGAGTGAAATCCGTTATTTGACAGCTCCTTCTATCGACACAAAGAAGAAGAAGTATTGCCGTTTCAAGAAGAGCGGTATCAAGTACATTGACTACAAGGATCCCGAGTTCCTTAAGAAGTTCCTCAACGAGCAGGGTAAGATTCTTCCCCGTCGTATCACTGGAACATCTCTGAAGTATCAGCGTCGTGTGGCTCAGGCCGTTAAGCGTGCCCGCCAGATCGCACTGCTGCCTTACGTAGCCGATTTGATGAAGTAATTAAAGAGGAGGACGCAAGATTATGGAAATTATACTGAAAGAAGATATTATCGGTCTGGGATTCAAGAACGATATCGTGAATGTAAAGTCTGGCTATGGCCGTAACTACCTCATCCCTCAGGGTAAGGGTGTTATCGCCAGTCCTTCAGCTAAGAAGATCCTTGCAGAGAACCTGAAGCAGCAGGCTCACAAGCTGGCTGCCCTCAAGGCTGCTGCTGAGGAGAAGGCAGCCCAGCTCGCTGGTGTTGCTCTCGAGATTGCCGCTAAGGTTAGCGCCACTGGTCAGCTCTACGGTTCTGTAGGTGCTGCTCAGGTAGCCGAGGAGCTCGCTAAGCTCGGTAAGGAGGTTGATCGTAAGATCATCACCATGAAGGATGCCAAGAAGATTGGCGACTACGTAGCTCTCGTTCACTTCCACAAGGAGGTAACTGTTGAGATTCCTGTAAAGGTAGTTGCTGAGAACGCTGCTGAGCTGCAGGCTGCTGCTGAGGCTGAGGCTGCCATCAAGGCTGCTGCTGATGCCAAGAAGGCTGCTGCCGACGAGGCTGCTGCTGCAGAGGCTGAAGCTGAGGCTGAGGCTCTCGAGGCCATCGACGCTCCTGCTGAGGAGGCTCCCGCAGAGGCATAAACAAGTGCATTTTAAATCTACAATTAATAATTAATCAATGCTGTAAAGCATCATTATTTATTATGACGCAAGCGTCCCGAGGGTCACAAGCTCTCGGGACAATTGTTTTTATAGCATTCTTTGTGTTTTATTTTTCAATCAACCAGTACAGCATGCAATTGGTGGTACGCTTGTTCTTAAAGTGGAACTGCACATCATTCAGGGCATTGCCTATCTTCTTGAAACTGGTTTCCGGATCGAAGTTGGCATAGCGATTGGCGAGGAGTTTGCTGATATCGCCTAAGCTCCACCAATTGCCCTGCTCTGAGTCCTTCGGACTACGGAACGTCTCGCCAATCATCTCCACCAGATCGTTCAAGTGCTGATAAGGCTCGTTCTCGCGAATCAGCTCAGCAATCTCTGCATCGTTCAGCCAGAAACGCTCACCATTATTAAATAGATGTAGCGCCTGGGCGAAGAGTTGGCGATGATTCAGGTTATCCGTGAAGTCGATGTTGCCATCCACGCCCACACAAACGAATCTTCGAGAACCTGTGGGATCCACCAAGGGCTTCAACTGGTTGGTAGTGCCAATAAACGAGGTATATCGACGATACTGCTTGATGGTCTTGCCGTAAGGCGGACGGAACTTCACATCGCTCGACGACAACAGGTATTTCAGCACAATCTGCTGCGAATTCGTAGTCTTATCAAACTCATCAATGTTGATGAGGGCAAACGAGGTGAGGGCGATATTCAAGTCGAACTCATTCTTGAAGTTCAGTTTATCGTTGTAATAATCTCTCAATTCTGGTGGCAGCAGAATCTTGCAGAATCGTGTCTTACCACAACCCTGACGACCAATCAAAAGTGGCGTTAATGCATTGCCAGTCAGCTGCTTATCGCTCTCGCGCCATTGACCAACCATACCTACGAACCAGAACTTCAGGTACTTCTCCCAATGAGGCTGAGAGGTGGGCACACGCTTGGCCACATCAGCGATATAATCATGACCATCCCAAACTGGAAGTTTGTCGAGCCAGGTGTTTACAGGATCGAATTGTTCGATGCGTGTGGAATCGATGAAACGGTTCACATCGCGATCCCACGATTTCAGTCCTAACTCAGTGGCTCTCAGTGTCATATCGTTGCGCACCTCCTCCGTCAGGGGCTTGAATCGCTGGTCGTCGCTAAACTTCTCGCGATACTCAGCCACACCCGTCAAGAGGTTCTTGCGCATCTCGAAGTTCGAGTTCAGGAAAATCTCAGTCCTCATGGCCTGAATGGTATCCTCTGGCACACTCTTCAAAGGCTTGATCTTGTGCTTCTTGCGATACTCCTCCTGCTCCAGCACACTATAAACCGTCTGGAAAAGCTTTTCCACCAGCAACTTGTCTCTGCCCAAAACAGGATAGAGCATCGTCAATCCTTGTGCATGGGCCTTGGGGATGCCTTGATCCATACACATCGTGGCAATCTGCATGATCAACTTGGCCTCGCGCTCCTCATCGGGCAGGTCGAAATAGCGGCCCAGCACCTGATCGACGATAAACGACCAATTTAGCTGATAAGTTCGTGTGATAGTTCGCCCAGGCATCAGATGGTCCTCTTCGTCAGTGATGGCTACAGGCTGGGGCAAGTCGTGTCGCTCTGTATCGGCATAGAACGGACGAGCCTCTGGGTTGAAGCCCATCTCAGGATCGGCACTCACGTAAACCGTTCTGTCCAGTCGAGGCTCCAGGAACTCGATGTCGAAGCCAAACTGATTCTGATAAGCCCTTCGCGCCGTATTGTATATATTAAGGTGGAATTGCTGGATGGCCTCATCGCCCTCAGGCAAACCACCATCAAACAATTCCCCTCTACACACAATCTTCACACTCTTACCTGATCCACCCAGAAAACACATCAGCGTTTCAGGCAGTTTCTTTGCCAACTCCCTGATTTCCACTGCTTTCTCGTAGTTGGGCAGATTGTTCACCTCGAGCACCACCAACCCGTTATAGTTCAGCATCTTGCGCTGGCCCTTGCGATTCACCCATTCAGCAGCAAAGCATACGCGAGGCAGCTTGATGCCACCTTTCCAGTTGGTAGCTATCTGTCCGTCGTCGAGTCGCTGCGTCTTCATGAGGTGGTAATACCCACGAAATTCGCGAACCGATTCTTCCAGCATTTTGCCTTGAATGACTCCAGCCATCTGCTCCAGGTTTATGCGATTAATTACCTCCTTTTGTCCGTCTCGTTTTATTAGTGTTATATTCATATTCCTTGTTAATTCTGAAAACGAGCACAAAGGTACACAATTTTTCTGAGATAACCAAATTAATTGAGGCGGATACTCTCAAATAACGTTTTCTCTTCTCTAAATTCTTATTTTTCTTTCTCTAAATTAGAAAATTACCTACATAACTACATAAAATCTCTCAAAACCCATTTAAATAAAGCATTTCTTTCAATATTCAACCTACATAATAACTACATAAACCTACATAATAACTACATGGATTTGCCGATTTTTCCAAATTTTACCCACCAAATTATCTACAAAAGACTATCTTTTACCCCTCAAAAGATGATCTTTTAGGATGCAAAAGACTATCTTTCGCCTATCGATAGATAGTCTAAAGTCCAAGAAAGAGTAGGGTAGACTATAAGTAACTACCTTACTCCTTTTTAAATTCTCTAGAGAATTTAGGACTTTCCTCCGTCTAAAGTCAGAGTTCCCTCCGTCTAAACCTCCAAATTCTCTAGAGAATTTATCAGACTATAACGTCTAAAATACCCCTTTAAAGGTAGATTCATCCCACTTTAAATGGTCTAAACACCCCATTTCAGCCCTTGTTTTTCCAAATTTGCCCCAATTTTATGTAGTTCTCATGTAGTTTTATGTAGTTATATGTAGTTTTTATGTAGTTAATAAATCTACGCAAACACCTCTAAATAAAGGTCATCACAGCGATTTTATGTAGTTATGTAGGTGATTTGGCAATTTTAGCAAGAATTCTCTTCAAGGCTCAGGTTCTGGAAGAGGTTCACTTGCCACTAATGACTTGAACTCAACTTCTGGGTAGCGATCAGATTCTTGGCTTTCATCGCATCTGCTATTTTTGCAGCAACGATCATTCGGTTTCGTGTCTTAGCGAGTTTTACAGGATCAACTTCTGTAATCATTTGCCCCAACACTCCTGTTGCATTTCTTTTATTCACCATTTTCATCTTTATATTTATGCAAAGATAAGTTGAAATTCGGATATATCCAAATTTTTGGGAATAATTCTGTACTGTGTTATAATTTCAATCCTTTATCTCCCTTACTTTTTATTCCCAATATAATCATAAAAAACGCTCAATTATGTGCTGAGTTTGGGAAATTATGTCTACTTTTGCAAAAGATATAGTTTATTATGAGATTTTCTTTTTATATCGAACAGTTGTTAAAGGAGAAGTCAGGGCGAGACATGAGATTGCCTTCTGATTGTGATTATTTGGCACTCGACATTGAGACAGTGACAGGTGAGCATATTGGTGTGAATACGCTAAAACGACTTCTTGGTTTTATTGACGACGAACGAACACCAAGAGAATCTACTCTTGACATTATAGCACAATACCTGGGCTTTGAGAATTGGGAAATACTCAAGTGTTTCGATGACAAGAGCAACTCTTCCTTTGATACTGACGACGATGTAATCCGTGTTTGCAATCTTACAAAAGGGCAGAGAATCGAAGTCAGCTATTTACCTGATCGCTCGATTGAATTAGAATATCTGGGCGATGGTAGATTCCTTGTTGTAAAAAGCGTGAATAGCAAACTCAGCGAGGATGATGAAATTAAAATGACTCATCTGATTGAGGGCTACCCTATGTTGGTTAGCCATGTATGGAGAGAGGGGAAAGACCTTGGGAAATTTATAGCAGGCAAGGCTCAAGGCATCAACTATAAACTCCTTTAGCCTATGGAAACCTCTGAGTTCTCAAATAATCAGCCTTCATTTTCTGATGCAGAGCTATTGCCAGTGAGTGGTTCTACATGCGATTGCTATCGTGTGAAACTCTATGGTAAATTGCATTTTATGAAACGTCTGAAACCTAAACTCATGACTGATCCACGATATGTGTTAGCATTGCAGAAGGAGTTTGAAACAGGTTATCGTCTCGATCATCCTCACTTGGTGAGATATTTGTCGAAAGGCGATGATTATCTCTTGACTGAATATGTGGATGGTGAGACTCTTAAGCAGTTCGTCATCAGCCATCCAGACTATTTCAAGTCTCGAAAGAATGCCAATCGCTTTTTGTCGCAACTTCTTGAAGTTGTGGGCTATCTGCATCAGCATCAGATTGTACATCTTGATTTAAAACCTGATAATATCCTTATAACTCGTATTGGTCATGACGTAAAACTTACTGATTTGGGTTTCTGCTATTCAGACGTTTTTATTGATACAACAGGGAGAACAGATAGCTTTGCTGCCCCAGAGCAAGTGGAAGGAAAAAACATCGATGAACGTACAGATATCTATGCTATTGGTAAGATGTTAGAAACGCTTCCTCTTCCCTCTATATATAATAAGGTGAAGAATCGCTGTTTGCAAGAGGATCCTCTTAAGCGGTATCAGTCTGCAGAAGAGATGCTTAACCAACTTCCAAGCGAAAAGTCGTATAATCGTTGGTGGTTGGCGTCGATTCCTGTATTTGCTGTTGTGTTGGCGTTATGGTTTTATGACTCATCCAAACCAATGATTGATAATAGCTTAGAAACTGTAGACTCTGTGATGACTCCTCCTGCCAAACCAGACTCTGTGTTTGAAACAACTAAGCCCTCTGCTCCTAATGCTAAAGAGAAATCTCAAGTCGACGACCATCTGATGTCTGATATCAAGAAGGCAGTTGAGGCCAATTTCGCAACAGTTCTCGATGCTCATCAGGACTCTCTGCGTCGTTCTCGTAATCCTTTTTATTCAGCAGGAACATATCTGAAGGAACTTAATATGATTTCAGTCAAGCAACTATCAGCAAAATATACCAAAACAGACAAAGAATATATAGTGAAATCCATCGATGATTATACGCTGAAACTCATTGATAGTCTTTCTAAAGAATAGAATGTATCAAAAACAAATGGACGAAATGGATGAGCGAAGTTTCATCCTTTTTTTTTATCTTTGTGCCATAAATCAATTAAATTCTGAGACAATGAATAAGAAAGTTGATAAAAAATTTGGCAGTCCGCGCATTTTTCCCTATATTTGCCCTCGGATAGCGACTTAATTGCTTCCAGGACATCGTGGGAATTAACGGAGCGTTATGCTTGTCTGACTGTTGTAAAGCCTAGGAAACTTTCACAATATAATCCAGACGACAGCGTAATTAGCTTCCACGTATTGCGTGGACTGCTATTACTATATCTTGGATTATGGGTTTTCCTAGGGCCTTCAACAGAAGATATGGAACATATCAGTGCCACGCTTCTATGTTGAATAAGGGTGCCTAAAGGTGCTGAGGCACATAGAGAAGACGATGACTAAGAACCTATTTCAAGTAGTTTTTATTAGCTTTGCATTATTTGCCATAATTAGTTGCTTTTCTGCCTGTTCTGGTGGGAAGAACAAGAGTCTTGCAGAAAAGGCTTCTAACTCTGGCGACTATGAGAGTGAGGATGTGAATGCTATCCAACAGGCACTTCCTACGATAATGGTATTGCCAAGTGATAACCTGCTCGAAGAGTATAATTCTCTGAAGACTCAAACTTATGAGGGACGCAAGTTCGTTTTGCGAGATTATCAGCAATATCTTTTGGCCAATAATGACAATCAGCATATTCTTTCAACTATTCAGGGCGCATTCGTAGATATGAACTATCCGCTCAATGACTTGGAACAGACATTGAAGCAGCTAAATACACAAGAAGCGACAGATATTGCAGATAATCTTGAGAAAGATTCCAAGACATTACTGCTAGCTACAGCTCAGCCTGACATCATTCTGGAGTTGGAGTATAAGAATAAGATGGATTTGGCGAGCCATAATGTAAATAGTCGTCAGTTATCATATACCCTTCGTGCTCTTGATGCCTATACCAATAAGGTGGTGGCAACAGTTAACGAGACTGGTATTGAGAATTCTAATGTTGTTGATGCCATTCAGAAATCCTTGAACGAGAAACTCCCCAAACTCTCAGAAGATATCATTAAGTATTTCTCAGATATTCTTTATCGTGGTCGCGAGGTAACAGTTAGAGTTGCTGTTGAGAAAGGCTCTAACGTAAAACTATCGGATGAGAATGTAGAAGGTGATACCTATTCTGATTGGATTGTGGATTATCTGAACACCCACACCATCAAAGGTGCCTATAAGATGCAGCGTAATAGCGATAATGAAATCTACTTTGTGAACGTCCGCATCAAATTATTGAATGAAGATGGAACTCAAAATAGCGTTTACAACTGGGCTCGTGAATTCCGTTCTGCTATTCGTAAGAATTTGGGCGTGAAGGCAACGAATAAGGCACAAGGCTTAGGTGAGATCTTGATTACGATTAGTGGTCTATAATATAATAAGGTGGCTTATGAGAAATATAGGATTACTATTAGCTATCATGCTATTGGTGGCTTGTAATAATGGCAAACAGGGTACCAAGTTTGCACCCAAAGAGCGTGAGCAAGCATTTGCCTCTGATGCAGAGCGTCAGGCAGCTATAGATAAGAAAAGAGCAGAGTTGGATAGTCTGAATCTTGATATCAAGACTTTGGTATTCGAGAATAACATCAAGTTAACCATTTTGCCTCCAGCAGCAACAGGCGACATTACAGAAGATGCCTCATCGCTGATGGTGGGAAAGATGATGCAAATTGTAGCTCAAAACGGCATTGGTGGTTATGGCAATTCTCCTGTTTTTGCGTTGGCTACAGTAATGGCTCCAACGGGGCGTGCGACAACAGGAACAGCTCCACAAAAGATGATAACAAAGTATACCATTACATATGTAGTTGCCAATATGCTGACTGGTGATGTCTATGCCTCGCATAGTGAAGATGTAGAAGGTGTTGGCTCGTCATTCACAGAAGCGACAAGAAATGCTATTAATGACATCAAGAACACTCCTGCACTCCAGCAAATGTTGAAGACAGCCTCAGAGCGTATCATGTCTTGGTATAATAGTAATCCACAAGGATTCAAGGCCATCGTTGAAGATTTTATAAGCAAGCAGGATTATGAAACGGCTTATGCCTTGTTGGCTTCAGTACCACAAGAGGCAAAGGAGTGTATGGCTTATGCTCAGAAACGCCAAAATCAGGTACTTGAGGATATGAAAAATCAGAAAGCAGCAGAGACTTTGGCAGAGCTAAAGAATGCAATTGCTGCAGCTGGTGAGAAATACGATCCAATGCCATCGGGGTATCTAAAGATGATACCTGCTAACTCAAAGCAATATGCTGAGGCATCAAAGCTGTATGATAACTATACTCAGCATATCCAGGATGTTCGTATGGACTCTATCAAGCATGAACAAAAGATGGAGTTGGAGCGTTTAGCTCAGGAACAGGTTAAGTTACAACATCAACAAAAGGCTTCGATGAGGATTGCTGATGGTGCTGTATCCAGACCATTTGACTCTTCTGATTCTGGCACAGACTCAACAGGTAGCAAGCTTGTTGAATCTTTCAAAAAGCATCCATTCCTTTGGGGCTTAGGTGCAGGAGTGGTCGCGACAGGTATTGGAGGAATCGCCCTTTATGCATCATTGCCAAGATTAACAAAAATTGGATTAGCATTATTATAAATAATTTAATATGTACTCAAGAGAATTAAAGAATTTGATGAAAGCTTCTTTGGCTGATGGCATTATTACTAATAAAGAGCGAGATGCGATTCATAAGAAGGCTCTATCAGAAGGTGTTAATCCAGATGAAGTTGATGTCTTCTTAGATGCAGAGTTACATAGGATCACAGAAGAAGGCAACAGGAAGAGAAGGAAAGTTTTTGTCAGAATTCTGTTATTTTTGATTATATTTATTGTAGCAGTTTATATATTTATTCCCAAATCATGTTCTATCCAAGGAGGAGATGACAATAATTCTTATCAAGAAGCTGCAAGAGCCCATGATTTTGAAAAAGCACACCAAATACTGGATCAGATACAAGAAGATTATTTGTCTGAATCAAACTCTTTTGACAAGGTGGATAAGAAAGATAAATACGAAAAAGCTTTTGATTATGTATTTAATGCAGAAGCAATGTATCTATGTGCTAGAGGAGACAAGCAAAGTATAGATAGAATAGTATTTTTGGTGTCTGAAATACCAGTAGAGGGGACACCTATTATTGAAGGAACAAAATATAAGCCGACAATGTATACAGGTTATAAATTTTCCGAGTCTCATGATATCTATATTCGTTATGCTACAAGAGTTAACCAAAAATGTGATAACATGATAGATTTGGCAATCTCTAATCATAATTATTATTTGGTAGAAAAAATACTTCCATTATATAAGAAGATACCAGAAGCTGTAATAATTGAACGAGACAAGGATGCAGAACAAAAGGAATTGAATAAGAAGAAAAAACAAGGTTATCATTCTATTGTAATAACCCCTCTTTATAAAGAACATACAATGTCTTATTCTGATGCAGATCGAAAACGGGCAGTTGAGAAAATCAACAAAGCAATTGATGATGGAGTATTTCCAAATGTAACCCAATATAAAAATTAACTTATGAACATACCGAACATAACAAATAGTGAATTTTGTCCTCATTATACTTTTGAGAAGATTGTTGAGGAAATATTACATCGGCATATATTGAATAGGGGATTTCTCTATGATAGAAATATGACTGGGAAATTGTTAAAATCCGTATTGGAAGTATACAAAGATATGAGGATTCATATAAATATACCTAAAGCCCTAAATTTGTATTTCACCTCTGGTGGTGTTTTGAAATCATCTCTAAATCCATCTTATCTAACAGATCAAAGTTATGGGATATATGCAGGTCTTGATTTGCCAATTTGGCTTAACGATCCATCAACAGCCACAAAAAAAATCATGGTAATAGGCCAAGACCCAAGACGGAATGATAAAGAGATGCAAAATACTCCTAATTGCATCGCACTTTCAACTCCATTCGGTTTTCATTCTCATTCTTGGAGAATATCAAACAAAGGTCTTATTCACCAAGTGTTTGTAGATATTATCAACAATTATTATCAAAATAATGGTAGTAATCTATGTGTATACTTCACAGATTTCTATAAATTTCGGAAAGCAGAAGGAAGCAAATCAAAGATTGATACTCCTAACATAGATGTTTATTATGATACGCTGAGTTGTGAGATATGTAATTTTCAACCTGATGTAATTATCCCAGTTGGATGTAAAACGGCATCTGCTGTCATGAGGAAGAAGATAGGATGGAAAGATTGCTTTAGACTACAAACAATTGGGTCATACACATATTTCCCGATTCTTCACGTCTCTGGGGCTAATAATGGTTATATAAATAAGTTGAAGCCACAGAATACAAGTAATAGTATTTTTTTTACTAAAGAAATATCTAAAATAATATGATTTCTAGTTTATGTTTAATATATAATTATTGAATTATGGAACAGTTTGAGTTTAACGAGAATGGCCTCAAAGAACAACTTGAGGCAGAAGAGAAAAAGGTAAGGGAGAAATTCTTTGAAATTAAGGCAAGTAGATTTGCTAAAGGGAATTTCATTTTCCCCCCAAAATTGGAGGTAAGGGGAAAGGAGATATCTTATGCAAAGAAGCACTTCCAGTTTCCTATCCCGTTTTTTAACGAAGAAGGGACATGGTCAATCATTGGAACTCATCGTGTGAAGTTGAATATTCCTGATATTGCTTTCTTCAATATCCAAGGATTAACAAGTAAATTTCTCTATTTCGGTTATTTGAGTCAGATAGAGATTAATGGCGTCTCATCAAGCAATGCTAAGGAACTGTATGAATACTGCAAGGCAAATGGCGCAAAACTTTCACATGAAGGTCAGACGTTTAAATCTAGCGGACCATGGTTGAGTATAATGAGACATATTTACCCTGAATATCTAACATTAGCAGATGAAGCTCTTATTTATTCCCACAAGACATTTAAGGGTAGATTTTCAACCTATCTCCCTTATAAAGATATGAGTTTTGTTTTTTATGGGAAAGGTCTGTTTAGCCAATCTATATCTGTTTTAGGAGAACAGAACATCTCTCCTATCTATAATTTCTCCAGAAAATGTAGGCAGGCCATTAAGAGTAAATTTGAGAAATATGGCATAAAGTCAGTTTCTGGTACTTCATATAGTACGTGTAGATTCTCATCATTGAAATATCTGTTCGGCTCAAGACCAACGGCATGGTGTACAACGGAGGGACTAATTTGGACAGATAAGCGTAAAAAAGAATTGTATAACTTTAAAGATGAAGACCTTGAGGCCTATAAGGTAATAAAGAATGGCATCTTATTCAAGACTATTTTGATTACCGTACATGTGACCAATATTCGAAAGGACCAACATGGTACAATAGAGTCATTTACCCTTCCTAAATTGTTCTTCACAAATTGGGGATTCTTATTCTGGTCGTTTGGATTTAAGAAGGCTTTGGAAGCAAAGGGCTGTATGAAATTAAAGAAGTAAAATTATGAAACAATCATATGTGAGAAGTATCATTGTGATACAACTACTGCTTTTTGCATTTTATGCAAAAGCGTATGACTTTAAGTATGGCAATTTTTGTTATACGATAACTTCTATTCCCAAAAGGACTGTAGAGGTTTCTAAGTCAAATATCAATTATTCTGGCAGAGTTGTTATTCCATCTAAGGTTAGATATAAGGATAGGGAATGGACTGTAACTGGTATTGGTGAATATGCTTTCATGAATAGGGTCCAGATTACGGAATTAGTTCTCCCTTCGACTTTGGAATATATTGATTTTTGCCCCCTTGTTGGTTGTATAAGACTTACAAATCTAAAATTACCACAAGGTGTTGTCTTGGGGCCTGGTGCATTATCTGGAACTGGTTTACAATCTTTGGTGATTCCAAAAGGGACTAAATTTTATGGAAATAGTCAACTTGAGGATATGAGGAATTTAAAAACGGTTTCATTTGAGGAGGGGGTTGATTCTTTGTTTAGTTTTGTCTTTGAACGTGACAAGCTTTTGTCAAAGGTAAACTTGCCAAATACTTTAAAATATTTAGGCTCTTTAGTTTTTAGAGAATGTCGTTCACTTCAAACGATTAAGATTCCTCAAAGCGTTACGAAAATAGAAGCACCATTACTTGATTCAGGTTGTGGTGTCAGCCAAATTTGGGTTCAATGGCAGCAGCCTATAGAAATAGATGATCAGACATTCCCCAATGGTAAGTATTTGGATGCAACATTATATGTACCTAAGGGAACAAAAAAAATCTATCAGTCTACCAAAGGATGGTCAAATTTTTTAAAGATTGTAGAATATTGAGTTTATGAGGAAGAATGCCATTATCATAGGTCTGGCTTGTTTTATTTTAGCGATAGCCGTTGGAATGTTTGTCTATGTGGCAGATATGAAAAAGGAAATGGTAGAAATAGAGCAGGAACGTACTGACTATGAGTTCGCTATAAGAACCCAGATTCTTTCTGTTGCTCGCTCATATTTGTCAAAACATCCCAAAGCTTCTCCAGAACATATCGCAGAAATTGAGCAGAGGATTAAAGATTTAGCTGCAGATTCAACAGATTGGGCTGCAATCAAAGGTTGTAAAGATCCGTCGGAGAGATACGAATTATTGAAGAAGTATCTTTCCTACTATCCTTCAAGTACCAATGTTATAGAGGCAAGAAAGATGAAGGAGGAAGACAGCATCGCAACTAAGAAACAGAGAGCAGCTAATGCGGCTAAGAATGCTCAGGCTCAGAGGCAGAAACAAATAGACAACTGGAATAGAGCCTGTTATGGTAAACTATATTCTAATAGTTTAGGTGGCGTACAAATGCGCTTTTTGCCATGTGATGCAAATGGCTTTGGAAGAATGGATTATCTTGAGGTATTATATGGTACAACCCACACTACGTATCAGCTAAAACCTGGAGGGATTGTCATTCATAATAATGGAGATCCTATTTATATGATGTTTACTAATTCCGGCTGTCTAAAGTCGAAGATTGGCATTATCAGACCTTCGAACAATATGGCCAGATATAAGAATTTCTAAAATGTTTAATTAAAATCATTTGTGTTATGAGAAAGTTAATTGTTTTATCAGTAATGCTGTTTAGCAGTGTAGTGAGTTTCGGACAGACAGAGGTTCTTTCTGTTAAAGATGCAATTGCTATTTATAATGGTGGTATGGAAGTTGCAAAATCGAAGTTGGCAGAATTAGGTTACAAATATCATGGTGAATGTGGTTGTGGAAATTATTGGACAAAGAATTGTGCTTATTCCTGTGATCTGGATAGGCCAACTAGATTTGAAAGTGGAACCAGTAGTGTTGTATTCATTGATCTTTTTGCAAAAACTGAAACAAGAACTAATATCTCTGTTTATAACAAGATGATTTTTCAAAAGCTAAAGAGTCAAATAATTGCATTGGGTTACAAGAAAATTGATGAGTATAATGGCACTGGTACTGACAAATATGAAACTTATAAGAAGGACGGTTCTCATATCATAACGGCTGTTGATGAATCATGTGCTGGTAGAAGAGCTACCAAAAATGATAATTATATGTATTTTTATATTGAAGTTGCAAAAGAATAGTCATTATAGTTTATGAAAAAGTATTTATTAGTAGTAATGGCTATAGCTGCCATGATGGTAGCATGCCAAGAAGGTGAGAAAACACCTATGTTTTTCAAGTTGCCAGCTATACCGTTTAGCGTGGAAGGTACTCATGCAGATCTTGTGAAAGGAGCCAATGCTGAATGGTTCTTCTTCCGTGATTCTGTAGCAAATGAGGAAACGGATACGATTTATAATGTAACCGTTGATGCGAAACTCC